>Ga0307515_10012922_pt1 | contig 15660 bp, 10 predicted proteins | sample 17_EM_MG_FD_194513 | JGI IMG/M metagenome (GOLD analysis project Ga0307515, IMG submission 194513) | Populus trichocarpa ectomycorrhiza microbial communities from riparian zone in the Pacific Northwest, United States - 17_EM | ecosystem: Host-associated > Plants > Roots > Unclassified | place... | reverse complement strand
CGCCTCCGGTTGCATCTCCTTGGGCGCTTTGCAGCCGAAGTGGATGGTGAGCCTTCGCGCAACGTGGAAATGTCGAGCAAGCTTCGCCGCGCGCTGCTGGCCTATCTCGCCCTGCAGCCATCGCTTGCCGAGACACGTGAGCGGCTGGCTTCGCTGCTATGGGGCGAGAGCCCGGACCGGCAGGCGCGGCAGAACCTGCGCCAATGCCTGCTCGATTTGCGCCGCGACTTCGAGGCCGTCGGCCTCCATCCACTGAGGGTTGACCGTACGACCATCGCGCTCGATCCGGAATTGATTGCGGTCGATGCCCGCGAATTTCTGACGCTTTGCGACTCGGACGATCCGGCTGATCTGGAAAAGGCGATCGACCTCTACGATGGGCCGCTGCTCGATGGCCTGGATCTGGATATTGATGCCTTCCGCGACTGGCTTGGCAAAGAACGCACGCGGTTCGAGTCCGCCGCGCTGCTCGCATTCGAAAGATACGCGCTGCGGCAAGACGAAGCCGGTAACGGTGTGCCGGCGATCCGCGCGGCGGAGCGGCTGGTTGCGCTCGACCCGTTGCGCGAGAGCGCCCAGCGTTTGCTCATTCGCGTGTCGGCGCGACACAGCGGCCGGAGTGTGGCGCTCGCGCGAGCCGCTGCGTTGACGGCGATGCTGCGCGCCGAACTCGATGCGGAGCCCGAGCCTGAAACCGCGGCGCTGATCAAGGAGATCAGGAGCACGCCGACCGAGCAGCCTTCTCCGGTCATGGTGCGGAGCAACACGATCGAGGCCGAGTCCGCACACGAGGCCGCGCCCCCGGAAGCGGATCGTGCGGCCGTATTCGCTGCTGCGCCTGCCGGATCACCGCCGCTGCATGTTTCCACCTTCGTGGAACCCCGCTGGTGGGCCGCGGGAGGTGCGGCGACACTCTCGGCTGCGGCCTTACTTGCGCTGTTTGTCTATTATCGCGCGCCGGCGCCCCCGGCGAATGAAGACCGCGCCGCCAGCACGACGGCCCCGGAGCAGTTAGCCGCCGATCCGACCTGGCGTTCGCCCGGAATCATGCCGGGAATCGTTGCTAGCAACGCCGCCCTTGCCAACACCGGCGTTTATTCTGTCGTGATTCTTCCGTTCAATGCTGAGACGGTGGATCGCAAGGAGGAAAAGATCCTGGCGGACCGCATCACCGATGACCTGATCAACGATCTGTCGCGCGTTCCGGCGCTGCGGGTGATTGCACGTCAGACCTCGCGGCTCTATGCCGGACGTTCGGTCGACGTCGCGGCGGTGGGTGCCGAACTCGGTGTGCGCTATGTGGTCGAGGGCACAATCCAGCTGCAAGATGAGCGGATACGCATCAACGTTGCGTTGATCGACCCGACGACGCGCCTGCAGGTCTGGTCCGATCGTTTCGAGCGGGATCAGGCCGAGCGGTTTGCGGCCCAGGACGAGATCGCGCGCAGTATTGCCCGTCACCTCCATCTCAGCGTCATGGACGCCGAGGATAGGCGACGAAGCTCGCCGGGCGCCGGCGATCCCACCGTTGAAGACCTGCTGGCAAAGGGTTGGAGCGGTATGGTCCGCATTTTCGAGTTGGGCACAACGTCCGGAGCCGACAAATCTTTCGAAGAAGTGCTGCGGCGTCAGCCGGCCAACGGTTCGGCCATGCTGGGTCTGGCCGGCTACAAGATCGGTGTCGTCGCGATGTTCGCTGTGGCCGAGCGCGAGCCGTATCTGACGGAGGCCGATGCGTTACTGACCCGCATCCTCAAGAACAATCCTCGATCGAGCATGGCGAACTATTACAACGGCCTTCTGCACAAGATGCGAGGCAAGCCGGACGAGGCACTGGTGGCGTTCCGAACGGTCCTGGAGATCAACCCCAGCTTCCCACAGGCCTATGCGAACATCGGACACGTCTTGTCCAGAATGGGGCGTCCGGACGAAGCGATGGAGCATTTGCGCTACGCCATCAGGTTGAGCCCAAAGGATCCGAGCATCGGCATCTGGAGTCTCTACGCCGGCGAGATCGAGCTTGAACGCGGCAATGACGCGGCTGCGACCGACTGGCTCAAACGCGCGGTCGAGTTGAACCCACGCAGCGTGTTTAACCACGCGGCATTGGCCGCGGTCCTCGCGTTGCGCGGTGACGAGGCGGTCGCGACGAAACATGCTGCGATGGCGCGCGATATGGCACCCTGGCTCACCCGCGACGTCATGGTCGAGCGGCTGGCAAACCTTTCTACCAAAGGGGCGGAGCCGCGCCGGTTGATCGAAGGCCTGCGCAAGGCGTTCGGCGACGCCAACTGACAGGGCTCGCGGCTGCATTCGCGCTGCGCGCGAGCTAGCTAGCACATGGGCCAGGCTCGTTCCAAAGTCGAGAAAGGCCGCCTTCAGGTGGCCTTAAATTTTTACTGGACTTGATCTTCAAGCCGCGCGCAGCGTCACCTGGTTCTTCCGCCGATACGCCATGAAGCCGACACCGGCGAAGCCGAGAATCATCATCGCCCAGGTGGAGAGTTCGGGGACGGCTGCAGTGATAGCAGAAACCGTGAAATCGACATTGTCGATGCCACCGTTGTAACCATCCGGTCCGAACAGGATGTAAATTCCACCTGCTGAAGTCCAGGAGCCCGTGAAGGAAGTCGGAGCATTGCCCGGGAAATTCTGAAAGCCGGTTGAAAGCAGGTTCGTATTAGAAGTGCCATCCTTGATCGTGACTTGTGATTGATGTGTGAAGTTGGGATACACACCGAAGTCAAAACCATTCAATGTAACCTGGTACCCGGTTTGCGGCTTCAGGAACAACCCAACAGTCGCTCCAACGTCTCCGAATGCAACGCTTTTGAGGGTACTATATGAATCCACCCACCAAGAAAGCGTCCCCGCGACCGTAAATGCGTTTGCGGTGTTAGGGTTATATTGGACGTCGAGCTTGCCCGCAACGTCGCCATAACTGGCATCGATAAGTGCGTAGTTACTGCAAGCCGCACCGCCGTTGCAAATTGATCCATTGAAATCGAGGACGTTCGCAGTGGCTGGAGCCGATTGAAAAAGCAAGGTCGATGCGACCAATGCCAACGCGGGAGAAATTCTGCTAAACTTCATTTGAGACCTCACTCCTGAAAACGGTTGCTTGACGCAAGGTGTTCTTGGTTCATTCGGAAACGACTTTAAGAGAAACGAGCCCATGTCCATGAACTACCAATGTCCATGAACTAAACGGCGCTTGAAGAAGCCGTTCTTGGCGAAAGCGGCTCGCATCCCATTAATTCGAACATCCCTGTCTCCTTAATTGGCCGCGTTGCAGTGCCTCGCGGCGCCGTATGATGGGCGGTCATAAGACTTCGTTCCGAAGGAGGCTCCCCTTCAGTCGGTTGATCCAGGCCGCTTGTCCGGAATTCTGCCACTGGGAGCGTCAGCCGGGCGTGAACCGAAGCGTCAACTTTCGCGATCAAACGCAATTATCTGGAGATTCAGTAATAAATATTTGGAGATTCATTATTCCTGGCGACAGCGGGGCGTAATGTGATGTAATTTTATTTATAGCCCGCCATTTAATTGTTCCGAAGATGTCAGGTCGGTGATCCATGGTCGAGCCCACGCGTCTCAGATTGCGTCTCCTTGGCCGGTTCACTGCCGAAGTGGATGGTGAGCCATCGCGCAGCGTGGAAATTTCAGGCAAGCTCCGCCGCGCGCTGCTTGCCTATCTCGCCATTCAGCCGTCTCTGGCCGAGACCCGTGAACGGCTCGCTTCGCTGTTATGGGGCGAGAGCCCGGACCGGCAGGCGCGGCAGAACCTGCGCCAATGCCTGCTAGACTTGCGCCGCGACTTCGAGGCGGTCGGGCTCGATCCGCTCAGGGTTGACCGCACCACCATCGCGCTCGATCCGGATCTGATCGCGGTCGACGCCCGTGAATTTCTGACCCTTTGCGACTCGGACGATTTGGCCGATCTGGAACAGGCGACCGGCCTCTATGATGGGCCGCTGCTCGATGGCCTCGATCTGGATATCGATGCATTCCGTGACTGGCTTGGCAAAGAACGCCTGCGGTTCGAGTCCGCGGCTGCTCTGCTGTTCGAGAAATACGCGCTGCGGCAAGATGAAGCGCGCAACGGCGCGCTGGCGATCCGTGCGGCGGAATGGCTGGTTGGGCTCGATCCCGTGCGCGAAAGCGGGCAGCGCCTGCTGATCCGCCTGCTGGCGCGATTTAGGGGCAAGGACGCGGCGCTCGCGCAAGCCGCGGCGTTGACGGCGACGCTACGGGCCGAACTCGACGCGGCGCCCGAGCCGGAAACCGTGGCCCTGATCGACGAGATCAAGTCTTGCACCGTTCCGGCCACATCGCCGGTGACGATCCGGCGTCCGAGCGTGGAAGCTGGTGGCGGTTCGGTGGTTGATAAGCCTGCGGCCGTCGCTCGCATCGATTCAATCTCCGCGCCGCCCCGCGTGGCCTTTCCGCGGCCGGTTGCCTGGTCGGCTCTCGCGGTCGGCGCGGTTGCGTTAGGAGTGGTCGCGCTCGTGCTGTACGGACGCGATCCGGTGACGCCGCAACCGGGCAATACCCCGGTCGCGGCAAAAGTTGCGGCTGGTCCGCAACCCACCCTGCCGCCGCAAGCATCCGGTGTTACGCCGGTGGTGACCGTCGACAAGGCGGCGCTGGCGGCGCTGGGATCTTCCGCGGTCGTCGTGCTGCCGTTCACGGTGACTGAGGCTCCGGATGGCGCGCCGGACAAGCGGATCGCCGAGCGCATCACCGACGACCTCATCAACGACCTCTCGCGCATGCCTCCGCTGCGCGTGATCGCGCGGGCGACGTCGCGTCTTTACGCTGGCCAGCCGATCGATGTCGCTGTGATCGGGGCGGAACTGGGCGTCCGGTACATTGTCGAGGGCAATGTGCAGTTTGTGAAATCGAATCTGCGGATCGACGTGTCGCTGGTCGATGTGACGACCCGGCTGCAGGCGTGGTCGGAGCGTTTTGAGCGCGACCCCGCGGAACAATTCGCCCTCCAGGGCGAAATCGTGCGCGGGATCGCAGGCGCGCTTCATCTCTCCGAAGAGCAACGACGCCAGGCGGCCGCGCCGGAGGCCTCCGGAGTGGACGAATTGCTCGCCAAGGGCTGGCACGCCATTGCGAACAACGCGATCCTGGGCCCGACGGGTCCTTCCCGCTATTTCAGCGAAGTTCTGCAACGCGATGCCGGCAATGCGCAGGCCATGATCGGGCTCGGCGGCTATCACGTCGTGCTGATTGACCGCTTCCTCGTCGCCGAGAATGGCGATCACCTCGACCGCGCGGAAGAGTTGCTGCGACAGGCAGTCGCGCGAAATCCATTGTCGTTCAGGGGCCATTACTTTCTCGGTGTCATGCACAAGCTGCGCGGAGAACGGCCGGAGGCGCTGGCGGCCTTCGCCAAGGCGATCCAGAACAATCCGAACTACCCATTGGCTTACGCCCATACCGGGGATGTGCTCGCGGGCATGGGCAAGTTCGACGAAGCAATGGACCAGGTGCTTTACGCGATCCGGCTCAGTCCGAAGGATCCGATCCTCGGGGCGTTCAGCCTGTTCGCCGGAAAAATCGAACTCGAGCGCGGCAACGACGTCGTGGCGACCGACTGGCTCAAACGCGCGGTCCAGCTCGCACCGCGCAGCGCCTTCGCCCACGCCGTGCTCGCGGCGGCATTGGCATTGCAGGATGACAAGGCCGCGAGTGCCAAATATGCCGTGGCCGCCAAAGGGATCGCGCCCTGGCTGACCTACGACCGCATGGCCAAGCGGGTCTCCGATGAAACCGAAGAAGGCCTACCGCCCCGCCGGTTGATCGAAGGCCTGCGCAAGGCGTTCGGCGATGCAGGCTGACCTGGCGTCGCCCTGCGTGGGGGCGCCATGGATCATTGCGCTTCTACATGGTTCGGCCGCATTATGGGCGCTTGATGGCGCGTCGGGGAACGACGCCCGCAGCGCACCGATGGGAGGACACACATGACGGTTTCGACGGAACGCGCAGTCCTTGCCGGTGGCTGCTTCTGGGGTGTGCAGGATCTGCTGCGCCGCTACCCCGGCGTGATTTCAACGCGGGTGGGTTACACCGGCGGCGAGGTGCCGAACGCGACCTATCGCAACCATGGCAATCACGCAGAAGGCATCGAGATCATCTTCGATCCGAAGACCATCAGCTATCGAAAGCTGCTGGAATTCTTTTTCCCGATCCACGATCCCTCGACGCTGAACCGCCAGGGCAACGACCGTGGCGCGAGCTACCGCTCGGCGATCTTCTATACCAGCGATGAGCAGAAGCGGGTCGCGGAAGACACCATCGCCGATGTCGATGCGTCCGGCCTCTGGCCGGGCAAGGTCGTCACCGAGGTCGCGCCCGCCGGGCCGTTCTGGGAGGCCGAGCCCGAGCATCAGGATTATCTGGAGAAATATCCTGATGGTTACACCTGTCACTTTATCCGGCCGAATTGGACTCTGCCGCACCGGGCGGAGAAAGCGGAGCCGGGCGTGAGGGGAGCCGCGTGACCAAGGCCTCCGATCTGCTGGTAGCGGCCCTCGAGAACGAGGGCGTCGAGTACATCTTCGCGATTCCCGGCGAGGAAAATCTCGACGTGCTGGAGTCGCTGCGGCACTCGAAGATCAAGCTCGTGCTGACGCGGCACGAGCAGGCCGCCGGCTTCATGGCGGCCACCTACGGGCGCTTGACCGGACGGGCGGGCGTCTGCCTGACGACGCTCGGTCCCGGTGCGCTCAACCTGACGACATCAGCGGCTTATGCGCATCTGGGCGCGATGCCGATGGTGATGCTCACCGGGCAAAAGGCGATTCGAAGCAGCCGCCAGGCGCGCTTCCAGATCGTCGACATCGTCGCCACCATGCGGCCGCTGACCAAGATGGCGACGCAGATCATCGCCGCGCAAAGCATTCCAACCCTGGTTCGCGACGCCTTCCGGGTTGCGCAGCAGGAGCGGCCCGGCCCGGTACATCTCGAACTGCCCGAGGACATCGCGGCCGATGAAGCCGCCGCGGACATGATTCCCCCGCATGCGGCCGAGCTTCCGGTGGCGCCATCGACGGCGATCGATCGCGCCGCTGCCATGATCATGGCGGCCCAAAAACCGCTCGTGATGCTGGGCGCCGCGGCGAGCCGCCCGCAACTCGCCGAGCCGCTGTCGGCGTTCGTGCGCCGCTGCAAGATTCCTTTCTTCAACACCCAGATGGGGAAGGGCGCCGTCAATGCGGGCTCCAATCTCTATATGGGCACCGCCGCGCTGTCGGAGCGGGACTGGGTGCACGAGGCCATCGACCAGGCCGACCTGATCCTTTCGATCGGCCATGACACCGTCGAGAAGCCGCCGTTCCTGATGGGCCGTCATGGACCGCAGGTGATCCACGTCGGCGCCACGCCGGCGACGGTGGAGCAGGTCTACTTCCCACAGGCCGAGATCGTCGGCGACGTCGGCGCCGGCCTTGCCGCGCTGGCCGATCGCCTCGAAGGCAAGCTGCCCAACGCCTCGGCATTGCTGGGTTTGCGGGAAGGGATTCTCGCCCGCCTCGCCGAGCGGTCGACCGAGGACCGGTTTCCGCTGACGCCGCAGCGTATCGTGCATGACGTCCGCGCGGTGATCCCTGCCGATGGCATCGTCGCGCTCGACAACGGCATGTACAAGATCTGGTTCGCCCGCAACTATCGCACCAGCGTCGCCAACACGCTGCTGCTCGACAACGCGCTGGCGACCATGGGGGCAGGGCTGCCTTCAGCGATCGCAGCCGCGCTGATCCATCCGGACAAGCGCGTGCTCGCGGTCTGCGGCGACGGCGGCTTCATGATGAATTCGCAGGAGCTGGAAACCGCCGTGCGGCTCAAGCTGAACCTCGTCGTACTTGTGCTGGAAGATCGCGCCTACGGCATGATCCGCTGGAAGCAGGAAGTCGATGCGTTTCCCGACTTCGGGCTCGAGTTCGGCAATCCCGATTTCGTCGCTTATGCGAAGTCATACGGCGCCAGCGGCGCGCGCGTCGGCAAGGTCTCGGAACTCTCGACGATGCTGGAAGCCGCGTTCAGCGCAGGCGGCGTCCATCTCGTCGTGGTGCCAGTCGACTACAGCGAGAACATGCGCGTGCTGGTCGACGAGTTGCATCCAAAGCAATGACGTCGCGTTATGGAGCCGAACTCCTGCAGCCTTGCTCTGCCGGCAGTTCCTCGGAATTGGGATCGCCCGGTGCCGTCGCCCAGGCCAGTTCGACGAGCGTCACGATCCGCCGGCCTGCACCGTCAAGCTGACAAACGATGAGGCCCTGCTCCTCAATGTAGGTCAGCAGCCGTCGTGCACGGCGCAACGAGTGTGAGCCATAGGCGCGGGCAATCGCTGCATCGCCCGGGCAGGGCCAACCTTCCTTCGCGGCGCGGGCGATCATCATGAAGACGCCCTGCATATCCTCCGGCAGCAGCGAGGCGCGGACCGAGACATCCTGCCACCCGTCATCCTCGGCCATATCGGCGCCGAGCCCGGCGCGGGCGCGCGTCAGCATGCGACGGAAGTCACCGAGGTCCGGTACGGCTGAACCGAGGCCCGCTATTCGGCAGCGGACCAAGAATTCCTGATAGAGGACGCCGATGGCACGAAAACCCGCGTCGGGTTCCTCCATGACGGCGCGCAGAATACGGTCCACGTGCTCACGCCGTTCCGCCAGTTCCTCGGCGCTGAGCGGTTGCTCCACCGCTTCGGGGCGGATCTCCAGCGCCGCGGACTTTGCCGCCATGAGCTGGCCGAGCAGGTCCGGCGACGGCCGGCGCTGGGGGCGGTTATTCTCGGGTGGCGGCGCGGCCAGGATGATGGCGTGTGCGTCCGCTGTCGCTTCCGGCAGCGGCATCAGGCGCGGGGTCGCGTTGCGTGGCGTGGTGTCTGTTGGACCGATGCGCAGTCCGAGCGGACGGCGGGAGAGGGCCGGTCCCAGCGCCATGAATTGTCCGCGCTCGAGATCCCGGAAGGCCTCTGCCTGTCGCCGTTCCATACCCAGAAGGTCGGCGGCACGCGCCATGTCGATATCCAGAAAGGTTCGGCCCATGAGGAAATTAGACGCCTCGGCCGCGACGTTCTTGGCGAGCTTCGCCAGTCGCTGGGTGGCGATGACCCCCGCAAGCCCGCGTTTGCGGCCGCGGCACATCAGGTTCGTCATGGCGCCTAGCGAGAGTTTACGCGCCTCGTCCGTAACTTCGCCGGCGACTGCCGGTGCGAACAGCTGCGCCTCATCCACCACCACCAGCATCGGGTACCAGTGGTCGCGCCCGACCTCGAAAAGCCCGCTGAGGAAGGCGGCGGCGCGCCGCATCTGGTTCTCGGCGTCGAGTCCCTCGAGATTGAGCACCGTCGAGACGCGATGGATGCGCGCTCGCTCGCCGGCGACTTGCAGGCCCCGCTCGGTGTGGTCCTCGGCATCGATCAGGAGGTGACCGTAACGGTCGGCAAGCGCCACGAAGTCGCCTTCGGGGTCGATGATGGTCTGTTGCACCCAGGGCGCACTTTGTTCCAGCAGCCGGCGCAGCAGATGGGATTTGCCGGAACCCGAATTGCCCTGCACCAGCAGGCGAGTCGCCAGCAGTTCCTCAAGATCCAGAGTAGCCGGAGCGCCTGCCGTCGTGTGTCCCATCTCGATCGCAACGGTCATGTCTCGACTCAAAGTCTCCTTAGCGGAGGCGGGCTTAACAACCTGATCGCGGCCCGTCGAGCGCCCATGGCCGACCACTCCATGTTCTCCACGGCCTTACGAAGATATGTGCAAAAATTCATTTGCAACGATCAAACCGCGGATTGACCGTAGCCGCACTTGCTTGACAACGCGCGCGGCAGACGCGTTGAGTCGGCTCCAACACCAGACCAACAGGATATTCATGCGCGTCTTCTCTGCGGCACTCGCTACCGAGACCAACACTTTCGCTCCGATGCCGACGGGCTTGTCGAGTTTTCACGAGCGTGCCTACTTTCCCGCCGGCCAGCATCCGGACGCCATGCAGATGCATGGCGGTCCGCTCTGGGCGGCGCGTCTGGTTGGCCCCGCGCGTGGCTGGACCTTGATCGAAGGCCTGGTGGCCGCCGCGGTGCCGAATGGTGTGGTTACCCGCGCCGCCTTTGAAGGCCTGCGAGATACCCTGCTGGCGGATCTGCGTGCCGCGCTGCCGGTCGACATGGTCCTGCTCGGCATGCACGGCGCGATGGTGGCCGATGGTTACGACGACTGCGAAGGCGATCTTCTTGTCCGCGTGCGGGAGATCGTCGGGCCGGATACGGTGATCGGCGGTACGCTGGATCCGCACACCCATCTCAGCGCCGCGATGGTTGAAAGCGCCGACCTTCTGATCTGCTGGAAGGAATATCCGCATACCGACATTCTGGAACGCGCCGTCGAACTGGTCGATCACTGCACGGCGCTTGCCGAGAAGCGCCTGCGCCTGCGTGCCTCGGTCGTGGACACCGGCATGATCGCCACGCTTCACACCACGCGCGAGCCGGCGCGCGGTTTCACCGACCGCATAAGTGCGCTGGAGGGAAAGGACGGCATCGTCTCGATCTCCGTGGTGCACGGCTTTGCCTGGGGCGATACGCCGGACATGGGCACGAAGATTTTGGTCTACAGCGACGTAGCAGCCGATCCGGACGGCGCGCGCGGCACGGCGCTGGCGCAACGTCTGGCCGATGAACTGGTTGACCTGCGCGGGGCGCTGACCGAACAGCTGTCCGGCATTGACGAAGCCCTGGATGCAGCGCTTGCCGGCAACGGCACCGTGGTGCTCGGGGACGGCAGCGACAATCCGGGCGGCGGCGCGCCTGGCGATTCGACCTTCATCCTGCGGCGTATCCTCGATCGCCGGATTTCCGGCGTCTGTCTCGGCCCGATCTGGGACCCCGGTGCTGTCAGGATCGCCTTCGACGCCGGGGTAGGCGCCCGCCTGCCGCTACGGATCGGCGGAAAAATAGCGCCGCTATCCGGCGATCCCGTTGACGCGATGTGGGAGATCAGGGCGCTGGCGCGCGATATGGTGATGACGGGACTGGCGGGCACGCCGGCCAAACTCGGCGATTCCGCGCTCATTGCCAGCGACGGTGTCGAGGTCGTGCTCACGACCTATCGCTGTCAGGCCTTCGGTCTCGACCTGTTCACGCAGCTCGGCTGCGATCCGGCGCAGCGCCGGCTGGTCGTGGTCAAGTCGTCCCAGCACTTCCGCGCCGCCTACGCGCCGATCGCCGAGCGGATCATCATGGTCGATGCCCCGGGCGTCGTCACGCGCGATTTCACCAGATTGCCTTACCGGAAGATACGGCGCCCGAAATGGCCATTCCCGGATGCCGCGGGAGGGCGAACGGCCTGACCGGTCCACTGCCGGGGCCCTTTTCTATCTTTGCATGGGGTTGTTTTCGAAATTTGTGTCCGGGCCGTGCCAACCCGTCATGCGCCAGGCGCCCCAGCCGATCGGCTGGAGCGCTTTTGCAGGATAGAAATTACTCGCAGGTGTTGACGCGGCGCGGACCGACTTCGGTGTCGACGACGCGATAGCAGGAATCGTCAACGGCATATCCAACACCGTAGCCGCCGCCGTAGTACCCGGCGCGGTAGAACCGGCCGTAGTGGTGACGATGGTGATGATGGCCGAAGTGATGCCGACCGAAGTGATGACCGCGGTGATGTCCACCGTGATGATGTCCACCGTGAAAGCCACGGCCACCACCATGACCATGACCACCACCATGACCACGAGCGGATGCGGGAGCAACGAAGGCTGCGGTCGAAGCGAGCGCGATGATTACCAGAGCAAGTTTACGAAACATTTTAGTCTCCATCTGTGAGGTGCGGCTGCACCGTTTCAATGGTGCGAAGCTATGCCGCTGATACGGGGAGGGCTGTGCGTCACATCACACAGGGAATTTGACGTGCAAAAGGAAAGGGGATGAAGCAGCAGGCTGAGTGACGGCTTCGCGTTGGCAATGCAAGCCAAGCTATTTTGCAGAGGCTGGCAACAGTCCGGCCTTCGCGATAGCAGGCGCGGCCTCTGGCGAGGTCAGAAAGCGGATCAGCGCCGTGGCCGCTTCGGGCTGCTGCACCGTACTGGTCAGTGCGCCCGCGAACGAGAAACCAGGTTGAAGCTCCGCCGGAATCTCACCAACGAAGGTCACGCCTTCGACGCCGATGAGCTCACTGACCTGCTGGAAACCGATCTCCGCCTCGCCGCGGGCGACCACCTTGGCCACGGGCTCGCCGGCCGGCGGACCGCGCACCTTTCGGCTCTTGCCTGCAATCTGTTCGGCGACGCCAAGCTGGGCGAACAATTTGGTCGAAAGATAAGTGCCGCTGCTGCTGTCAGAATAGGCGATCGATTTCGCCGCCAGCAGCGTGCTCCGGAATGCGTCTACGCTGCTGATATCAGGCTTTGCTGCGCCGGCAGCGACCACCATGCCGACCAGCGAGCGCGCGAGTACGACGCTGCTGTCGGCGCGCAGCAATCCCTTGCTGCCAAGCGCATCAGCGGCGCCGCCGTCCAGTATCACGACATCCGCAGCGTCGCCGCGCGCTAACCGGGCGGGGATGGACTCCGGTGAGTCCCCCATCGATGGACCGCGCGTTGTGACCAGATGGTGGCCGCTGGCGCGCTCGAAAGCCGGCGCTAACTCGGAATAGGCGTTGTAAAAGCCGGCCGAGATCATCACGCGCACGTCTGCGGCCGAGGCTGTCCCTGCTATCGCCACGGTGACCATGCCGATCAGGAACAGAAATCGAAACAGCGACCTTGGTTTCATCGGAGCGTCTCCGGCTCAGGTTCGTTGCGCAACGCCGATTTAAGCCTGCATCTTTTTCTGCGCCATTTCGATGGCAAGCAGGATCGCCGCGCGTGCGGCGCCGATATCAGCGATTCCCTTTCCGGCGATCTCGTAGGCCGTTCCGTGGGCCGGTGTGCAGATCGGAAACGGAAAGCCGCCCAGCAGTGTCACGCCGCGATCGAAGCCCATCAGCTTCATCGCGATCTGGCCCTGGTCGTGATACATCGTCAGCACGGCATCGAATGCGCCGTTTTTGGCGCGCAGGAATACGGTATCCGCGGGAAACGGGCCTTCGGTCGCGATCCCGTCGGCTATGCCCTGTTCCACCGCGGGGCCGATCGCGTCGATCTCTTCCCGTCCGAAATTTCCACCATCGCCGGCATGGGGGTTGAGGCCGGCGACCGCGATACGCGGGCGCTTGAACCCGGCGGTCCGCATCGAGGCATCCGTCAGGCGTAGCGCACGCAGCACGCGTTCTGTGGTGATATGCGAGGCGACCTCCGCAAGCGGGATATGCGAGGTGACGCGCGCGTTCCAAAGCCCATCCAGGACGTTGAATTCGCTCGCCGGGCCAATGAGCCCGACCACGTCGGCCGAAAAGCGGATCTCGTCGTCATAGACCGGATGCGCAAGGCGCATCGCATTCTTGTTGAAGGGCGTAAAACAGACGGCGTCGGCCCGGCCATCACGTGCCATCGTCAACGCTTGACGATAATTTGTCAGCGCAAACCGGCCGCCTTCGGTGGTTGCGGTACTTCGCGCGACCGAGGCCGGATCGAGGTGGCCAAGATCGATAAATATGGGTGCACGCTCTTCCCTTGAGATATCGGCGTCTGATGATGCCGATATCAAATCGAGCTTCACCCCGGCAACGCGCGCGCCGTCGTCGAGCACGCGGCGGTCGCCGATGACGACGATCCGGGCCTTGCCGGTGACCTCATCGAGGGCGAGGAGTTTGGCCGTCAGTTCCGGGCTGATGCCGGCGGGATCACCCATCGCAAGCGCTATGATCGGTCTCATCAGGATCTCCCGGGCTCTTCTGCGGTCATTTTTTTTGGCGCTGTCGTCATGGCTTTACCTGCGACCCCGGCATCATCCGGGCAATGGTGCGCCAGATCACCGGCATCAGCAGCAGCGCGGCGCCGAGCAGGATCAGCGTCGTCACCAGCGGCTTGGCGAAAAATATTCCAAGCGAGCCCCGCGACATCAGCATGGATTGGCGGAATGCATCTTCCGCCTTGTCGCCAATCACGATCGCGAGCACCAGCGGTGCCAGCGGATAGTGAACTTTCTTGAACAGATATCCCAGAACGCCGAAGCCCATCATCAGCATGACGTCGAGATAGGAATTGGAAACCGAATAGGCCCCGACCGTGCAGATGATGACGATGACAGGCGCGATGATGAAGAACGGCACGCGCATCAGTGCGGCGAAGATCGGTACCGTCAGCAGCACCAGGACCACGGCGACGACGTTGCCGAGATACATCGACGCGATCAAACCCCAGACGAAGTCCTTTTGCTCGACGAACAGCATCGGTCCGGGATTGAGGCCCCAGATCATCAGGCCGCCCATCATGACGGCGGCAGTTGCCGATCCCGGGATGCCCAGCGACAGCATGGGCAGCAGGGCGCTGGTGCCGGCGGCATGATCCGCGGCTTCCGGAGCGACGATGCCCTCCGGCTCGCCCTTGCCGAAATTCGCGTGCCGGGGCGAGAGACGCTTGGCGATGCCGTAGCTCATGAACGATGCGGCGGTCGGGCCGCCCGGTGTAATGCCCATCCAGCAGCCGATCGCAGCACTTCGCAGTAGCGCCCAGCTATATTTCGGAAGGCCCGCGAGGGTGCGGAAGACTTCGCGCCATTCCACCTTGGAAGAGATCGCCTTGACGTGAAATTCCTCTTCCACGGCAATCAGCAATTCGCCGATGCCGAACAGGCCCATGACGGCGACCACGAAGCTGACGCCCTTCACCATTTCGTCGATGCCCATGGTGAGCCGCACGCTGCCGGAGACCGTGTCGATCCCGACGGCCGCCAGGGCAAAGCCGATCGCGAGCGATACCAGCGTCTTGATCGGCGGTGAGCCGCCCATGCCGACGAAGCTCGCAAACGCCAGAAAATACACCGCGAAATATTCCGGCGGTCCGAACGCCAGTGCCACTTGCGCGACCCATGACGCCGAGAGCGTGATGAGAACGACGCCGGCGAGCGCGCCGAAAGCGGCCGATCCGAAAGCCGTTGCCAGCGCCGTGGTCGGCCGGCCGTCGCGCGCCATCGGATAGCCGTCGAACGTGGTCGCGACCGAAGAGGGCTCGCCCGGAATATTGAAGAGGATGGAGGTGACCGAGCCGCCGAACAAGGCGCCCCAATACATCGACGAGAGCAGGATGATCGCCGAGACCGGCTGCATGCCGAAGGTGAGCGGCAGCAGCAGTGACACGCCGTTGGGCGCCCCGAGGCCGGGCAACACGCCGACGAGGATGCCGAGCAGCACGCCGATCACCATCAGGAAAATATGATTGCCTGAGAGCGCGATGCCAAAGCCGTGCATGAGAGCTTCGAGATTTTCCAACGAAGCGCCCCCTTAGAAGCCGAAGAAGGTGCCGAGCGCGCCGCGCGGCAACGAGATCTGGAACGTCAGTTCGAATATCAGATAGAGCGCCAGCGCTGCGCCGATCGCGGCGAGGGCCGCAACGAGCAGCGATCCGCGTTTGTGCCAGGCCAGCGCACCGAACACATAGAAGGCAGCGGCCGGAACCATCCCGATCAGCGGAATTACCCCGACAAAGACCGCGGCCGGAACGAACAATATTCCGAGCCGCCTGAGTTCGCTTGGCCCGAGAATGACAGGCCGC
>Ga0307515_10012921_pt1 | contig 15660 bp, 16 predicted proteins | sample 17_EM_MG_FD_194513 | JGI IMG/M metagenome (GOLD analysis project Ga0307515, IMG submission 194513) | Populus trichocarpa ectomycorrhiza microbial communities from riparian zone in the Pacific Northwest, United States - 17_EM | ecosystem: Host-associated > Plants > Roots > Unclassified | place... | reverse complement strand
ATACGGCCTGCGGGCTTTTAATTAAAAAGCCCGAGGCCTCGTGGGCTTTGAGATTACCGGCCCGGCCCGGCCGCCTCAAAGCCCGCCTGAAAGCCCTCGGGCTGGCCGGGCCCGTTTCGAACACTGATCGTATATATCTTAAATATTTTCTCTCTACACCGTGGAACATACACGCGGTTATCCCCTTCCAAGTTACAGTACTCAGGATTACACAATCGAGAGTAATAGGATGTTTTGAGGTACCATTTTGCTTGAAGTTCAACGTATTTGAGCGTCGTATTGGTGTCGTGCTAGATGGAGGCAGTATGGTGGTTTGAGGAACACTTTTAGATAGCCTGGTAGTGATAGCGTACGCAGACATCGCGGATCCCAGTATTTGGACGTATCTGTGATAGGTCGTTGTGTGATCTGTATAGAATGTGTAACTCTTACCAAAATGGTTAATACATGCTTGGAATGTAACGTACATGTATCTACACAAGAATTCAACGCAGAACTTTCCGATCACCGCTGTATTGCCGGGCGCTGGCAGACATATATTCTAAGTAATACCCGGCCGCTATGTGCCGATCGTGCACCATGCATGCCCTTCGTTGGATGTTTTCCGTAAGGAAGAAAATGCTGCATTCACTCCCAAATCCACATGAAAAGAAACAATGCAAACCCCATCCAAGATCCTAGCTCCCAATCTCTGCGCCCTGCAATCACCGTAATGATCCACTGACAAGATTTTTCCCGCATGGTACTCCCACCAGTTTTTCTTGCCTCTCGGGCTGCGGCGTTTCTGCGGCTTCGCATCTCTGTTGCTACGTCTCTCCCATTGTGCTGCCGTTTGATCACTCGGTTCGATTTCTTACCCGGAACGGACCTTGCGCTGCTATCGTTATCGTCGTCGATTAAGATAGATTGTGAGTGGTCGGTGTCCTGTATAAATGAACGTACATAAACGTGCCGGCTCACCGGTAGTCTCTACTGAAGGTCTCATTAACTGGTTAGAGCATCCTCGTCCCCGTCTTCATATTCATCGTCTTGGCGATATGTACCAGGCGGGAGAGACGGACTCGGTGCTGTCGGTGTTGGTGTTGGTCTGTGCACTGCTGGGTTGTGGCTGTGTCAAATTGGCCAGTAGAGAGTAGAAGGTCGTCCATCTTGTACGCTTGTTAGATCCACTGTAATTCGCCCTGCAGATTATAACAAGTATTTATAATTCAGGCGCAGGATTAAGCGTTGTCACTTGTTTTCACAAGCAAGCGGGGTAAGGCGATGCATGACCACCGCCCAGAAGTGGCGGATACAAACTGTCAACTGAATTGTTTCTCAGCATAACATTAAGGGCAGTATGGTTCTATATTCACCTCATGGCAGGGGATAAGTATCTTGACACTGATAAAGTAGATGTAGAAATTCTTCTATCAGGCTTTATCGGCCTGGAGCTAGCGCTCTGCAAAACCTTCCTTTGCAATGTATCCGCAGATATTCCGAATATAACACGTTGTAGAAGGTTACATGTATTGGCAGTATCGACACCAGCTTCGGAACCACAATTTTTTGTGGAGACGAGACCGTAGAACGGGCAACGGATTTGAAAATAGCTGCAGGTAATCGTGATTTGGGAGAAGGCAGGCATAATGATCATCACGTTGGACATAACTGCGCGGGTTAGGGTACTCGCGAGGCGAAAGTTAGAGATTGCCTAGGTAATCCCTGTCCGTTTTCCAAGCTGATCGAAGCTAGCTAATACTGTAGCAAGTACTCGAGTGCAGGTACTTGACCAATAAGTACGTATGACAAGATAAATTGAAACCCCGCGGGGAGGGATTTTGATTGTTTCCTCGCAACTCCTTCAGTTGTGTGGCTCTGCTTGTAACCTCGCGATCTGCACAAACTTGGCCTCGAATCAGGCTCTCAATCGTGGATGTTTATGTAGCGTGCACCAAGATGAAAGTGAAAGCGGTAGAAAGAAAATTGTGTTGCAGGTGTGAAGCGAAGAGACTTGTCTTGTTCCCCGGCCCTTGATCACATGTGATTTAAACTAACCGAAAAAGTAACAGATCCTTTCATATGCATCCCCGGATCAGCCGGAATTCGTCGTTCAGCCGCACAGCATGGAGATGGATACTGATTTTCTTTCCCTGCAGCGATCCACAGACTACCCCGCAAATACACCAACAAAAGTCATGACGAAACAGAAACAGCGCTATAAGTCGACAACAACGATAGCAATTGAAAAAGGGACAGCGGCAATCGATTCTGGACTTCGAATTGACCCCAGAGGGAGCGTCCCAGCACCAGCGAGACCACAGGAGGAGGGCGCGCACAGAAATTCATGCAACGGAGTGGATTAGAGTAAAGGCTTGGCAGAAAACACGACTGACGTGACGTGTCGGGCAACGAGGAAGCGGCGAAGAAGACCAAGAGGCTTGCATCACAGCAGTGATGACTGAGTTATCAGTGAGCGGGAGGAGTGACCTGGAGGCGGGAGATACTGGAGATTGGAGGAGCGACACGCCTATGGAGGTGGCAATAGAGATGGCGACAGCATCGACATCCATCGCTGTGGAGACTGCGTGACGCAACCATATTCGAGCCAATGAAGAGAAACGTGAAAGTATAACTGGGAAGGAGGAGCAAGGCCCCGGCAGCACCCAGCGACTGGAGGAGCTGCAAGGAAAGGACGATATGACAGCAGGCACAGGAGATAACGCAGCTGCACCAAACAGTTGGACTCCTAGCAAACCTGTGGGAAGTCGGGGCAACCCGCGAAGAGGCACAGTGGCAAGGAATGATGGCCTGGATGCACGAGACAGAGCAGAGGTGGGATGCCCAGCATGAAGACGACAAGCAGTGGGGGGCGGGCATCACAACCATGATCTCAAAGGTCATGATAGGAGTACCACCAGGCCAGTATGGGAAATAGAAAGAAAGAGAAATGACTGCGAGGACGGAGGATGGGCGGCTAGATGCCTCCCAACATGCAGACACCACCCGTGATGAGGGACCAGAGAAGCGCCAGCAGCTGCAGCAGCAACCAAAGCCCAAACTGCAGCTCAAACTGCAGCTTAAACCGCAGCCCGCGCCCAAACCAAAGTCAGCACCTACACCTGCTGGACGATGGGAGACTGTCCCACCCCAAGCCAAGAGTCAGATGGCACCCATCGGACAAGGCCAAGGGCCCGCCAGCATGGCTGGATCAAGCATGGCAGAGAGACGCCTGATATTAAGAAGAGACGAGAGTGTACCGCTCTCCAAAAAAATGGACCAGGAAATCACGTCAGCAATCAATAGTGCGCTCATCCACCAGAAGGCACCAGCCCACATTAGTATCATAAACGCCAACAGAAATGCCAAGGTGTAACGGCGACATGTGACCCGAGGCCGGGTAACCGCCAGTGTATATAGGTCACCGCTACGGCACTTAGATCTGTATCGAATATCTGACAACTACACTCTCCATATATACTCACTCGCTCTCGTGTGCAACCATATTACCATACTATACGTCTGCGGACAATTCTAGGTGTACGTCTCTCTACATAATATTCGATTCTTCAGTTGTTGGATACATCTCGCTCAGGAGAATACCCGAGTTTTACCCCTATTGTCCAAGAACGACAAAACCGAGAGAAAACGAACAGCTTGCTCGGCAATTTTATCGTCAATCGTTTACTATGCCTTTGTAGACGGTGCCAGAGATCAATTGCGCTTGGCTAGTACACGTTCGAGCACGGAAAACCTACTAACTCGTCCGTCGTGTAACCCCTATTCTCACCCGATGAGGCTCCGCACTGCAGGAGGATGAAATCTATCACGAGAGTTTACGAATTTTACCCCTATTTGACGCGTCGCATACGAGTTCGCCAGAAATTGCTCCGAATTGCACCAAGTCGAGAGAATCAGTTGCGTATGGTTGATCAAGATGAGAAATGCCGACAGCTAGCTTGAGCACCCATTGTCGAAGTCTATACGATCGCCGTAGCCTAAACGCATCAATTCATTGTCGACAGAGACAAGTTCAAATACCGACAGCTAGATTGACAAACCATTGTCGCAGTCCACACGATCGCCGCACCCCTAAACACGTCAGTCAATTCACTGTGGAAGTCCAGATAAATCAAGAAAAGTATACACGAGGCAACAAAGCTACGTTCCCCGATCAGGTCCACTTAGGATCGCAAACCTTCGACACGCCTACCGAAGAGACGAAAAGTTAAAGCCTATTCAGGAGGAGATGTTCATGCCAATGAAGATCCGGTCATCTTAACGGAGGAGCTGGCCATTGTTATGGAGAGACACAAAGTGCTCATGAAGGCCCGGTCATCTTACCGGAGTTACTGATCGTTCTTTAGAATCACTGCATGATCCCGCTTATGTACTCCCGGTCATCTTACCGGAGGAGCTGGCAATTCACATGAAGGACTGCAATGTGCTCACAGACTCGCGATCATCCTACCGGAGGTAGTTGTCGTTCCGGCCAAGGACTTCACTACTGTAAAAAACGCCGCAGTTGACAAACTCGATGTGCTGCAGCCGTATGGGTTGACGAACCTGATATGCTGAATGATTGATCCCCGGTCTTAAAACGGAGGTGATGGCCACTTGTAAAGAGCCCCGCTCTGCAGATGGTGCAATATCGGAGGCTGTATATCCCGTGATTCGGAGGTCAACTTGGCAACTGCAGGACGTCTAATCTCTACATACTCCGGTCGACGGAGAGGCACGAAGGTCATGGAATGAAGAAAGTGCAGCACAATGGTTACATGATGATGAAAGTGCAGCACAAAGGCCACGAGATGGCGACAGTGCACCGGTGGATGCGGATGCAGTGCCAAGGACACCCACGGATGTCGCAAGCGGCCTCGTGGAGTGCGGTGAGGTCATTTCCTCTTCCAAGACTTTATCGGTATACCGCATATGAAGGACAACTGAAAGCATGGAAGAGGTTGTTCTGACATTCTCTGAACAAATGGGGAATGCAGTGGCTGCTGGTAGCGACTATGGAGGTCTCCACTTTGGAAGATGCAGGTGAGATTGAGACGATCAACCCAAGCGCTGGAGGAGCGAGCAGGGAGCAGCGGCGGTAGTTGCGGCAGAAGAGCGTCCTCAGATCCTTTAATGACTGCTAACGGCTCGCCGAGTCACAATGGGAGGTTGTTGGACTAGCGGGGTTTGGTTCGTTTCTGGGCGAACCGCTTGATCCGCAGGTCCCTGGTTTCCATTCCCCATCATCATCCCAAATCCAAAGTCGGAGATAGAGGCTAATGCACTGATGCGGGGACAGGTTATGTACCTGCTGATGATGGAGGTCGTATCCCCGTGAGATACAAGGACTATGTGGTCGTATGCAGCAAAGATTTGGCAACTCTCGCACCGCACCTTTCATGGCATCCAAAGGGAATTTGTGCGGAAGAGCGGATCTGGCTCGAGGAGCATAGGATGAGCGTGCGAGAAAATCACAGGGTAACCCGGCCATGAAGAACCACAGAAATTGCGTGGATCTACGAAATCTCAGAATGAGCAAGTGGGACCAAGAGCTGGGAAGGATAGACACCGCCTGCGGCAGCACCGATCTCATTTGCGAAGAAGGACGGCGCACTGGGGCTGTGTGTGGACTACCAAGCTCGCAATACAACCACGATGAAGAACTGATATCCTCTCCCACTGATCCCAGGGATGATGGCGACGAGTACAAAACCGCGTCTTGCACCTGGTACGTGCAGTTCGAGGACCGAGTCATGCTATTCAGATTGACGAGCGCACCAGCTACAATAACAATTAAAGGTGATGAGTTGTCGGCAGAGCAACGACCTTCAAAGAGAGGGATGACCCTACCAGAACGGAAATCCTCATATAAGATGACCCTACCGGAGGTGCCGGAATGAATGACCAGAGTGCACTTAACAACAGAGATGTCCAGCAGCACCCGGAGAGCGGGGATAAGCGTACCAGAAGAATCAACATACACACCTAGCATCCGGAAGATGATAAGCCCACCTAGAGAAATGTCCATAAGTACACCTATCGGCAGAGCGATGAGCGCAATTGCAACTTCACCAGAGACAACGAGAACAGACCAAGCGAAGTCCGAAAGGGCGAAAATCAAGTCGAAACCCGAAGCAAGTCAACAATCAAAGCGAGTCAAAGAAAGCACAAAGCAAGTGGAAAAATGAAACGAAGCAGGCCAAGAAACAAGCGAAGTGAAAGTCCTCCGAAGTCCAGAGACGAAGGATTCCAAATCAAGCGTCGGTCAGTAAAGAGAAATACCGAACGGGATCACCTAAAGTCTACCGAGCCAGGATGGCAATCAACAACGGATTTGAGTCTAAGTCATCAACGGAGCAACGAACTTTCAAAGGGGGGATGACCATGTCGAAAATGCGTCCTACTGACAATCAAGTCCTACGGACAAACCAAAAGCCCACCAGGATGAAGTCGACCGAGAAGTCTACCGAGCAGTCGACCAGCAAAGTCTACCAAGTTGACCACGATTCTATTGAAGCCGCCTATCAAGAGCACAACCATGAAGTCGACCGGATGGTCACCGAAGCGGACTTCCAAAGATAATTACCTAGTCAAGCAGCATCTACGATTCAATACCACTGCCGGCTGCAAGGTATACTCTACAGAGCATGCGGAAGCGTTGCACAGAGCTCAGACGGCGCTAGCGTGCTTGAACTGGGTAATTATAACCATCTTAGAGAACTTACGTGTTAGGTGTCTACGAATGAGACTACCCGCAATGGACGTATACGATTGATGATTACCGAAGATTAAACATGATGCCAGCAGCGGAAGCTCCCATCAATGCCGAGTCACGAGAAGCTCCCCTTGATGCCAAGTCATAAGTGGAAGCTCTCCAACACCCTGATGATTCCGACAGTCAACTACGCCGAGATATAAGAGCTACGGTTATCGATGGTCGGTGCAGTATGAGTTCGGAAGTGGCAGTTGGCAGGATATGGAAGCAGTCCAGACGTTTCCATTTGTTCCTTTGTTTCCTTCTCTTCGCTTCTCTTCTCTTTTCTTCATCACTTCGTTGGATCTCGGCCCGGTACAAATGGCATCGGCACGGGTTTATACTTCCTACCAATGGAGCTGGAGTTTCTCCGTGCGCTGGATCCGCCGAAACGTCTCCATTGCGCTGTACTGATTGGTTGTGGAACGTGTGGGTTCGTACGATCGCGTACGTAGGGTGATTGTTTCATTCCTTCTTTCCCTTTCCGTCTCTTCTCTTATACTGGCTTCGGCATCCCAGGAGGTCTGCCCCTAATGAGGGGGATGATGTAACGGCGACATGTGACCAGAGGCCGGGTGAGCGCCAGTGTATATAAGTCGCCGCTACGTCACTTAGATCTGTATCGAATATCTTACCACTATACTCTGCGTATATACTGACTCGCTCTCGTGTGGAACCATATTACCATTCTATACGTCTGCGGACATGCGTAGGCATACGTCCCATTACACAAGAGCCCAATCACTGCAATCACGCACCCGAATGCAACAGCAGAGATTGCACTTCAGTACTGCGACATCATCATCACAGCAGCTGGGACGGTCAACACAAGAGTCGTGGACGTCGCAATGAATGATTCTTGGGAAAGGATAAAGATCAACACAGTCTCTGGAATACCGTACATGGGGAAAGGCACGGCAGGCCGGCAGCTGATGCGAGAAGAAGTCGCAGTGGAGAATGAGGATATAGTGATCCCCACCCAAGTAGGGTGGCTGGCGAACCTCCGTACCATCAGGGACAGGGGACAGAATGGAGAAATTGGAGCGTCATCAGTAGTTTTCATCGTAAAGGGGAGCAAGGTGGCACAGAGCTAAGTCAACCCGGGCATCAAGGAGGCGAGGGTGTGGTACCGAGTCGAAACATACATCAATGAGTGACCTGACAGCAGGTGCGAGCTCTGCTGTGGGTGGGGCCACATCGAGAACAAGTGCGGCAGCAAGCCCAAATGTGGCTACTGCCCAGGCCATCACCGGACAAACGACCACAAGTGCAATGTGGTGGGATGCACTGCAAAGCAGGGATCACTCTGTGGCCACACGCTGGACATGTGCCCTAATTGCAAAGGAAATCACATCGCGTTCAACAGCAGGGGCAGAAAGAAGATGGAAGCCACCGAAGCGATGTGGCAGAGCACAAGAATTGGGCTACCGGGTCGAGTGTCCGCGAGTGCAGCTCGGGAGATCGCAACGGGCTCAATTCGAGTGGTGCTTGGCCCTAGGCCCCAGTGGGTGGCGGAAGGACGGGGAGATGAAGAAGTGATGGGGGATATGGACGAAGAAGTGGAGGCAGCGGGGGCAGCAAGAGACGTCACAATGGCCGAGACTGAGACTGCAAGCAGGACCGCAACTGAAACCGAAACTGAGACTGAAACGGGAGCCCTGGCTACCAATGATCACAGGGATCCAGCACACCTTCGCATGGTCATAGGAGTGGACCATTGCGGCGCTGTGGACGGGAGTTGAACGCAGGGCAGAGCGAGTCTGCTTGCAAGAGCCACCGAGAGAAAGAGGAGAGTTTGGGATCAGCCTTTCGGGATACGAAATAAAGGAAAGAAAACAACTCTGGACTGCGATACGGATGCGGAGTGGCCTCGTGGTTGATGAGCACACACATTTGAGCGAAGGGGCCAACGACAATGTTATCACTACTGACGTTAGGAGAAGAGGTGAAAAGACTACAACGATTGTCAACATTTACGATCAGAAACACGCGCAGTTGGGAGAGACCGAGAGACCGGTGAGAAAGTTGAACTGGCAGAGAGTCATTGGGTAGGGCGGCAGTGCCCTCACAGGAGACTTCAATGCCGACAGCAAACGTTGGGACCCAAGATGCGAAGTGCTGCGGAATGCGGCTTTCTGGGAAGGCATGATTGACGAGAATGCACTAGAGATTGGAAATGATGGCAGGCCTACCCACGATTGGGCAAGAGTGAACCAGAAAGGCGAGTTGGTCATTGGCCGGATGTTGGCACATCGACCAATAGTAAAGTGGACTATAATGGCCGATGACCACACCACTGGATCCGACCATGAGGTTATAGAATGGGAGGTGTGAGTAGACATGCAGGAGGAGGCACATCATGAGAGGGTAGTAGGGAGGAATTCAGCTGCAATGACGGAGAAGGACAAGGATGCAGCGGAGAAGCAATTGATGGAATTAGCGAAGGAGAGTGCTCAACTAGATGCAGAGTGCACAGAGAACGAGGTGGAGCAGCAGGCAGCATGGCGTCAGGAAGCAATGAGCAGCGTTCCCAACACCACGGCAAAAAGAATTAGGATTTGTGGCAGGTCAAAGATGAGGTGGAACACCGACATCAAAGAAAGAAGAAGGTCGGGAGGGAGGCAGAGAGGGAAGAGACGGAACTCGAAGGAGGCTGCCCGAGCGAAGGCACAGCTCCAGAAGTCTATCCGGCAGTCTAAGAGACAAATGAACAGTGATTCCTCGCAATACCCAAGGGGAGCCCAGGTGTGGAGAGCAGCACAATATGCGAACCCTTGAGCAGGCATGACCCTGGAGGCCTCAATTACCATAGAAGGCAAGCAAGCACACACATCACTGGAGAAGGAGGAGATGCTGAGGTGTGAATCCTTTCCCCCAAACGATGGCGACCAGTACTACGAACTACCTCCAGGTCGAAGCACACACACACGCGTCACTACCCAAGCAGTCGAGCGAGCCTTATTTTCGCAGTCAGTCAAGAACGCACAGGGACCAGACAAGCTGTCTTTTGGCGCCATACGGCTGCTCTGGCAGTGGGACAAAGATAGGATCGTGAGGGTGACGAGGGCGGCAATTCACACAGGGAGACACCCAGCGGTACGAAAGCACACTAGCAGCATGGTGATTGGCAAGCCTGGCAAGGACGACTATAGAAAGCTGATGGCCTACCCCTCTATATTGCTGCTTAGGTGCATGGGATAAGTGGTCGAGAAAGTAGCCACGGAGCTGCTGTCAGAAGAGGCCGAAATCAGGGGGCCACTGAGCGACGGCTAATTCGGAAGCAGGAAAGGACGGTTAGTTATCAATGCAGCAGCCGTCATGGTCGACAGAGCTCATGCAGCTGGGACAAACGGCCACATAACAGGCATGCTGTTCACAGACATCAAGGCAGCCTTCCTGAGCGTGGCAAAAGGAAGAGTGGTCAACTTCATGAAGGTCAGGCAAATGGATGCAGACCTTATATGATGGACGTAGAGCTTTGTGTAAGAAAGACCCTTTGTGATGATAATCGAGGGCAACGCCAAGGAAAGACACCCAGCGGAGGCAGGGGTCCCGCAAGGTTCACCTGTGTCACCGATTCTCTTTGCGCTATACACCTCAGGACTAATCATGTGAGCCAAAGAGTATCAATCAGACGCCCAGGGGCAATCCTTCGTAGACGACCTCGGCTGGCTGGCAACCAGATGCGATGTCAACCATATCGTCTCGATACTTCAGAGATGTGCTGCAAAGAGCATTAAGTGGGCAAGCAGACGAGTGCTACAGTTCGACACTGCAAAGACGGAGGTGGCGCCATTGATGCCCAGACAGGGCCGCAGGAAACACCTCTGGCCAAAACTGGAAGCAAAGATACTAGTCGGAAATGGGTCCATATAATTCAGTGCACAGACGATACGCTGGCTTGGCATCTGGATGGACTCACATCTGGCATTCCAGGAGCTCCATAACCGTTGCATGAAGAAATCCAGGGGAGCAGAAGCCAGAATCCAAACCCTTACCAAGACATACTGTGTGGTTCCTGAGAGTGTTGGGGCCGTCCAAGTGGCGTGCAAACATGTGGTCGCACTGGATGGGAGCGAGCTCTGGTGGGACCCCAGGGAAGTTGGCTGGCGAGACTGCCTCCAACTTCTCCTCAATCGACAAGCCAGATCCATCCTAGGCGAGCTACCCACGACCCAGAGTGGTACGCTAATGAGAGAGTCAGGGCTTACACCAGCGCCGGTGACGTTAGACTCCAGACATCAGCGATTCGCATCAAGACCAGAAAACGCATGCAGTAGCAAGCTAAAGGAGCTACACATGAACTCCTCTTCCAGTGCACCACAATGAAGAGTAGTCAGGGAAGAGCATGAGCATGTGCGGACTACCAAAGGCATGAACTGGCCGGCCCCGGGCGAGCAACCAGCGGGCAGGACCACCATTCTGCACAACACCACTGCAGCCAAAAGGGCCGTGCAGCGCTGGGCAAGAGAGAAAGAAGCCAAAATCAGGGCAGGGGTCTAGATGTGGTGCATAGATGGATCGTGCTCAGACGATGGCCAAGTGGGAGCCGCAGCAGTGTGTAGACACGGACATGAATGGAGGTCTCACCGCAGCTTTCTAGGAACTAGATGAATGGAGGTCTTCAACGAGGAACAGTGGGCGATTGGGCTCGCACTTGATGTGGCGATTGAGAAGAGGGAACCATTGCAGATTCATGGAGTGGAGATGGCGGCAGTCTTCAGCGACTCACAGGGCGCAACTCGATGAGCGGCACACCCATAGCTGGGCTCAGGGCAATGTCTGGCGTGGTGGATCGACAGAGGGGCGCGAAGTCTCCTCGGACTCGGTATCGCAACTGAGATCCACTTGGCCCTGGGACGCTCCGGCATCCACGAAAATGAAGAAGCAGACTGTCACGCCAACTTGGCCCGGGACCCAAGCGGAAGCACAGTGATAGAGTGGCCATACACCTTGGCATTGAACTGGGCTTGATGAATCTCCGAGGGATGGTGAGCAGCTTAGGCGGAGTGGGAGGCCGACATGTGCGGCAAGCACTTCAGCTACAGACTCAAGGGCAAGGCGGGGACCAACAGACCTATCCCGATGACAAGCGTAAGGTCACTGGCCGCAAGGTTCTACAGACTGAACTCTGGGCATGCACCCACTGGAGTCCACGTGAAGCGGTTCAGCCACTGGGATGACGACAAATGCTGGTGGTGTGGAGGGACTGTGTCCACACGCCGGAGCACCTCTTCTGCCACTGCAGCCAGTGGTGAGACCACCAGAGAGAACTATGCAAGGCGGTGGGCAAAGCGACTGGCTGGAAAGCAGTCTGATGCCAGCACATGCAGATCTCTGAACTTTTAACCATAGAAGAGTGCGACAAAGTGGTGATGGAATTCTTGGCGGCCACGGAGGTCGGGAAGTTTCCGCTCAAATGAAGTAGCGGTATGGTGCGGGCTCAGGGCTTGGGGCTCAGGAGCGGCACTGGCGGCAACGGGGTTATACCATTCTATCTTTCATCCCTTTCCTTGTTGTCTTTCTCTTATCTTTCATTTGTCAGCGGGGACGAAGGGTAGCGGGAGGGGAGCGCTGCCATCTAGCCGGCTCGCCCGGAGGCTCAGGGGATAGCAGGGTCCTGTCACACTCTAATTAGAGTCAATACAGTATGATTAAACAACAACAACAACAGACTACCCCGCTGTTAGCGTCTGGCATGGATACTATTGGAGCGCTCATACCAATGCGCTAAGAGAAGCGAACGCGCACCCACACCGTCAGGGCTGCTGACTTATAGAACTTCACTTTTGTGCGACGAACGTTGGAATAGGCCACCCTGAGAGGTACTCTTGAAAGAAAACTTTGAAGGCACACGGCGGGCTGAGTGAGACTATGCGTGTGACAACCAACTCTACTTGAATCGGGTATATATTAGTATTTCGACAACCTGACCCCACGAATACCTGCACATGCCTCGGGCGGCTGTTATAGATATCCCCAAGTGGTGTGCTTGCAGCTAGACATGTAGCCCGACTAGCTGGCATCACGGCACACCCAAGCTCTCATATACACAGCTTGGGCGGCCCAAGCTGGCACTGATAACTCTGTAGGGCCGTTTCTTCTCAGGGTGACACATTTCAAACACTAAGAGCGTGATCAGAGCATACAAGGTCATGCATCAGTAAGAATGACGTAGAATGACGAGACTAGTCGTATTTGAGGGAGGACATGAGCAGGCTGCGAGCTGATGAAGGGCTAGCACTAATAGTATGCGAAGTGGGAATCTCCGGACGGAGAAAGGACAGTAATGAGGTCTGTAGGTGCTTCTAGGGATAGAGAATGGAACAAATATGCTCGCTAGGTCGAGGTAGGAATTAGAAATTAGATGCCAGGTTTGCGCTCTGCAAAGGTATATGTTTCTGTCAACTCTAGGTAGAACATATACAGTATCATTCTACGCCGTAAACAGCCAAAAAATCATTGGCAGGTCTCAACCTAGCCAGTTCCCTACTTTTAGCATGTCTGGGTTGCAACCCAACCAAACTAGCTCTGGAAATTAGTTGGTGGCACTGTTGAGTCTCAGCTACTGTCCCCTCCCAAATATTCCTACGCGGGCATATTTCAATTTGTCGCAACCCAGCCACTCGACCCACGATAATCCTTCCTCGAGCAGGCGACAGTACCCAAATATCCGAACCTTCAGCCGCCCCTCAATTCTAACAAAGGTAGCGAGAATTTCCTAACATAACAGACATTTCATTCGCGCAATACTAGCAGACAACAAAATACAGACCTTCGCGGAGTCTATCACCTTCGTTAACTACCTTCCCGAAACCGATCCGTGATATGTAGAGGCACAGAAACCTGCTCTGGAAGGTGAACTTGAAATATAGATCTGTAGAGAGAAGACGATTCTCAGCAGTCCACCCTGGGCGGGTAGCCGTAAGTCTTATCCAGGACTAAAACTTGCCGGGCGGGGATTCTCGCAGTGTATGCCGAGTGATGCGCTCATGAAGCGAGTGACGATATGGTGATTGGTGACAACCTATAGGTCGCGCGATAGAGCTCGTTAAGCGGTTTCAGAGGGCAGTGGTAGTATAGGAAAACAAGCATTCTAAATGCGCTGCCTTCTAGACGAATGAATTTTTTTGAAAGAGATAACTCGCACCACGACAGTGCCAACTTTAGTGTGTTCGTTCATGCCCCACCTAGACAACGCTAATGGGCCCGTAAGGTTTGGTGGGCAGACGGAATATTGAGAAACCTGGGAAGGTGTGCGATTTGAACCCTGGCATAGCCGCGTCTGCATGGACTCGGTGTGGAGGTATCGGTGATCTCGGAGGTTGCAGATACGGTTTTCGGGGTGGGAGCGAGAAGGAAGGTATATTAATCGGATAATAGAGCAAGTCGCGATCGCTGTCCGAGTAATCGACGCTTTCAAGCGTTGCGCTCTTGTCGTTCCTTTGGTAGGGGCGATTGATCATCTATATTAGCTTCGGAGAAATAAGTATTATATATCACCGGGCGAAATCGATGCTTTCGCGGAAAGATGACAGCGATGCCTGGGGGAAGCCGCTTCGCTAAGTCTAGCACGGGCGTCCAGGATTGTACATAAGACATGGTTTTCGGGAGAAGAGAATGTAGTCGGTACTGGTTCTGATGAAGTAAATTTCGCCTTTTCGACTCTGGATTCAGGTTTTTCCCGGTCCTTTTGCTTATCTGTCGGAGTGGTGCTGGCCTTCGGGAATGTTGGGCGTTTAGCTGGTAACTACAGTTCTGTAATGGGGGAAGGTTCGGAGGGTGGGAGCGTTCTTGATGCTGTTGTTGTGGAATGGCTACCGACTTGATATGAGAGTAGGACAGAAACCGAACGGGTCGAGAGGTGTCTCTAGAGCGTGATAGTGAACAGTTGGGTACGGAGGCTTCGTTGTTCCATACAATTTGCGGTTACGCGAGTATTTAAACAAGTTGATGCGGAAATTGCTTCGGGTGCATAGCTAGCACATATCTAGTTCTCGTAAACAATTGGTTGGAGATAAGCATGCAGTTTACTGTTCATTCGTTCATGCACGTTCCTTTTCCGGAATGCTGATGCGTAATGTGGGGTCGCTGACGAGGCAACGCCGGAGCCTCGCTATTCATCGCTTCAGTCGAAAGCCGTTTCGCACAATTCCATCCAACCTTCACTGTCAGTCTCTGTGTCCAGTGTCACATAAACTTCAAGTTCGACGGCGCCAAAACCCTCAGAGTATAGCATCAAACGTCCGCAAACAGTTCAGCCGGCCTTCATCACCGCCCTCCTGATCACCACCACATGCTGTAACTTCCACCCCGCTGCCGAATCTGCTACCGATTAGACAAGGCTCCAACCACCGACTCGCTTACCGATATCTACTCCCCGCATTGAATTAGAATATACCCCGTCTCTATCCTGCTGGGATTGATTAATTTACCACTATCTATACAATGAATGAACACAACCTTAGTGCCACCCTAATAAGGAATGCCGAGCCAAAGTGTTTTCGAATAGCAAATGTACCGTCAAGTTGGAGCAAGGACACCCTCCTTACTACTCTTAAATGGATCGACCCGTTCCTCGCGGATCAAAATGTTAAACTTTCGCTCTATCCGGCTTGTTCCTACTCCATACAGACTCAGGTTGCATTGATTAATTTGCGCCGCTGTACTGAATATTTTCGGCTTCTCAAATCCGATCGTTTCAATTATGAGGAGCTCTCAGACGGAACTTTGCTTGTGATTGATAGTCACTTTTATGACCTGACGCCATTGAACTCCCCTGAAGGTGATATTGTTGCAGAGTTCGTTCACCAAGCAGTGTTCCTAAGCGGCCTGGTTATGAACTTATGATGGACGATGGCTGAGTTTACTTTGGTGGCTTTCTGAGTTTAAGACTTTAGGCAGCAGCAATGGGTGTCATTTAAACA
>Ga0307515_10012918_pt1 | contig 15662 bp, 8 predicted proteins | sample 17_EM_MG_FD_194513 | JGI IMG/M metagenome (GOLD analysis project Ga0307515, IMG submission 194513) | Populus trichocarpa ectomycorrhiza microbial communities from riparian zone in the Pacific Northwest, United States - 17_EM | ecosystem: Host-associated > Plants > Roots > Unclassified | place... | reverse complement strand
GACACGCACTTCGACGAAGAAGTGCGTTTCCTGCAGGCCCTGGTGCAGGTGCCCACCGACACACCGCCCGGCCACAACGCGCCGCACGCCGAGCGCACCGCCGAGCTGCTGGCCGGCATGGGCCTGCAGGCCGAGAAGCACCCGGTGCCGGATTGGGGGCTGCAGGAGTACGGGCTCAAGTCCATCACCAACCTGGTGGTGCGCCGGCCGTACGGCAGCGGCGGCCCGGTGATCGCGCTCAACGCACACGGTGACGTGGTGCCACCCGGCGAAGGCTGGACACACGACCCCTACGGCGGCGAGATCGCGGACGGCAAGCTCTACGGCCGCGCCGCCGCGGTGAGCAAGAGCGACTTCGCGAGCTTCACGTTCGCCACCCGTGCGCTCGAAAGCCTGGGCGCCCAACTGAGTGGCGGCATCGAGCTGCACTTCACCTACGACGAAGAGTTCGGCGGCGAGCTGGGCCCGGGCTGGCTGCTGGAAAACAAGATCACCAAGCCCGACCTGCTGATCGCCGCCGGCTTCAGCTACCAGGTGGTCACCGCGCACAACGGCTGTCTGCAGCTGGAGGTCACGCTGCATGGGCTGGCTTCGCACGCGGCCTATCCGCACACCGGCATCGACGCGCTGCAGGCCGCGAACAAGCTGCTGACCGTGCTGTACGCGCACAACGATGTGCTGCGCACACGGCGCTCGACGGTCGAAGGCATCACGCACCCGTACCTGAACGTGGGCCGCATCGAAGGCGGCAGCAACACCAACGTGGTGCCGGGCAAGGTGGTGTTGAAGCTGGACCGGCGCATGATCCCCGAGGAAGACGCGGCCGCCGTCGAAGCCGAGGTGCGCGCGCTGATCGAGGTCGCGGTGGCGCAGAGCCCGGGTGTGCGGCTCGAGATCAAGCGGCTGCTGCTGGCGCACTCGCTCAAACCGATGGCGGGCAACGCGCCGCTGGTGGCGGCGATCCAGAAACACGGCGAAGCGATCTTCGGCGAGCCGATCCCCACTTCGGGCACGCCGCTCTACACCGACGTGCGCCTGTACGGCGCGCACGGCGTGCCGGCGGTGATCTACGGCGCCGGGCCGCGCACGGTGCTGGAGAGCAACGCCAAGCGCGCCGACGAGCACCTGGTGCTGGAAGACCTGCGGCGCGCGACGAAGGTGGTGGCGCGGACGTTGCTGGACTTGCTCGGCTAGGGTCGGATCGCAAGACATGGCAACGGAGCACGCACCGGCCCACGATCCCACACCGCCTTCGCGCGGCTGGTGGGCGGCGGTGTCGGGCACACCACGCGGCGGTATTGCCGTCGCACTGCTGCTGCGCGTGGTTCTGTTCAGCACGCTCGTCACGCTCGTGCTGACGGTGCTGCAGCTCAGCCTCAGCTTTCGCAGCGAACGCGCGCGGCTGGAAGGCCGCTTCAGCGAGATCGATCAGGCCAGCGCGCGCAGCCTGGCCGAGAGCCTGTGGGCGGTGGACACGCGGCAGATCGAGGAACAGCTGGACGGCATCGTCCGCCTGCCCTCGATCCGTGGCGCCGAGGTGCGCGAGACCGGGGGTTCGGACCGCTCGTTGGCCGTCTTCCGCGGCCAGCGCCAGAGCGACGGGGTGGTGAAGGAGTTTCCGCTCTTGTGCTGTGGCGCGAGCCCCAAGCCCATCGGGGTGCTGCGCATCGAGGCCACGCTGGCCGACATCTACAAGGACATTGCCGCGCAGGCCATCGTCATCCTGCTCAGCAACGCCGCCAAGACCTTTCTGGTTGCGTTCTTCATCCTCTTCGTCGTGCACCAGCTGGCGACGCGCCACCTGCTGGACATCGCTGCCTCGGCGCGCAACGTCAGCCTGGAGGGCGAGGCGCCGCTGCGGCTGCGGCGCACGCGCGATGAGGGCGACGAGCTGGACCAGCTGGTGGAGGCGCTGAATGCGATGCGCGAGCGCCTGGCGCGGCAGGCGCTGGAGCTGCGCAACGCCGACGCCCGCATGGCGGCCATTCTCGACAACATGCCCGACCTGGCGTGGATGAAAGACATCGAGGGCCGCTTCACCGCCATCAACCGTGCTTTCGCCGCAGCCAAGGGTTTTGACGACCCGCGCCAGGTCCTCGGCAAGACCGACCTCGACATCCAACCGCCGGAGCTGGCGCGCAGCTACCGCAGCGACGATGCCGAAGTGATGGCCTCACGCGACACGCGGCGCATCGAGGAGCGCCACGCGCATGTCGACGGCAGCATCCGATTCATCGAGACCATCAAGACCGCGCTGATCGATGCCGACGGCCGCGTGAGCGGCACGGTGGGTGTGGCGCGCGACATCACCGAGCGCCGCCAAGCCGAGTCCGACCGCGAAGCGCGCCGCGCCGCCGAGATCGCCAGCGAGGCCAAGAGCGCGTTCCTGGCCCACATGAGCCATGAAATCCGCACGCCGATGAACGCCATCGTCGGCATGTCGTATCTGCTGCTGCAGGACGGCCTGGAAGCGCGCCAGCGCGACCGGGTGCAGAAGGTCCACGATGCGGCCACGTCGCTGCTGGGCATCATCAACGACATCCTCGATTTTTCGAAGGTCGAGGCCGGGCGCCTGGACCTGGAGTCCATCCCGTTCGACTTGCGCGAGGTGATGGACGGCGTGAGCGACATCGTCGGCTTGACCGCCCAGGCCGGGGGGCTGGTGCTGCGGATCGAGCTGCCGCCCGAGCTGCCGGCGGCGCTGCAGGGCGACCCTGCGCGGCTGCGCCAGGTGCTGTTGAACCTGGGTCAGAACGCCGTCAAGTTCACCGAACGGGGGCAGGTGACGTTCACGGTGCGGATCATCGAACGCAGCGCCGCCGCCGTGCGCCTGCGCTTCGAGGTGCAGGACACCGGCATCGGCATGTCCAGCGACGTGCAGCAGCAGCTGTTCCGGCCCTTCACTCAGGGCGATGCGTCCACCAGCCGGCGCTACGGCGGCACCGGCCTGGGGCTGACCATCAGCCACCGGCTGGTGGGGATGATGGGCGGCGACATTGCCGTGCAGAGCGCTCCCGGGCAAGGCAGCCGCTTCAGCTTCGAGCTGCATTTCCCGCTGCCGCTGCAGCAGCAGGTGCCGGCCAAGTCGGTGCCGCTGCCGGCGGACCCGGCGCGCCTGCGCGGCGCACGCGTGCTGCTGGTGGAGGACAACCCGATCAACCGGGAGATCGCCGAATCGCTGCTGCGCAGGGCCGGCGTCAGCGTCGCCGTGGCCTGCAACGGCCAGGAGGCGCTGGAGATGCTGCAGCACGAGCGCTACGACGGCGTGCTGATGGACTGCCAGATGCCCGTGCTCGACGGCTACGAGGCGACGCGGCAGCTGCGCCGCCAGCCGCAGTGGAAGGACCTGCCGGTGATCGCGATGACCGCCGACGCACTGGTCGGCGACCGCGAGAAGGCACTCGCCGCGGGCATGAACGACCACGTCGTCAAGCCCATCGTCGTCGACGACTTGTACGGGACGCTGGCGCGCTGGGTGCGCCCGGCCGCGCCGCCGGCCTGAAGCTGCTTGCGCAACTGCGCTACTTGCGGCGCAGGTCGTACCAGAGCTCGGGCCGGTTCACCGGCGTGCCGGGCGTGACGCGCGGGTTCTTCAGCTCGATGATGACGCGCTTGTCCAGCTGCGCCCGGCGCAGGCTCGCACCGTGGTGCTGGTCGAAGAGACGGTCGAAGGAGCCGTCGGCGAGCGCTTTTTCCAGCCCCTGGCGGATGATCTCCGCCAGCGCCGTGTTGCTTCGGTTGAGCATGTAGTACGACGCGTAGTAGGGATAGTGCAGCGCGATGCGCGGCTCGACCTCCAGCGTATCGGCGTTGCTGGCCTGCTCGTTCCAGATCTCCATGACGCTGCGCGGAAAGTAGTCGAAGCGGCTGCCGACGATCATCTTGAACAAGCCCTCGTAGCTGGGTGCCGTGATGACGGGAATGCCGTTGGCGCGCAGGATGTCCGTGTCGGGCCAGTGCAGCCCCTGCGCCAGGCGCACCTGCTTCAGGTCGTCCAGCGTGTTCACGTCGGCAATGCGTGCCGCATCGCCTTTGCGGATCAGCCCCAGGCGCCAGCCGAGCACGCCCCGGTTGATCGGGATGTACACGGCCAGCAAGCGCGCCTCGCGCTCGGCCGAACTCGGCATCGGCGCGACGTCGATCGTTCGCCCGGCCTCGAGTTCGAGGATCTGGCGCTCCTGGTTCATCGGGAACTCGGCCAGCTCGACGCGGTAGCCCGGGCCGACCTTGGACAGCGTGAGCTTCAGCAGATCCAGCGCGTAGCCGAATCGGCGATCGCCTTCGAACTCGGGGCGCGGGAAGCGCACGACTTCGGCGGCTGCGCACTCTCCGACGAGCAGCAGGGCGAGCAGCAGACGGGCGAGCCAGGACATGATTCCTCCAGTCGACCTCCCGCCGCGATCCTACGCCGGACGCAGGCGGGCGGCGCGGTTGCCAAGCCCCCATCGACCTTGGGCTCTCGCACCCGTGCCTGCGCACGTGCGGGGGCCAGGTTACGGTGGCGGTCAGGAATCGACTGTGTCGCGCCGGCGTTTCGTCGGCGTCTCGCGCGCCCTGCTGCCACCTATGATCCGGCGCCGATACGCACCGCTCAGGTAGCAGGGAGTGCCGCTCGATGATCAAGACGCTTCTTTCGGCCGCACGGGCCGCCGCCGTGATGAGCCTGCTCGGGCCGGCCGCCGCGCCCGCCCAGCCGGCGCCGCCGCCTGGCGCTCCGCCGGCTGCGGCATCCAGTGCGGCGCCCGGCACGGCCCCTGATCCGGCCGAGCCCAAGCCCTTCGACAAGGTGATCACCGCCGAGGCGAAGACCCAGGCCGGCCTCTTCCGCGTGCACACGCTGAAGAACCGCGTGTACTTCGAGATCCCGAAGGCGCTGCTCGACCAGCCGCTGCTGATGGTGGCCACCGCCGCTGCCGTGCCGGCCGGGATCGACCACGTCGGCCGCAGCCTGAACGAGGAGGTAGTGCGCTTCACGATGAAGGGCAACCGCGTCTACTTCCAGACCGTTTCGCACGCCTACATCAGCGACCCCGGCCAGCCGATCGCGGGTGCGGTGCGCGGCTCGCAGCGCGACGCCATCCTGGCCAGCTTCAACGTCGAGGCACTGGGCCCGGGCGAGGCACCGGTGATCGAGGTGACGCGCCTGTTCGCGGCCGAAGTGGGCGACTTCAGCGCGCGCCAGGCGGTGCGCGGCACGGCGTTGGATCCGATGCGCAGCTACGTGGAGCAGGCGCGCGCGTTTCCCGGCAGCCTGCGCGTCGACGCGGTGCACACGTACAGCGTGATGGCGTCGCCCGCGCTGCTGATCCCGGGCCTCGTGCTGCCGCCGGCCGCACCGCGCAGCGCCACGGTGAGCGTGGCCTACAACCTCGTCAAGCTGCCGGAGCGGCCGATGATGCCGCGCCTGATGGATGACCGCGTCGGCTTCTTCAGTGTCGCCCGCGTCGACTTCGGCAGCGAAGAGCACGAGAGCAAGCGCGAGCACCTCATCACACGGTGGCGGCTTGAGAAGAAGGATCCGTCGCTGCCCGTCAGCGAGCCGGTCAGGCCCGTGGTCTGGTACATCGACAGCGCCACGCCGGCCCACCTGGTGCCCTGGGTGAAGAAGGGCGTGGAGGCGTGGAACCCGGCCTTCGAGGCCGCGGGCTTCCGCAACGCCATTCAGGCGCGCCCCTACCCGAGCAAGGACGAAGACCCGGAGTTCGATCCGCAGGACGTGCGCTACAGCATCATCCGCTGGGTGCCTTCGCTGGTGGCCAACGCCTACGGCCCGAGCCTCACCGACCCGCGCAGTGGCGAGATCCTCAACGCCAACATCGTCATGTACCACAACATCATGCGGCTGCTGCGTGACTGGTACGTCACGCAGGCGGGCGCCGCGGACCCGAGCGCACGGCAGCTGCCGCTGCCCGACGAGCTGATGGGCGAGCTCGTCGCCTACGTGGTGACGCACGAGGTCGGCCACTCGCTGGGCTACCCGCACAACCACAAGGCCAGCTCGCTCTATCCCACGGCCAAGCTGCGCGACGCGCAGTGGCTCAAGGAGATGGGCCACGTGCCCACGCTGATGGACTACAGCCGCCTCAACTATGTGGTGCAGCCGGAGGACCGCATCGATCCCGCGCTGCTGATCCCGCGCCTCGGCCCCTACGACATCTTCGCCACGCGCTGGGGCTACACGCCGATCCCGCAGGCGCGCGCGCCCGAGGAGGAACGTGCCACGCTGAACCGCTGGGTGCGCGAACAGGACGACAAGCCCTGGCTGCGTTTCAGCTCGCCCAAGGCCGAGGACGCCGACTATGGCGAGGTGCGGGAAGCGGTGGGCGACGCCGATGCCGTGCTGGCCACCACATGGGGCGTGGCCAACCTGAAGCGCATCGTCAAGCAGCTGCCCGACATGGCGCGCAAGGACGGCCGCGACGACCGCACGCTGGAGGAGCTGTACCGCGCGACGCTGGGGCAGTGGGCGCGCGAGATGAGCCACGTCACCGCGCTCGTCGGCGGCTACGACACGCGCAACAAGCACAACGACCAGCCCGGCGCCACCTTCGCCGCCGCCGACCGCCAGGCACAGGCGCGCGCCGTGAAGTTCCTCGCCGAACAGGTGCTGGCCACGCCGCAGTGGCTGCTGGATCCGGCCATCGCCGAGCGGCTGCGGCCCAGCGAACCCGGCAACCTGCTGCTGGCGCAGCAGCGGACCGTGCTGCGCGCGCTGCTGGAGCGCGGGCGCACCGCGCGGCTGCAGGCCCAGGAGGCCGCGCTCGGCGACAAGGCCTACCGCGTCGACGAGCTGCTGGCCGACCTGCGCAGCGGCGTGTTCGGTGAACTGAGTTCGGGCGCCCGTGTGGCGCCGCCGCGCCGCAACCTGCAGCGCGCCTACGTGGAACTGCTGGCCGAGCGCCTGAACGGCCCGGGCTTGCCGGGCGACGACGCGAAGGCCGCGATCCGCAGCGAACTGAAGGAGTTGAAGACGCTGTTCAGCAGCCGCGCGGCCGCGGCGCGCGACCGGGTGCAGAAGTCGCACCTGGAGGCTCTGGCCGACAGCAGCGCGAAGGCGCTGGACCCGAAGGTGGCCGAGCCCGCTTCACCGCTGTTCCCCTTCTTCCCGCGTGCGCTGGTCGACGAGCTGCAGTGCTGGCCGAGCGACTGAGCGCTACATCCGGATGTCGACCGAGAAGTTGACCTGCGGTCCGGTCTTGCGCTCGGTGCGCGTGTAGTCGCCGTTGGCCAGCAGCGTGGTGGTCTGCCCGTTGGGCGGGCCGAAGGGCTGCGAGCCTTCGGTCACCGCCAGGCGCATCGAGAGGCCCTGGCGCAGCACCCACTGCCCATAGACGTCCACCGCGCGCGTGCGCGAGCGGCGCTGGGTCTGGTCGAGCGTGAGCTGGGTGTCGTAGGCCGGGTTCAGCGTCACGCTGCCGCCCACGGTGAGCGGCAGGCCGTTGATGCGCTGGTCGGCGCCGAGCGTCGCCGTCCAGGGCTGCTGGCCGTCGAGCCGGTTGTCCGGGCCCGGCAGCGCTTCCACGCGCGAGCGGTAGAAGTTCAGCGACGCGCGCACATTCAGCGGGTTGGCCTTGTCCAGCAGCGAGGGCAGGAACTCCACGGCGCGGCCCTTCACCTCGAACTCGAGGCCGCGGGTGGTGGCGGCCGAGAAGTTCTGCGGCTGCGCCACCCAGCGCGGCACCGTGGCCCACGGCACGGTGCGCAGCGTGGTGACGCTGCGCTGCAGGTCGGTGATGCGGCGGTGGAACAGACCCACGCTCCACATACCGCCGCCGGCCAGGTACTTCTCGAACGCGATGTCCAGGCCGGTGGCGAGTTCGGGCCTCAGCGCCGGGTTGCCCCAGCGGTCGGGTGCCAGTTCGGTGTTGGGGGCGTTGGTGTCGGTGTAGGCGCTGTTCACCGAGGGCCGCGCCAGCAGCGAGCCGATGGGCGTGGCGCGGTAGCTGCGCGTGACGCTGGCGCGCACCATGTCGCGGCCCTTGGCGTCGAACTTGTAGGTCAGGTGCGCCAGCGGCGAGAGCACGCTGCTGGTGTTGTTCACCGGTTCGGCGGCGCCGCGGCTCTCGGTCTCGATGCGCTCGTTGCGCAGCCCCAGGTACAGCTGCCACTGCGGCGAGATCTCCCACTCGTCCTGCACGTAGAAGGCCTGGCGTCGGATGCGGGCGTCGAAGGGCTGGCCCTCGAACTCGGGCAGCACGGGCTGGCCCTGCTGCGTGACGGTGCGGCGCTCGGTGCGCTCGCGCGACTCCAGGTCCCAGCCGGCGGTGAGGCTGTGTTCGTCGCCCAGCAGCAGGCTGTACTTGCCGGCCTGGGTGAGGCCGTCGTCGTCGCCGCCGCCCACCGCACGCTGGTATTCGGTGCTCTGGCGCAGGTTCTGCGAGTCGAAGGTCCAGCGCGACTGCTGCACGCCGGCGCGCAGCTCGATGCGCTGGTCGTCGGTGAAGCGGTTGGTCCAGGTGAGGTTGCCGCGGCGGTTCTGCCAGGTGCCGTGCCCCGCCTGGTCGTCGTCCAGCACCGGGTTGCCGGTGAACACGCGGTTGTCGAACGACGTGCTGTTGTTCCAGTAGCCCTTTTGCAGGAAGGAGGCCAGCGCCAGCGTCTGCTCGTCGCTGATCTTCCAGTTCAGCCGCGGCCCGAGGTTGTAGCCCCAGCCCCAGACCTGCTGGTCGCCCGCCTGCTCGGCGTGCGCGGGTGCACCGTCTGTGCCGGGCATGTGGCGTTCGATGGTGTTGCGGCTCTTGCGCCGCCATTCGAACACCGACAGCGGCAGCGATCCCGCCAACGCACCCTGGGACTCGCCCAGCGTGAGGTTGACGTTGCCCATCGGCCGCTGGCTGCCGTCGGACAGGCCCAGGCGCAGGTCGCGCTGCGAGCGCCGCGGCGGCTCCTTCAGGATGATGTTGATGGTGCCGGCGATGGCCTGTGCGCTCTGGTCGGCGGTGGGCGCCTTCAGCACCTCGATGCGCTCGATCTGCGCCGGGCTCAGCTGGTCGAGCGCGAAGCCCGGCGGCATCGGGTCGCCGTTGATCAGGATCTGCGTGTAGCCGGCGCCCAGCCCGCGCATGCGCGGGCCGCCGCTGCCGACGTTCACGCCGGGCAGGCGGCGCATCACGTCGAGCACGTTGGTGTCGCCGTACTGGTCCAGTTCCTCGCGGCCGTAGATCTGCTTGGCGACGCGCGACTGGCGGCGCAGATCGGTGGAACTGTTGCGCCCGACGACCTCGATGCGCTGCGCCGCGCTGGGCGTCGGCTGCGCGGCGGGCTCGGCGGCGCCGGGGCCTTCCTGGGCCCGCGCGGCGTGCGCGGTCAGCAAGCCGAGAGCGCAGGCCGTCCAAAGGACAGGGCGGCCGGACGGGGTGAACAGGGGTCGGCGCGGGACGGGCAAGGGGCAACTCCGGCGGGTCGAACGGGCACCGACCTCACCAGGTGATGCTCGGCGGGCGATGCTGACAGACGCCTGGGCGAGCACGGCCCGCGATGCGATGTGTCGCCCGCCGGCGTGACCGAACGGCGATTGCGGCGGACGATCAGCCCGGCAGCACCCGCACCCGGATGGTCCTGAAGTGCACCTCGCTGCCCGGGTCGTGCCCCTGCAGCGCAAGGGTGCCGCTGGCCAGCAGCCGCTGCTCCAGCCCCTTCGGCCGCGCCGCGTTCGGCTCTTCGGTGTAGTCGGCCACCAGGCGCTGGTCGATCCAGGTCATCACGCGCCGACCTTCGACCCTGATCGTCAGCGTGAACCAGCGGCCGTCGCCCACCACCACCTCGCGGAAGTCCTGGATGCCCCACAGGCCCGCCGTGCGGCTGGTGTCGGTGTGCGAGTTGTTCACCTGCACCTCGTAACCCTTGTTGGGCCAGCCCTTCTCCTGCCACTCGGTGTGGAAGTAGACGCCCGAGTTCGCGTTCGGGAACGTCTTCACCTCGAGCTTCAGCTCGAAGTTGCGGAAGTCGTGGTTCGCCACCGGGCCGATGTAGAACAGGTGCGAACGCGGGCCGCGCACGACGATCGCGCCGTCCTTCACGCTGAAGGTGCCGGGTGCGTCGCTGGCGCGCCAGCCGTCAAGCGTTCGGCCGTCGAACAGCAGCTGCCAGCCAGCGGCCTGCTCGTCGGCGCTCAAGGTGTTGGGGCCGATCGGTTTCATCGCCGCTCCCGTGTTCGAAGCGCAACCCGCCAGCGTGGCCGGCAAGGCCAGCAGCAGGGTTCTGCGTCCAGCATCCATCGTCACTTCACTCCCACGATCTTGAGCACCGCCAGCGGCGGGCCTTCGAATTCGGCCGAGGGCCGGTTGCCGACGAAGCCGAGGTCCTGCGTGCCCTGCGGCGTGGTGTAGAAACCGCCCGCCGTCAGGTCGCGGAAGCGGGCGAAGAACGCGGCGGGCTTCTCAAGCCCCGGTGCGGCCCGGGCCTTCCAGCGGATCGCGTCGGCAATCGTCTGCTGCTCGGTTTCGGTCAGGTCGGCAAAGGCCTTGCCGGCAAAGCGGCGCTGCGCTTCGGTGTCGATCCAGGCCAGGCCTTCGATGACCAGCGCGCGGTCTTTCTTCTGCTGCGGGTAGGGCGCGCTGATCCATTCGTCGATGAACTGGTGCACGTCCAGATCGGCGGCGCTTGGCGACACCGCATCGGCTGGGATGATCAGCGCGCACAGCGCGGCGGCGCAGCGGCGCTGCACGGCGTCGAACGACAGCGGCCACAGTTCGCCGAGTTGGTGGCTGTGCGTGAGGACGGGGTCGGTGCCGTAGCCCGGACCGCTGCGCGCACGTGTGGGCGTGGCCGAGACCGCGCCGCCGCTGAGCGCGGGTGATGCGGCCGCGGCCAGCATCCATTGCAGCGAGACGCGGCGGTCCATCAGATCTCCTTCCTGCGCAGCAGCCCGACCATGTGATCGGCCGCGCGCCAGGCCAGCGCCATGATGGTCAAGGTCGGGTTCTTGTCGGCGTTCGAGCAGAACACCGCGCCGTCGGTGATGAACAGGTTCTTCACGTCCCAGGTCTGGCACCAGCCGTTGGTGACCGAGCTCTTGCGGTCGCTGCCCATCATTGCGCCGCCCACCTCGTGGATGATCGAACCGCCGGGCGCGATGGCCTTGACACCATCGGCTTCCGGCGCCGTGGTCGGCTTGCCGCCCATCGCGCCGATGATCTGTGCGAAGGTCTTCTGCATGTGCGCGGCCTGGCGCGTCTCGTGTTCCGACCACTGCCAGTGGAAGCGCAGCACCGGGATGCCGAAGCGGTCCTTCGCCGCGGGGTCCAGTTCGCAAAACGACTGGTCGTTCGGGATCATCTCGCCGCGGCCCGCGAAGTAGACGAAGGAGCCATAGAGGCGCCGCACGTCCTGCTTGAAGCGCGCGCCGTAGCTGCCCTGCGTGAACGCGTCGAGCGCTGCACCGGTGCCCAGCGACGGCATGCGCCGGCCGGTGCCCATCTCGATGTGATAACCGCGTGCGAAACCCAGGCCGTCGTTCCAGCGCTTGCCTTGCTGGCCGTACAGCCACCAGGGTGCGTACAGGTGAGAGCCGCCGGCGCCGTCTTCGTTGTGCGGCGGCAGGCCTTCGAGCAGCGGCACCTGGCCCGCGAGGTCGCTGCCCACGGTGTCCATCACGTACTTGCCGACGCGGCCACTCGAATTCGCCAGGCCGTCCGGGAACGACGCCGACTTCGAGTTCAGCAGGATGCGCACCGACTCGCAGGCGCTGGCCGCCAGCACCACCGCGCGTGCGTTGGCCGCGATGTGGCGCCCGCTGGCGCGGTCGACGAAACGCACGCCGCGCGCCTTGCCGTCGCGGCCCATCGTCACTTCGTAGACGTGGGCGTCGCACAGCACGTCGAGCTTGCCGGTGGCCAGTGCCGGCGGCAGATGCACCGCGGGGCTCTGGTAGGTGGCGCCGATGGAGCAGCCGCGGCCGCAGGGCGTGGCCCAGAAGCAGGCGGCGCGCTGCTGCATCGCGCGCGCCAGGATGCGCTGCGCGTTCGCATTGCCCGGGTGCAGCAGCGCGGGCAGGCGCTGATGGTCGAGCCGCGTGGTCATCACCGCGCGGTGGATCGGCACCACCGGAATGCCGAGCTGCCCCGCGCGCTGCTGGATCAGCCGTTCGCCGACCCGCCCGGCCGGCGCCGGCATCAGGCAGCCGGGCGGCGAATCGGGCGTGTTCTCCAGGCCTTCGGCGGAGCCGTAGACGCCGATCAGCATCTCGACCTTGTCGTACCAGGGCGCCAGCTCTTCGTACCCGAGCGGCCAGTCGAAGCCGAGACCGTCGCGGCTGTGCGGCTTGAAGTCGTAGGGCCCGTTGCGCAGCGCAATGCGCCCCCAATGGTTGGTGCGCCCGCCCAACATGCGCGCGCGCCACCACTCGAAGCGCCGGCTCTCGTCGTCGGACGCGTTGGTGTAGGGCTCGCCCGGCACCTGCCAGCCGCCGTCGATGGTGGCGTCGTAGAAGCCGAAGGGCTTGTCCGGCGTGCCGGCGCCGCGCAGCGGGGCGTTGGCATTGCTCTGGAACATTGGCGTCTCGGTGGCCGGGTCGTAACGACGGCCGGCCTCGAGCATCAGCACCCGCACACCTTCCATCGCCAGCGTGTAGGCGGTTTGCCCGCCGGCGGCGCCGGAGCCGACGACGATCACGTCGTAGTCGCGTTGCAGACTGCGGGCGGTGATGAAAGGCATGACGGCGGCGATGCTAACCGCGCACCGCCGCCTTCATCGCCGCACGGCCGGATCAGCGGTTCAGCCGCCAGCTCAGCCGGTAGCCGTCTTCAGTCACCTGCTCGCCGACGATCAGTTGGCCGTCGTTGGCCACCGTGCCTTCCACCTGCCAGCCCCAGCCGGCCAGCATGCCCGGCAGCGTGGCGCTGCCGCGGTTGCACTGCGCGCTGAAGGTCGAGGTCCAGAAGGTCACCAGCGTGAGCTTGTAGGTGAAGGGCGTGCGGCTCTCGTCGACCTCCAGCGACACCATCTGCGAGCCGGTGTCGATGGCCGAGTTGTCGGGGCTGAAGTTGATGGCCGAGCAGTCGGCATCGGTGGCCCACACCTTCACGTTGCCGCTGCCCTTGTAGCGCTTGACCGGCTGGTTAGCAGTGGCCGGGTCCAGCTCCCAGCGCGACTGGGCGCGGGCGAAGAGCGTGGTGCCTTCCGACGACGGGCCGTCCACCGCGTCCAGCGTGCCGTTGAAGGCGTCGTCCCAGATCTCGACCTTGCTCGACAGGTTCAGCACGCGGCCGCTGGCAGTGTGCGCGGTGTGGAACACCACGCGCACGGTGGCCGGGTTCGGCACGTGGGCCGGCGCGGTGTAGCGCGCGCCGATGCTGCCGGTGGTGCTGATCGTGCCCAGCGTGGCGTTGCCGCCTTCGATGAAGTTCACGCGCCAGTAGCGGTCGTAACCCGGCTTGCTGTTGGTCAGCGGCAGCTTGCGGGCCTGCAGCACCGGCTGCATCACGCAGTCGCTGCTGCCGTCGGGCAGCAGCGGGCAGCCGGCGGCGTTGGTTTCGTAGCCGCGCACATGGGCCCAGGGCACGAACTCGATCGAGTCGCCGACGCGCACGCGCGCTTCGCGCGGCAGCAGCGTCATCGCCACGTACTGGGCGACGTGGAACTCGACGCCGCTGGCGGCGGTGGAACCGGCGGCGGCCAGGAACTCCGGCGGCAGCCTGGCTTCGAGCGTGCGCGTGGCGCGGTCGACCTTGGCCAGCGGCAGCGAGGTCCAGTCGCCCAGCGGCCGCTGCACCGCGATGCGCAGCGCGTCGACCTCGTCGTCCTGCGCCGGGTCGTAGCGCAGCTTCAAGGTCAGCGGCAGGCGCGGCGCGGCGGCCAGCCGCACGCGCAGCGCGTCGGCGCGTGCCTCCGGCGCCATGTTCTCGACCGGCTGCGTCTCGGTGGCGGTCTCGGCGGCGAACGCCCCGGCGGGAATGTCGACCTGCACCAGGCCGTCGTGCGACGACAGCGTGCCGCCGGCCGTGCCCAGCGTGCGGCCGGTGAACTCGCCCAGCGGCGTGCCGCGCTCGGTGACGATGGCCTGGTCGTCGGTGGTGGTGGCGGTCTTGGCCGCCGTTTCGCTGCGCGCGCTGCCCACCTTCGCCAGGCGGTAGCTGTAGGTCGCGCCTTCGGTCAGGCCGCTGTCCAGGTACGCAGCGCTGCCGGCATCGACGCTGGCGATGCGCACGAAGTCGCCGCTCGCGCCGCGGCGCTCGATGTCGTAGCGCGCGGCTTCGGCCGGCGGCGTCCAGGCCAGGCTGACGGTGCGGGCCGAACTGCCGACCGCGTCGAAGGGCTGGTTCAGCACAGCGGTCGGGGTGCCGCCGGTGCCAGTGCCGGTGCCGCTGCTGCTGCCGTCACCACCGCCGCAGGCGGCCAGCGTGAAGGTGGCGGCCAGCAACAGGGCGATCGGGTCGCACCAGCGCAAGCGCAAGCGCAGCGGTTTGAATGAAAGGGTGGGTGACATGGGTTCTCCTCGTGATGTGCCCGCAGTCTCGCGACCGGCGCCCCTGGCGTCATGAACCGGAGGAGCCATTGGCCCGGGCCACGACGGGCCACGGCGGCGCTGGCGCGCGCGCACCATGCTGGTGGCTCCATGCCCGCCGCAGGCGCCGAACGGCGCGCTGTGAAGCGGCTAAACCCGGATTTGGTGCGCCACCCGCCGCGCACAGAATTTGCGTCGCAACACCTCACGTGGCCGCACCGGCCGCGCTCACTGTCCCGGAGCCTGTTCCCATGAGCCTGTCCACACCGCGCCGCCGTGCCTTGAAGGCAAGCCTGCTGGCCGCCTCGTTCGCCTTGCTGAGCCCGCTGGCCGCGTGGGCACAACCCGTCACGCCGATCAAGTTCCAGCTCGACTGGCGCTTCGAAGGCCCGGCCGCGCTGTTCCTGGCCTCGTCGGCCAAGGGCTACTACAAGGCCGCGGGCCTGGACGTCACCATCGACGCCGGCAACGGCAGCGGCGGCACCGTCACCCGCGTGGCCAGCGGCACCTACGACATGGGCTTCGCCGACATGGCCGCGTTGATGGAGTTCCACGCCAACAACCCGGACGCGCCGAACAAGCCGGTGGCCGTGCTGATGGTCTACAACAACACGCCGGCCGCGGTGCTGGCGCTGAAGAAAAGCGGCATCACGAAGCCGGCCGACCTGAACGGCAAGAAGCTCGGCGCACCTGGCTTCGACGCCGGCCGCCGCGCCTTCCCGATCTTCGCCAAGGCCAACAACATCAGCGGCGTGCAATGGACCAGCATGGACCCGCCGCTGCGCGAGACCATGCTCGTGCGCGGCGAGATCGAGGCCATCACCGGCTTCAGCTTCACGAGCCTGCTGAACCTGGAAGCGCGCGGCGTGAAGACCGAAGACGTGGTGATCCTGTCGTACCCGAACTTCGGCGTGAAGCTCTACGGCAACGTGATCATCGCCAGCCCCAAGCTGATCAAGGAGAACCCGGCCGCGGTGAAGGCCTTCATCGCCGCGTTCCTGAAGGGCGCCAAGGAAGTGATGGCCGCGCCCGACCCGGCGATCGAATACGTGAAGGCGCGCGACGGCATCATCAACGTCGAGCTTGAGAAGCGCCGGCTGCGCATGGCGATCGACAGCGTCGTCGCCAGCCCCGACGCACGCGCCGAAGGTTTCGGCGTGGTGGTGCCCGGCCGGCTGGCGCTGATGGCTTCGCAGGTCAGCGACGCGTTCGCGACGAA
>Ga0307515_10012917_pt1 | contig 15663 bp, 18 predicted proteins | sample 17_EM_MG_FD_194513 | JGI IMG/M metagenome (GOLD analysis project Ga0307515, IMG submission 194513) | Populus trichocarpa ectomycorrhiza microbial communities from riparian zone in the Pacific Northwest, United States - 17_EM | ecosystem: Host-associated > Plants > Roots > Unclassified | place... | reverse complement strand
CTTGGTGAGTCTTCCTACCTTTCGTACAAAATCAGTCCTGAACCAACACTCCACCCAGATTTAGGCTTCTGTTCCCCAGAATGTAACATTAAATCCGACCTTCGATACTGGGTGGTTCATCTGGGTCTCTTCCTCGCTTATGAACTTGAACTTCTCTCTCTATCTTCATGTCGGAATATACGCGAGCCTCAGCGCTCTGATTGTTACGGCACCATACGCCCGTTAATAAGGCCCCGATCCCTGTGTAACTTACGTGTTTGGTCTAAAAGTGGATACGTGCACCCGCGGATTATCCGATTCTCATCCGTTGGTGGGTGATCCGCGGGTGGAGATCGGATGAGAACGGATGACGGACGGATATGGATTTCGGCAAAGGCTAGTTGAAGGTTTTATTGTCCAATGTTCTCGTTGGGCAGATCGTTGGGCAGAATATAATCAGATAGCAATGTTATGACTACCGTTTCTCTTGTACAACGTTGTTCCCAAAGTATGATCGCAGCTGTCCATTGACAAACGTTGAACCGTACCATGTCTTCGTTTCTGAAACCGGAGCTAGAAGAAATGTTCAGAGCACATCTCCGGATTCTTATCCAAAGGTGCACGTCAGTCTGAGCCCCGAACCTGGTCCCCTGTTCCTGTCGGCTCCTGAATGGCGAGACAACATGGTTGCCAGTCCCCCATCCACCCCTTGTCGGAGCGCACGAATCCTTTCTTCGTCCCCAAGGAAGTCTCCTTCCAAACCCCTGCTATATATACGTGCCCCAGTCAAGCCTCATGCAGCAAGGAAGTCAAAACCCATCACGTACCGTACCACGCAATCGGACCAGCAGGTCTGGAATGAAAGCGACAAGAATATCTCAGTTCAGTGAAACATTTGGTTGTTTTGAGCCTTTACTCACCCACTTCTAGCCGCATCTCTTGCCAATAATTGGCGGTCTGCTTGCTACCGACGATCACTATTGCATCACTTGACGATTGTAATGTATTACTTTTTCTTGATAAGATATATCTTCTTTACATGTTTACAGTATGTGCCCATATCTATCCGTATCCATCCGTATCCATTCTTCCAAACTTAGCCCTTCTTGGATGAACGGATGGATGTGGAGGGGCCTATTAGTGGAACCACGGATAGCGCAGAGTGGATACGCGGATCAACCGGACGGACCCGAAGCTAGACCCTACCTGGAGCTGGTATTCTGACGTGATTTTGAAGATACTGTACTACCAACAAAACCAACAGAATCGAGCTTGCTTGGCTTACTTCATTTGGACTATCTAATGGAAAGCAGCACGCTGCGATAAAGTATTCGCGCAGACGGTCCCAGATCACGACTCATGGACATAGACAGTACGTGCAGTCCTCATACTCAATGATGGCCCTTCATTACAACACGTTCTGCCACCTTTGAAGTGGAGCTGCCCATTCAAATTGTTGGCTCCGGTGGACTTTATTGCCAGCCCAGCCCAGCCCAGTCAACAGCCTACTCGGTCACGCCACTTTCGTCTACTCGCCAATCGTAACAGACACCGAGCGGGTGTAATGCCAAGTCCTTTTCGTCTTCGAGTTCTAGAACTCCGGGCTCTCTCGCTTAAGACCGAAATCAGAGTTCAGCCGCAAAGCAATACGTTCTCCAGGAGACGCTGAGATAGGGCGCTGTGCGGTGTGGTGAAGTTCGAAAGGAACTGAGGCTGTTCGTCGAGGTCACCTCGCATTAGCGATAACTGTCGACTTGGTTGTTTTCACCTGGACATTGTCCCTCGCAATTGGCGGAGTATCGTGATGTGGCTGGTGTAGCTGCTGTAGTATATCGAACGAATGTCCTCCTTTGACCTACACGAGCGCAATGCCATGACCACCCAGAAAGGTGGCAATCACACGAAGGTGCTGAGGGCCAATACCAATGAATGACGAACGCCTCGTGGGAGTCCAGTAGGTAGATAGGCAACCCGTGTCACTCTGACTACTTATGGGGTTGAGCTCTTTGGAGCATGGTTGATCGTTTGTCGTTCGTCCCCCAGGCAGCGGTGTGGGAGCCATATACGTCCTGACAACTATGGAAGCGGGTATTCTGATAAGGTTGTGTCGTTTGTTCTATTCTATGGGCGGACTCCCTATGCAACTGCGCGCACCAATAGGCTCGTGAGACCGACAACGAGAAACGACGACGCGTCAATGCCAGGAATGTGGGCCACAATAAATACGAATACCTTTTGAAATGCCAACGAGTGGACCAGGGGCCGTCGCATGGGTGAATTGTGGTGCGGAGTAGGTTGCTGCGGCCGCAAGCCGCCCGGATGCTTCGGGCCAAGTGAGACGGATCGTTCCACGCAGTAGGTCATAATTAGTACCCGAGGTCATCTATGAGCTGTGCCGCAATCGTGATGAATGACAGGTTGCCGCCCGTGCACGGGCACGCTGGTTCGACTACGCTTTTGCTGACTTGAAAGGTGAATCTCGCCCGCAAGGCCTGCGCGCACTCACATCGCTTCACCTATAAGATTACCGCTCACTCTTTGTCCCTGGATTTTCCTCCCAGCACAGCGACTCACCCAACCCATTCGCTCCTATACCTCAATACCAAACGAAAATCATTTCTTTTGCACAATGTTGTTACCAGATATGTTCGACGAGAAGGTCGCCCTCATGAGCCAGGAAGCGGAGCTTTCGGACGGTCGGACGACGGAGCAAGGTACATTGATCGCGCTGACCTCGGGGCAAATGGTGACTCTTTTCACCACTGGACCAGAAGGGCGTGTGGCAGCGGCTCCTGTGGAGGTTGTACTCGACGGCGCCAAGGGAGCTGCAGGTGAGAAGGTCGGTATCACATTTTTTACACCCAGAGTACCAAGATGGCAAACTCACTTAGACCCTCCAGCATTATCAGTCAGCTCGTATCATCCTACACGCCACGGGAAACTCGGACTATAAGCGACCGCAGCTAAATGACGGGCCGCCAGAGAGAGACACGGCGGGCGAAACACGGACGCGGGCTCTACCAAGCCTCATCAGTAACGCCGTTAGAAGGAGACCGTGGACTCTCGGCATCGCGAGCACGCCAGCACCTCTTCCACGACGTGTGTCGAAGACGCTTTTGATGCCTTCAACACCATCGGGGACGGACGCGCCCCTTAAACAGGCAGAGAGAAATCCACTTGAAGATGATGTAGATGACGAGGGTGGGGTGGATTGCGAGAACGAGAATAATCGGGTGGAAAGTGTCGTGGCAGTCGGTTGGTTTGGTGGCATGACACGATGGGCGTCCAAACTTTGGACCGCAAAGAGGGCGGAGAGGCGGAATACCCCTGATACACGAGAATAACTGACGCTTGGTACTTGGACGAGCCGGGAAGCGGTGGATTGGCAAACCATTTTGTGAAAACCCGGGGAGCTAGACTTGCTGTCTGCGAGTTCATGTGCATATTTGGGTCATGCCAGGTTGTCTACTTTGTATAACATAATTGTTCAGTCTGTGGCGTACGCTGGGCGATGCGATGTAACGCTGACTTTAGTCGGTTGTATTGGTTGACGGGCCGGGTCTGCACAAGTAAGTCCATGGATGACGCTTCGATGGTTAAAGCGCTTGATAGTGAGTCACCGTTCCCATCGATGCTGACGGCCTGCTGCAAGGTGGCGCCTAATGTGATGGATCGGCGAACAAGGAACAGGGAACAATACACGTGTAAAATGGTGTGTTGATTTGTGTTGAGTCATAGAGACTGCGAGCAAAGCCAACGAACGCAGACAAGTAACAGACAAATATTTGGCCACTGCTTCAACTCCGCCTCATCTCCCTCGCTCAGTCTCTCTCTCTCCACCCTAATCAACATGGCTAACTGTAATAAGCTTGAGAGGGTTTAATCCTGGGTGCAACTGCAAAGGGCACACGTACGGTGGCGAACAAAGCCTCTGGCAACACCTGGGAAGGGTGAGCTCCTCCGAGGTGGATAGGCGCCGTTCTAGGAATCAGCTAGGATGCAAGGTTCCCATATCCCACGCGCTCAAGACCCCATCAATGGTGGAACCATTCTCGCCCTGGCCAGTACCGTCCAGACTAAGCTAGACATTAACCCAAAGGGAGCCGGCAAATGTACGGTCTCTCTGATTCACGGTTAACGTGGGTATTGTATGGGCCATCCCTTTCGTCGCCCTGCGGGGAATGTCCCACATTGGTCGTCCGGTCCCTTGCTTTGTTTACTGCATTCAGCGAGTAATTGTCGAAACGCGTAGAACCGCCACTCAAACGGGCGCGATGCGCTTCCGGTACGTGCCTATGTCACATAGGAACACGAGAGTGGCGATTGTAGTCCACATTCGTCGAACAGCACGAAAGCCCGCCACCGATCAAAGGCAGCCAAGGCTATAAGACGTGGAGCCTTGAGGCTCAATTTCCCTCCCACAAGACATTTCACTGCCTTTCCAGCAGCTCTTAGCAGCTCCCAAGCCCCCCGCGAATACAAAGCGCCCCGCTGTCCAACTCTATTACCGGTCAACCAATCTCGCCACCAGCCACCAGCCAAACACTCTCCCGGCTCTTGCTCCCCACCGCCGTCGATTCATAACCCCAATCGCGACGAACAGCCTTGGCACCTCCTCCCCTTGCCTACTTAAAAATCTCTTACGGCCCCTATCCTACGACACCGACCCTTCGCCACCATCATGTCCGTTATGACCAACTACCGCGTTTCTACGTTCTGCATGTTTATGCAAAACCCTCGAGAACGTACTGAACAGCTCCACGAAATATGGGGCACGTTCAACACGCCCTCACCACACACCTCTGCATCTTCCGCTTCCTCTCCCACAGCCTACCGCGACTTCTTACCGTCCGAATCCACATTTTCCGCGGGCAGCACGTCTACGACCCTAGACTCGCAATCACGACATGACTCCATCTCGGATCGTGTATCGAAAGCCTGGCGATCTATCCGCGGCAGGACGCGCTCGTTCGCATCGCGACCCAAGGGATTTTAGGCCCCGAGACGCCCTGGTGTCAAGACCCCCTCCTTCGACCCTCGACCCTCGAGGCAGTGACATGAGGTAGTCGCGGTCGCGTCTGCCCGCTGCCCCATTGTCATTGTGAAAAGCCTCTATTGGCAATTCAATCTGAATGTCGCATTCAATGCGACCGTGGTCGCGTGATATCTCGAAATTTTTTGTACCACTCACGACCACTCACGACCACCCCCTCTCCCGATATCCTGTTTAACTAAACTAGAGCCAGGCGTAATAAGTCGGATTTTTGCACTCCAGTCGCAATCCCCCTTCCCGCCCCTATCCCACTTCCGTACCACGCCTGTCAGATACCTCTTATTCTCCAATATCGTTCCTGATCAAAGTCGCACTATCCTTCAACTCGGTTCTTGTATTCATTTGTGTACCCCTCTATGCGTAACTACATATTCTCGCCGCGCATTGTGATACAATCAATATTCTCCTTTTTAAACATCCTTTAATTGGTTGTTAAGAGCTGAGACGAGCTGTAAAGCGTAACCTTCGCCTTCCTGTGGAGGAACGGTTAACTGGGGGCAGAGCATGTAACGGGCGTGCGCACCTTCATCAATCGTTTGAGATACGGCAATGAGAGTTGACCGGGTCCTATCATCCTGGTCCCTTGCAACATAGGCCGATCAACGTCCGGAAAGGCAAAGAAGAGCAAAAGCTTCAAGGGAATGGCTTGCTCCTCTCCCGGTGTTGCATCTACGACGTGTGCACTTGGTAGCTTGTAAAAGTACCACAATAATGAATTGTAAATTATTATTTCTTCTTTTTCTTTACATTAGTACCGTCGTGGTGGTGGGACTTACGACGTTCAGAGTGATGCATATTGGCCATTTCTCTCTCTCCGTCAGGGGGACTCCTTCATCCCACGTATCCTCTAGCTCAAAATCAGCGGCTCGACTCTGCTTCCTACTCCGCAAAGCAGCCTTGAAATTATCCTCCATCTCCACGTCTCGCGGATCGTCGCTCATTTTTGTCGTCGTCGTCGTTGTCGTTTGGTATGCGACCGCGCGGGTTCTCGGTACTCGTGTGTCAAAAAGAGCCGCGCGGCAAGCCATGAACATGACGTCGTATATGTTTCCCGTATCTGAGAGAATTACGGCGTCGAGGTTTAGGAGCCACGATTTCTTGCCGTGGAGGATGGACAGATCGGAGGGTAAGAGGCTCTCATGACCCAGTATTGATTGTAGTAAGTCACTATATTCAGCCTGGAGGTCCTCTTGTTGGCTGATTAGGAGATGAGGGTAGGCGGCGGGGGAGCTGGACGGTTTGGCATTAGATACGGAACGTGACCCGATCCGAGAGAGATGAGTAAATACACAGCCCTGATGGCAGTGTGCAGTCGTAGTTAAGGTGGGCCACCATGGAGAGATTGGCAAGAACGAGCCTAGGCTCGGCCTGGAGGCAATGAACAGCAAAATAGCCAGACATTATATTTGCTCCACATTGATTTCCTTGCCCTACAAGGTGTGCGTCTTCGCGTGCCACCACCCGATTTTCGCCCCGGAAATTTCTCCAAGGGCAACTACGGTGACTCAGTCGGTAATTATATATATATATTGTCCTCCAGACGCCAGATTATTTTTATTTTTATTTTTATTTTTGATGTTCGCATGAATTGCTCGAAGAGGAGTTCCTCACCATGTAACCGCACAGGAAACCCGTCCGTCGTCAGCTCCACCACCCGTAACGACGTCCTCGACTTCCAACCTCACAGCGGCCATCACGTCGGTCCCACCGATCCTCACGCGCGCGCTTCCATTCGCAAGTGGTCCGACACCTGTGTTCAATTCGATCGGTCGGTAGTCGTGCAGCCCACGCCCGTCTGCGCGTAATGGTGGATCAGCAGTGAGTGATGCTTGAATGTATGAGGTTTCCGCTTTTGAAAGTGAGGTCGCCATTTATGGTAGCGGTAGCGGTAGCGGTCCAAAATTGGAAGTCGAGTTTGGTGCCAAGGGAGTGGTGAGTTCTAAAAAGTCGTTCTATGAAGGCAAAGATGGCACTACCGGATCCAGACCTCAAAAGACGCGAGTTCTGGCACGTGGAACCCATGAGGTTACGGCCAATTCTTTACAAATAATACCGAATGCCTTAGTCGAGGAGTAATACATACATTTGCCATAGTACATCAAATATCCCTCGTCATGATCAAAAGCCAAAACATCTTGCCTGCTGCTCCCTCCATAACTATTTCGAATTCTTTTTGACGGCCCCACCTAATTTGACAGTTGCCACAATCGACCTCGTTATTCGCCGCAACCGGTTCACTGATGGTTCACTAGAAGGGCGGTTATTATCCTCGCGCACGGCGCGAGAAGGTGGAGGTGGTGGAGGAGGTAGAGGAGCCGGAGGTGGAGGAGTTGCGGCTAAGATGGGGTAAATGGTGAGAGTCGCCAAACCAAAGAAGAAAGAAAGAGGGGCCAACAACGGGCGCACCTTTTCCAACGTATCGCATCCGTCCGCCCATTTCAGCACCAGGCTCGCCTTCATACAAGTCTTGACCATCTTGGAAGTAGTATCGTTGGGACTGAAAATGAACGCGGGTGTTAGTCTACTACTCGAGAATGTGAGGGGTGGGATGGGATGTGGCTAGCTAACTACTCACATCGGCGTCATAGCCTACACGCCGCATACCGCCCGTACGGTATTCCGGCTGGAAAGATCACAGATTGAGATAGGCCCATATTTCTCGTTGCGCATGCATTTACCTCGTCATATTGCGTCCAGCGGCCTGGCATCGGTTCCTGCGCTCGCGCTCGACTTTCCGAAGCAGGTAGTGAGAGTGAGAGGTGGTAGGAGGTAGTGCGCTATTCTACTCGTGCTTTCGATGTTCCCGGCTGCAGATTTGTGAAACCTCAAACACACTAGTGGTGTTGTGGTCCAAGTCCAGGTGCAAGGGCGTTCTGCTTTGCTTTATGCGCTTCCTCGCTTCGGCCATTGAGCCATTGACCGAGGTATAAAAAAGTGCTGACCTGGTGGTTGATCGGTGTTATCGAATCGCTTCACCCAGTGCCGCCCTAAATGAGCTGAATATGCGTTACATATTCAGCCTGGAGGTCCTCCCTTTGTAGATGAGGGTAGGCGACGGTGGTGGGGCTAGAACTAGACAGACAACACGGTCCGGGAGGGCGGTTGATTGCATAGTCCCTGGTCCCCTGGTCCCCTGGTCCCCTGGTCCCCTGGTCCCCTGGCCCGCTACCCCCTGGCCCCTGGCCGTAGGGAAGGTCTTGTGTCCCCGCGTGTCCCCCGCCCGGGTTTCAAACGCCCTGGGGAATTTCCACGGCAACTTGGCTCTTCCATGTTTAATTACTTGAATCCCTCACAGGGAGCCCGTCCGTCCGTCCGTCGTCAGCTCCGCCACTCGTAAAAACGTTCCATCCTCCACTTCCACTCTCCACAACAGCCATCAAGTCAGTCCCACTAATCCTCACGCGCACCACGCGCACTTCCATTCACGAGCAGTCCGACACTCCTGTTCCCATGTTCAATTCGATCGGACGGACGGACGGACGGAAGTCGTAAAGGCCGCGCCCGTCTGTGCGTAATGGTGGGACGGCAGTCAGTAATGCTTGAGTAGGGTCACCATTCACGGTAGCGGTCCAGGATTGCAAGTCGGGTTTGGTGCCAAGTTCTAAAATGCGAACGTGGGATCCATGGTACCACCGAGCTGGTTTCATTGGACAACAGAAGGGCACCTTCCTGGTGGAGTAAAGTCACACGTTGGCCATGGTATAAAGTATGGCCGTTGAGAGGTACACTTCATTTATTTATTTGCACCGCTGCCACCCGCTTGCCTTCTCTTTCTTGTGTCTATACATCATGGAGGATACGCAATTCGACGTCCTCGTGATAGGTAAAAGTTTAACAGAGTCTGTCGTAGCAGCATATATCATCGCCACTCTTCTCTTTTCCCAGAGTCGGAACTGACTATCAGGTATGGTCAAATTTGACAGCGCACTCTCAAGGTAGGCATAAAGGTGCTTCAGATAGACTCCTCAGCCGAATATGGTGGCCGAGACGCGTCTCTCTCGCTCAAGGACCTCGTCACGTTTGTAAAACGTCCTCCCGCCCGACTCCACATATCCAAACTCAGCAATCCAGTACGGATATCGGATTACCCCCTGAAACACTCACGAGACTATACAATTTGTTGTCCCTGAGCGTCCTCCCGGCCACGGGGCCCCTGATCACGGCGCTCGTGCATACCGGGGCAGCGAGTTCAAGTGACTCGATGCGATCGAGATGTACGGTACCAACGGCGGTACATTACAGACCATCCCAGCAAGCAAAGAGGGGTGTTCAAGAGCAGGACCCTCTCCCTCATCGGGAATCGTAAACTTATGAAGTTTTTAAAGTTCGCATCTGGGGACTTCAAAATGCCGTCAGATAGTGATACTTTACGAGGAAAGGAAGACGTTGCGTTTTCTGAAATTGTGAAGGGCCCCAAGTTTGGCCTTGAGGCAGAGTTGGCAATCGCTGTGTCTCATATGCGTTGGCACAATGTTCAGAGGAAAGTGGTGAGTTCGTGATTACAAAAAGTATTACCTACTTTTGTTTTTCGAACTGACGATGGTCAGGACCGACGCTCCCTGCTCTTTTGAAGCTCAGGAGGTATATTCGATCGACTGGACGTTATAGGGATTCAACTTTTTTAGTGGAACACTATGAAGGAGCTGGGGTGGACAACAGTTCCGGATGGGATCGACGACTCAGTTGTCGAGGGCGATAGTCACGGAGCCACCTCAACTCCCAGAAAGACCATCGATTCAACCTCTTGCTTCTGGAAAACTAGTTTCAAGATGCATCGTGATCGTTGACCAACCCATTCGGCTCCTTTCTCCTGAGCCAAGTCCCACGGAAGACAACGCGGAGCTGGAGATCGACAGTTCTATCCTTGTATTTCCACCTGATAGCCTCCAAGGTGGTAGTGCTCAAGAGTCGGTCACAGCCATGATCATCGGCGAGGGGTCATTGTCATGTCCGACGGGATCGTGTACGTATGTCTAGTTTTGGATGTACTGGCACTGAGTAATCGCACTTTCTACTGTAGGTCAGACGTGGTGTATCTCTCTGCGGTCATATCACCCGACCAAACACCCGAAGAGGTCGTAGGACCTTATTTGAATGCGACGCTCCCGAGGGGAACGGGAAACTATCATACCTATTTTCAGCTTACCCTATGCACATCCGTTACCGTCGGGGACTGGGACTACCAGCCTCCCTTTTCGGTTCCGGTTCCAGTTCGTTTACGAATTGTCCCAGTGCGGCGGCCGAGCGCCCGGCTTCCAGAATTCGGGGACACAGCAGCTGAAGAGGCTAAACGTGTGTTCTGGAATACGATCGGAGACGTAGGCCTCAGATGTGGGACTCCATGCTCAAGCAAGGCGAGGGCGAGGATACTGTACCTAGCATCTGGCCGCCGTCGGGAGCTGAGGACACGTCTACAGTTGACAAATGGTAGAATGAAATAGGTATGGGGCACTGCGGAGGGATTGCCTGTGATTGATTAGCTAACACTCGATTGCAGCCGCTCGATGGCAGCTGTCCGGCAATGGTTGAAAGTAAGTGGGCAGTTGTACAGTGCAGTGCAGTGCAGTCCGACTGTCCGTCTGTCTGGATATGTGATGCCTGGATGGTCCCACCTACTTCACGATAAGGTGGTGACAAAGATCGTTGTTTGTCGTTGTATGCCGCATCGTCCACATGCTGGTTCGCGTCCACCGTCCTCGGGCATGTCTCTCGTCTCTCGAGACTAGCGATACTAGCTAGCACGCACAGGCAATACTACGCCGTTGACGAACGCTTCAGCCTCGAATTCGGATGATTACTCATACAGTTGTTATAGTACATTCATTGTCCCTGAATATTATTAAAAACCTTTTCCCTCCACGCCCGCTCCCTTCATGATTAGTCCGAATGTGGTGGGCGGACACAAAGCTCCCGACCAACTTGCAAGTTATCACAATTGACCTCCTTATTCGCTGCAACCAGCTCAGCGACGGTCCACTGGTGGGTCCTGGCAATCTCCCAACATGTATCGCCCTTGCCAACGACGTACCTGTCCAAACCATCTGGACAGATGACGACAGGCGGTGGTGGTGGGACAGGGTGGAGACGAGAGCTGGCAGAGGTGATGTACTTGTAGCCTAGCAGCATGAAGACACCGATGATCAGGAAGAACGGGGCGAGTTGACGCCAGGCAAGGCGGTTATCCTCGCGCAGCGCGTGAGGAGGTGGAGGTGGTGGGGCTAAGATTGGTTGTGAAGAGTTGTCAAATCAAAAAGAGCAAAGAATGAAAGAGAGAGCGCAACAAATGACGCACCTTTGCCAATGTACCGCATCTGTCCACCCATTTCGACACCAGGCTCGCCTTCATACAAATCTTCGCCATCTTGGAAGTAATATCGTTGAGACTGAGATTTATACAGGGTTATGACCACTGTGCTCTAACTCGAGGGCTACTTACATCGGCGTCATAGCCAACACGCTGCAAACCGCCCGTGCGGTATTCCGGCTAGAAATACCATAGAATATTGAGATAACCCATATCTCCCGTTGCGCTATATATATATTTACCTCGTCGTATTGCGTCCAGCGTCCGGGCATCGTTCCAGTTCCCGCGCTTGGCTTGACTTTCCAAAGCAGGAAGGGTGGAGGTTGCGTTTACTCTCTCTACTCGTGCTTTCGATTGACAATGAGAAATGTTTTCTCGATATTTCCTTTCCAGTTGCAGATTGTGAAACCCTCAAACGCACTAATTTTAATTGCGTTTGTGGTCCAGGTTCAAGAGGGTTCTGCTTTATGCACTTCCTGGGCTTCTCGCTTCGGCCATCCACCCCTGCAACTGCGGCTCGATGAGAAGTATGGAGGTGGGTGGCTAGTCTCCGTCATCGGTAGTGCCACCTCAATGTGCTGCCAAGGTTGCAACCCGTCTCGTTCCGAGGCCCTAGCCCAGAACCAAAGAATCTTCAGAAGTTGGTATCATTATATAATAAACTTTTAAGTCTTCTATCTATTTATGCCCCATCTACCAACCATCTCCCCGCCTCCCCCCCCGCTTGGCGGGGCCAAAACCGGGGAGAGGTATGACGATTGCGGGAATGCGGGAATGCGGGTGCGGCTCACCGTCCGTCTTCGGCGGTGTGAAGCTGTGCGCAGTGCAGAACCTTCAGGGCTATCACGCTTTCTCCGCTTCTCCGCTGACGTCTCAGCGCATCGAAGAAGCCGTTTCTATAGCACCCCAGGTTAAGCTCTGAGAGGAGTTACCGGAAGAAGGTCCGTCGTGTCCCTCCCTGTGCTTGGGTGGAGGCGTGGAGGCGCGGGAGCGTGGGGTGGTGGAATTGGAAGTTGGCATTTCTGTCATCGGGAAGAGAAGGTGGGTAGAAGGTTTGGCAGAATTTGCAAATGCACTCTGTTATGTCGATAAGGTTCAGGCTCAAGCTTGTTCTTGTAGCACTGGCCGTGGTCTACAAAGGAAAGTAGGAATACGAATGGGGTATTAGAAACCTGATAGAAACCCTGAGTGTAGGCACGTCGTAGGCACAGTCACGACTTGGGCCTAACATTTAGTTCTCGTTCTCGTCCGGCGCGTTTGGAGTAATGTATCTATTCAAATAATCTTACGGTTACTCAATGTTTCGTGCTGTACATAGTTGGCTCGCCGAACGCGTCAAACTCTGCAGTTACCTACGTTTCTAATACGAGGATCGCGATTTTTGTTGAGTTACATGGCGACTAACCGACTAGAACAACAGTAGAGGTAAATTAAATGCTGAATATGTACGTTTCGAATCACAGAATTTCGAAGTCGCTGTTTTGGTGGCATAATCTCTGGGCCGCATTTGGAATGACAGGGCAAGCGGAGCACAGCCTGCGGATCCAAAAGGAAATATTTCACGAGTAGAATGTGCTCGATTGCTGCGCTTCTTTTTTTCTTTTTTTTTTTGGGTGTGTATTCGACATTTTTGAGTCTACCATACTCGGGCTCTGACTGAGTCGTGCCAAGTATTGACTGCACTTATGAACATGAACTGATGCTACTGGCTGGCTTGAGTGGATCATGGCTTGAGGCGCTTTCCCTAGTTTTGATCTAAATTCAACTCATTTGCTCTCCATGTACTCGAGTCCATGGCTCCTCCAGGTTAGTTCTCATGTCTTGTCGCGGACTTTTTGACCCTCTCTCACCGTTGTTGCAGGTTGCAGAAGATATCCACCCTGTGGGGCTCTCACCGACTACGTCATCCGCCAGCGCAACTCCGCAAGGGCATATGACCAGCCGGCCACCATCTGTACGCGTCGCCTAGGGAATGTACTTGATGGCGGCTCCGAAGTGTGTGTTGTTTCACCGGCGCTGTCGGTTGTCAGAAGGAGCGTTGCGCATACACATTCCCGGTCTTCTTGCTCTTCGGCTCTTCGTTGGGGGTCGGTGTCGGTTGGGGGTCGTGATCCCACAAGATGGAGCGCTGAAATGATTCTGCCAAACGGTCCCCGAGCGCGCGGAAGGCCCGGGAAGGTGGATATGGGTGGCGTGTGGCATCGTCGTCGTTGTCGTCGTCGTTGTCGTCTCGTCGTTGCGATGATAATGAGCCGATGTCCGGTGGTCACAATGGTGGTGGTTGAGCGGTTGAGTGAGAGGAGAACGACATCGGCGGTGTCGAAACGTGGGACGTGGAACATCCGCCCACCCAATAGTGTTAGCTAACCATCAGCCTATGGGGTGCATGACGTGTATGGCGTATGGGACTCGACCTGCGACTCGTTCTACGTTCTGACTGGCAGGCAGCAGCAGCTGTGGCAGCCGTGGGCGTTGGCAGCTCCAACTCGTAACTCGTCCAACTTGTTTTCCTTTCCTTTCCTTCCTTCCTTCGTCTCTCAGACTCTACTCGTCCCCAGCCATTTTGCGGGGCGTATATCCACACGTACTCAATATTAATACTACAAACCTTGGCATCTTTCCACTCAGCCCACGCAGCCCACGCAGCCCAGCGCAGTGCAGCGACGACAACAACATACACCTATTCCTGCTGCCCCGCTGCCCCGCCCCCGCCCCCTGCCCCCTGCTTCAGCATTGCAGCCTGTGTGACGACTAGCAGGCAGTAGCGAGTCGAAACGGCCAACGACGGCGTTAACGATCAGCTCGACCACACCCCCGACATCCCACTACGATGTCACAGATACCGACAGCAGCCGAACTTCCACGCGACACGCGCGACCCAGATCCGATTACGACCCCACCCTCTTCACGGTACCTTCCTCCATCATCGTCCGCAACCACTCCCCGCCCGCCACCTGTTCCTACCGCTGCTTCTGCCAACAATATCGCTGGCAATCAGGTCAGCATGCAGGCTGCTCTCCTTTCTGCAAATGGCGACCCACTCGTCGCCCTCGAGACCACCCTGGGCGAACGCAACACGCTTAGTTCACAAAACTCTCAGCTCTGGAAAATCATAGAGAAGCAGAGGGGGATGTACAACAGCCTTCACAAGGAACTGGATCGTGTAAAGGCGGAGCGCGATCGACTCCAGACAAAGTCTTCTGCCGACACACCCACCAAACGGCTCGCCGCGGGAGAGTCCACATCCAGAAAACAGCTCACAAGGAGCCAGTCTGAAGATCGCCGTAAGTCCCAGTATTCAGTTTGGGTTTGCACTTTCTCCCCTTCACTTGAACGAGACCAGCTACAAAAAAGGTCTCCCCATGCCACTGTGCGAATTTCGCCCGCTGACATGTTCATATTACTATTACTGGCTCTAATGGCCGTAACATGCCATCCGGTCTTCTCCTCAAATGAACCCTTTCTCTTCTTTGCAAATTCTTGCCCCCCGCTCGACATGGGAAGGAGGTGTAGCTTTGTATCTATCGTGCAGGGCCGGCAAGCCAGCCATGTCCCTATTCGTCTATTTCACTCCTTAACAGGATTTAGCTAACCTTTCCTACAGCACTTCGCGCCGTTGCTCCGGCTACGAGGTCCCAGGAACCGGCCACTCCCACCGACCATCCCATATCTACGCCCCCACCAACTGTCTCCCAAACCCAAACCGACGCTCAGATTTCTCATCCCACGAGGCGAGGTTCGCTCCCAACGACAAGCCCGCCAACGCCGAGACAGGCCAGCGTACCCGTTCCGTCTGTCATGTCGGCAGCAACCGGGGACAGCGAGGACAAGCTCAAATCGCCCAACACACCTCCTACCCATTCTCAGTTCTCAGTGTCAACCCAACCTCCACTCCAATTAAATTATGCACCACCGCCCCCGGTTTCCGTGCCGACTTCCCAGCCCTCCCTCTCAGTGGATGTCCATGAAAGGCGTAGACGAAACGCACGCGAGAGTCGAATCATCCTCCCTGACGAAGCTGCCCGCTACATTCAAGCGCAGCAGCAGCAGGAGTCTCCAATCCCTTCACCCAGACCGCGCCTAGCAGAGCTGCTGCGAACTCAAGAATATCCCGATTCTATCGAAGGGTCCCTGGAACCTGCAACGGCCGTTCAGCAGGAATCTGCGCGTCCCACTTCTTCATCTCGTACCCAATCTCACACGCCAACGGACGAGGATGCTCCTCCCGAAGATCGTTCTTCATACTACAATCCACCGTTCCAGCCACTTTCTCCGCCTCCATCGCATCGGAAGCCACCGCCATCTAGGGATATCGTCGATTATCCTT
>Ga0307515_10012916_pt1 | contig 15663 bp, 18 predicted proteins | sample 17_EM_MG_FD_194513 | JGI IMG/M metagenome (GOLD analysis project Ga0307515, IMG submission 194513) | Populus trichocarpa ectomycorrhiza microbial communities from riparian zone in the Pacific Northwest, United States - 17_EM | ecosystem: Host-associated > Plants > Roots > Unclassified | place... | reverse complement strand
CCACGTCAGCCTTACCGCTTAGCGCGCGCCTTTCGCCGCCATGAGGGCGCGCTAGCGCCGCTTCCGCGCCGCGCGCTCGGCCACGATCTCTGCGTTCTGCGCCACACGGTATTCGACGATCTCGCGGACCAGCGTTTCCGGCAGCGGCGCATCTGGCTGGAAGCGGATCGTGCCCTTGCTGGTGTCATAGGCCGTCAGGCGGTCGGCGAAGTGCTCGACCACGCCCTGCGGATAGAAGGCGCAGTGGCCCTTGGCGGCTCCGAAATGCACCAGCGAGCCGTTCAGCTTGAAGGTGGGCAGGCCGTAGCTGATGCATTCTTCCGCGCCGGGCGCGGCGGCCAGGATCTGGCGGCGGAGCACCTCCAGCGCGGCGCGCTGGTCCTGCGGAACCTGGGACAGATAGTCGTCGATGCTGGCGGCGGCGGCTTTCATGGTCGGCTCTCCCTCGGATCATCCCCTCAAGGACGCAGATAGGACGCCGAATCCGACAGGCCATGCCTGTCATCCCGGCCGAAGAGCCGGGACCGCCACGAGCGCATGCGCTTGCCGTGGTCCCGGATCGGCCCTTGGGCCGTCCGGGATGACAACGGAAACTAGCGCGCGCCGTACAGCGCCATCACGTCCTTGCGGAACGCCTGGCCGCTGTCGGGACGGCTGTAGAACATGTGGCCGCCCGGATAGTTGGACAGGGTCACGCGGCCGGCCACGGTGGGCGGCATGGCGTCGACGATCAGGCGCGAGGCGAAGAACGGGCACGACAGGTCGTTGTAGCCGTGAACGATGAGCACCTTCATCTTCGGATCGACCGAGACGATCTTGCGCAGGTCGGTGACCGACTCGGTGTCGGGGCCGCGACCGCGATCCCAGTTGCGGTTCACGACGTCCGACAGGGCGTCGTAGCGGCCTTCCGGCTTCCAGCCGACGATGCGGGTGGTGAAGTCGACGATAGCGCTGGTGGTCGGGGCGATGATCGCGTCCAGGATCGGGTCGTTGACCTCCTGCTCGGGCGCGTTGGGGAAGGGATCCAGGGCCGTGACGTTGCTGTCATAGCGGCTGCCCAGGCGACCGGTGTCGCGGAACACCTCGCGCAGGAACGACTGGGTCTCCAGCCGGCCGCCGGCGCGACGGACGTATTTCGGATCCAGGCCGGTCATGGCCGAAACCTTGGTCGTCAGGCGATCCAGGGCGGCGGGGTCGGAGCCCTTCATCAGGTCGACCATGTATTCACCGCGCGTATAGTCCTCAACCTCCTTGATGGTCGCGGGCGACAGCTTGCCGTCACGCTCCAGCTTGGCGGCGGCGATCGATGGCAGGCTCCACATCGACGGCAGGGGCGAGATTTCCTGCGAGCTGCGGCCGGCGCTGGTCAGCAGCGGCGAGACCAGCACGACGCCCTTCACCGCGACGCCGAGATCGGTCTGCAGCACATAGGCCAGGCGCGGGCCGCGGAAGCCGCCATAGCTTTCGCCGACCAGATACTTCGGCGAGGCCAGGCGGTCGTTCTTGACCAGCCAGTCGAAGACGATGCGCGACAGGTAGTCGATGTCCTGCTTGACGCCATAGAAGCGCTTCTTGGTCTCGTCCTCGGTGGTCAGGCTGCGCGAGAAGCCGGTGCCGACCGGATCGATGAAGACGATGTCGGTGAAGTCCATCCAGCTGGCGGGATTGTCTTCCAGCTTGACCGGGGCCGACGGGCTGTCGCCCTCGGCGCCGAACTGCACGCGCTTGGGGCCCAGGGCGAAGTTCAGATAGACCGAGGCCGCGCCGGGGCCGCCATTGAAGGCGAAGGTCAGGGGGCGGTTGGGATCGCGGGGGCCGTCCAGCGTGTAGGCGGTGAACACCACCTCGGCGACCTTCTTGCCCTTCTCGTCGCACACCGGCAGCGAGCCGACCGTAGCGGTGTAGCTGATGACCTTGCCGCCGACCGTGGTGGTCTGCTTGACCGACTTGTCGGCCGGGAAGGCGGGAAGTTCGATGGCCCCCGACCCACTGGCCGCCTTGTCGCCGCCGCCCTTGGCGTCCTGGGCGAAAACACCGCCCGCGGCGCCTAACGCGCTCGCCAGAACCAGGCCCGTAAGCGCGGCCTTGAATGAATTACGCATGCACACCCCCGTAATGAGGTTGAAATTGCTAGAGCATGATCGCCAGCTTCACAACGCCTCCTGGGCGTGGTCCTGTCGGGCTCGTCGACGGGGGAGCGAGGAAGAGCGATGGATCACACCGCAAGCCAATCCGCCCGCCTTACCACCGGGATCCGGCTGGCGGTGGGCCTGGTCCAGGGCGTCGCGCTCTATCTGCTCAGCCACGCCGAGGACATCAAGGCCTGGCCGGCGACGCAACCGATGGTGTTCGCGCCGCTGGTGCTGACCGCCCTCTTCGCGCCCTTCGCAGTCCTGGCTGGCCTGGGCGCGATGCGGCGGACCAGCCTGATCGCCTGGAGCCTGGGCGCGGCGGCCTTCGCGGCCTATCTGGCCTTTCATGGCGCCTGGCGGGCCACAAGCCCGGACCTGATGCCGGACTTTCCGGTGTTCCTGGCCATCGCCGGCGGTCTGTTCATCGCCCACCACCTGATCCAGCCGGCCGAGGCCGAGCGCAAGCTCGTCGCCAGTTACCACGGCTATTTCGACATCACCTGGATGCACGGGGTGCAGCTGGTGCTGTCGGCGGGCTTTACCGGGGTGTTCTGGATCCTGCTGTTCCTAGGCTCGGCCCTGTTCAAGCTGATCGGCATCGACGCTTTTCAGAAGCTGATCGCCGAGCCGGCCTTCGCCTTCCCGGCCACCACCACCATCTTCGCCGCCGCCGTGCAGCTGACCGACGTGCGCTCCAGCCTGGTGCGCGGCGTTCGTACAGTTGCGCTGACCCTGCTGGCCTGGCTGCTGCCGCTGATGGCCCTGATCGCGGCCGCTTTCTTGGCCAGCCTGCCGTTCACCGGGCTCGAGCCCCTGTGGAAGACCCGCGCCGCCACCGCCCTGCTGCTGACCGCCGCCGCCCACCTGATCGTGCTGGTCAACGCCGCCTATCAGGACGGCGAGGACCCACCGCCGCTGGTTTTGCGCTGGGCCGCGCGTCTGGCCGCCGTGCTGCTGATCCCGATCGCCATCCTGGCCGCCTATGGCCTGGCCCTCCGCGTCGGCCAGCACGGCCTGACGCCCGAGCGGGTGTTCGCCGCCGCCTTGGTGGTGGTGGCCAGCGGCCATGCCCTGGGCTACGCGATCGCCGCCTTGCGCCCGACCGCCTGGATGAAGGGGCTGGAGCGCACCAACATCGTCATGGCCTTCGTCAGCCTGGCCCTGCTGACCGCCCTCTTCACCCCCATCGCCGACCCGGCTCGGCTGTCGGTGGGCGATCAGGTCAAGCGGTTGGAGCACGGCACGGTCAAACCGGCCCAGTTCGACTATGCCTTCCTGCGCTTCGACGGCGGGCGCTATGGCCGCGCGGCGCTGGAAAAGCTGAAGGCCGGCAACGACGCCGAGGTCGCCAAGCAGGCCGGCGCGGCCCTGGCCTGGAGCGTCCGCCCGCCGATCAACGAGCGCCCCCGCTTCACCAAGACCACGGTCTATCCGACCGGCCGCGTTCTGCCCGAAAGCCTGGTGCGCCAGGACTGGTCGCCGTCCGACGGCGACTCGGTCTGCGTCTATCCCGACACGGTCTGCTCGGCCGTGCTGCTCGACGTCGACGGCGACGGCCAGGAGGAGGTGCTGTTCTCCAACGGCGGCAGCTTCGACGTGCTCAAGTCGTTTCCGAAAGACAGCTGGAAGAAGATCGGCACGGCCTCGGCGCGGTGCAGCGGCGCGGATCTGGAGGCGGCTTTGAAGGCTGGTCCCGCGCGGATGGCCGATCCGGTTCCCCGGCGCGACATCCTGGTCGGGGACCTGCGGCTGGCGTTCATACCGTTCACGGCCGGGTGCGCGGTGGAGGCTTCAGGCCCCTTGGCGCTGAAGATGAGGCTGGCGCCCTAGGCGACACCCTCGCTCACCGCATTCAGCCGCGCATAGACCCCGCCCTTCGCCTTCAACTCGGCGTGCCGGCCCTCTTCGACCACCCGCCCCTTCTGGAACACCAGGATCCGATCGGCCCCGCGCACCGTCGACAGGCGGTGGGCGATGACGATGGTGGTGCGGCCGGCCATCAGGGCTTCGGCGGCGATCTGGACCTCGGCCTCGGTCTCGACGTCCAGCGACGAGGTCGCCTCGTCCAGGACGAGGATCGGCGCATCCGCCAGGAAGGCCCGCGCGATAGCTACGCGCTGGCGCTCGCCGCCCGACAGCTTGACGCCGCGCTCGCCGACCAGGGTATCGTAGCCCTTGGGCAGCCGCAGGATGAAGTCGTGGGCGTGGGCCTTCATCGCCGCCGCCTCGATCTCGGCGCGGGTGGCGTCGGGCTTGCCGTAGGAAATGTTCTCCAGCAGCGAGCGGTGGAACAGGGCGGGGTCCTGCGGCACCACCGCGATGGCGCGGCGCAGGCTGCCTTGGGTCACTGTCGAGACGTCCTGGCCGTCGATGACGATCCGGCCGCCCTGCAGGTCGTGCAGGCGCTGGATCAGCTTGACGAAGGTCGACTTGCCCGAGCCGGTCGCCCCGACGAGAGCCACTCGCTCGCCCGGCGCGATCTTCAGCGAGAAGCCGTCATAGAGCGGCGCCCCGGCCGCCTTGTAGCGGAAGGTGACGTCCTCGAACGCGATAGCCCCAGGGCCAGGCTGGAAGGCAGGGGCATCGGGCGCGTCGGCGATCTGCGGCGACAGCTGGTTCCAGGCGGCGAGGTCCTCGGTGTCGTCGATGCCCTTCTGCAGCATGCGGATGTTCTCGCCCATGTTGCGCAGATAGCCGCTCATCAGCATGAAGGCGGTGATGGCCGAGGCGACGTCGCCGGGCGTGGCGGTTCCCTTGCTCCACGCCCAGACCATCGAACCGGTCAGGCCGGCTTGCAGCACGACCAGCAGCAGGTTCTGGCCTAGCCAGACGTCGGTGAAGCGGCTCCAAGTGACCATCACCGCGTCGCGCCACTGTGCGGTGACGGCGGCGATGCGATCGCGCTCGCGCGCCTCGGCCCCGAAGCTCTTCACGGTCGGGTTGGAGGTCACGGCGTCGGCCAGGGCCCCGCCGATGCGCGAGTCGAAGGCGTTGGAGCGCAGGTTGTACGGCCGCACATAGCGCTCGGTGACCACCAGGTTGGCGCCGATATAGGCCGCCACCACCACCAGCGAGATCGCGCCCGCCAGCGGCTGCTCGAACAGCATCATGACAGACAGGCCCACCAGCACGATGATCCCGGGACCCAACCAAATCGTCGCCGCGTCGGTGACGGCGTCATAGCCCCACATGGCCCGGGTCAGCTTGCGAACCGTCGCGCCGGCGAAGCTGTTGGCGTGCCAGTCGGACGAAAAGGCCTGCACCTTGGCGAAGCCCTCGTTGGTCATCTCTTCCATGTTGCGGGCGGCCAGCGGGATCCAGAACCGGTGGGCGATGTTCCGGACGACCGCGAAGGCCAGATAGACACCGATGAACACCCACAGGGCCGACCAGGCGGCCGGGTCGCCGCGCGGCTTCTCGACCACCGCGTCGATCAGCAGTTTCGAGGCGCTGGGCAGCGCCAGGTCGAAGGCCACGGCCACCAGGGTCAGGCCGACCCCGAAGCCGAACAGCACCGGCCGCCGCTTCCAGAACCGCGCCACAAAGCCCAGCACCTGTCCGTTGGACAGCGCCCTCTTGCGGTTGCCCGCCTCGTCCTCGTCGTCGATGAAGTCGCTCATGGTGCGGGCTAGATAGAGCTTCGCCGCCGCCGGCGCCAGTCGCGCGAGGACGTCGAACGGCGCCCGCCTAGCGTGTCGTGACCCTAGCTCAATCCGCTGATCAGCCGCTGCGCCTCGGCCTCGATCTCCGACTTTTTCTTCCTGATGGGGATCAAGGGGCACGGGACTCTCAGCGCTTTCCCGCAGGGCGGCAGAGCTCGCGGTTCAGTCGAGCGTTCGGCGGCGGTCAGCAGCGAAACCATTCGCGTCCAGAGCACGGCCGGCTTCAGCGGCTTGGAGATCACCATATCGGCCCCGCAGCAAGCCGCCCGCGTGATGTTCAGTCGCGACGTCTCGGCGGTCATGATCGCGAACGGCAGGCGCTGGAGGCGCGGAGACTTGTGATGCCGCACCCAGCGGACCAGGGCGAAGCCGTCCTCCTCCGGCATGAGCAAGTCGGAGATGATCATGTCGACATTGTTGTCTTCGAGCAGACCCTGAGCCTGGGCCACCGAGGCGCTTCCGAGAACCGAAACGGCGCCCCAGGCGAACAGCACTTCGCGGACCAGCCGGATCCAGGAGGCGTTGTCGTCGACCACGAGAAAGCGTGACGATCGGATCAGGCTCTCGACGTCTTTCGACATGGTCTCCCCAGTTTCCGACCCACCCGACGGCCACCGTGTCTTGCTCGCCTTGAGGTTAAGATATGGGGTAGAGATTCAACCCAGACCTGTGACCAAACGCCCCATGCGACAGGCTCGATCGGCCTCGGCCTAGGAAGAGGACTTCCCGCGTCCGCCGCCGAACGGTCTCCACCGCAGAAACCACCGGATCGCGGGTCCGACCACCGGAGTGCGCAGCAACGGCCGCACGGCGTGGGGGCGGGTCTTGAGGAAACAGACCACCGCCCCGATCCAGAACACCGTGGTCGGCATGCCTGGCGTGACGATGCCGATCGCGCCGATCGCCACCAGGGCGCCGCCCAGGCCATCGACCGCCCAACGCTCGGCGCGCGTCAGCTTGCGGCGGCGGCGAGGTTTGCGATCCGTCGGGAGTGGAGCCGTCATCGCTGAAACACTATCGCCCAAATATATCCCCGTCATTCCCGCCCTTGTGGCGGGAACCCCTCTATCCGCCGCAGGTGCGTGAGATTGGCGGGCTAGCCCGCCACGGCGCTTCACTTGCAAACTGAACCAGGGGTTCCCGCCACAAGGGCGGGAATGACGGTTGAATGGGGACGCCTCAAGCCTCGCACACGCCGCCGATGCGGCGAGCGGCCGGACGGTTCAGCCGGCGACGGATGCGCGGACCAAACTTGGTCGCCGACATCAGGCGCGAGACCATGGCGGTGTCGCCGCCGCGTGCGAAGGCGCGGCCGGCGGCGGTCCACACCGTGGTGGTGAAGGGATGCGGGGCCACGACGCCGAGGGCCGCGCCGAGGACCAGCAGCATCCAGCCCATCGCGCGGGAGGCGACGGAGACCGGATCGGCGGGGCGGAAATCGGACATCGGAGGGCTCCTGAAGAACGAGGGGGAGGACGGCGGGCTGGCCGCCCTCCCCGCGCCGCGAACAGTCTGGCGGGGAGCGACTATTCGGCGGCGATGGCGGCGGGGTTAAAGGCGACCCCGATGCGTTGGGCGACACCGGCGGCATAGGCCGGATCGGCGCGGTGGAAGTGGACCAGCTGGCGCGTCTGGATTTCCACCGGCACGCCGTGCATGGCCGCGGCGATGTTGTCGAACAGCTGGCGCTGCTGGTCGGCGTTCATCAGGCGGAACAGGTCGCCGGGCTGGGTGTAGTCGTCGCTGATCCCGCGATGGTCGAAGCGGTCGGCGTCGCCCGACAGCGGCAGGGCCGGCTCGGCGAAGCGCTTGTCCTGCGTCGGACCGCCAAAGCTGCTCGGCTCATACCAGGCGTTGGTGCGGGCCGGCGTGTCGAAGCGCATCGCGCCGTCGGCGTGCTGGTGGTTGACCGGGCTGCGCGGACGATTGACCGGCAGGGCCTCGTAGTGGGTGCCGACACGATAGCGGTGGGCGTCGGCGTAAGCAAAGATCCGCGCCTGCAGCACCTTGTCGGGCGAGAAGCCGATGCCCGGCACGATGTTGGACGGGCTGAACGAGCTCTGCTCGATCTCGGCGTGATAGTTGTCGACGTTGCGGTTCAGCTCGACGATGCCGACCTCGATCAGCGGATATTCCGCATGCGGCCACACCTTGGTCAGGTCGAAGGGGTTCCAGCGGAACGTCTCGGCCTGGGCCTCGGTCATCACCTGTATCGAGAACTTCCAGCGCGGGAAGTCGCCGCCCTCGATGGCCTCGAACAGGTCGCGCTGGGCGCTCTCGCGGTCATTGGCGATGATCGTGTTACCCTCGGCGTTGGTCCAGGTCTTGATGCCCTGCATCGACTTGAAGTGGAACTTCACCCAGACGCGCTCATTGGCGTCGTTGAAGAAGCTGTAGGTGTGGCTGCCGAAGCCATGCATGAACCGGTAGCCCTGCGGCAGACCCCGGTCGCTGAACAGGGTCGTGACCTGGTGCAGGCTTTCGGGGCTCAGCGACCAGTAGTCCCACATCGCCGTCGGCGAGCGCAGATTGGTCACCGGGTGGCGCTTCTGGGTGCGGATGAAGTCGGGGAACTTCAGCGGGTCGCGGACGAAGAACACGGGGGTGTTGTTGCCCACCATGTCCCAGTTGCCTTCCTCGGTGTAGGCCTTGATCGAGAAGCCGCGCACGTCGCGCTCGGCGTCGGCGGCGCCGCGTTCGCCGGCCACGGTCGAGAAGCGCATCAGGATTTCGGTCTGCTTGCCCACCTCCGACAGGAACTTGGCCTTGGTGTAGCGGGTGACGTCCTGGGTGACGGTCAGCGTGCCATAGGCGCCGGAGCCCTTGGCGTGGACGACGCGCTCGGGCACCCGCTCACGGTTCTGGTGGGCCAGCTTTTCCAGCAGCTGATAGTCCTGCATCAGCAGCGGGCCACGCGGACCGGCGCTGAGCGAATTCTGGTTGTCGGCGATGGGCGCGCCGCCCGTCGTGGTCAGGGTCTTGTCGGTCATGTGGGCCTCCGCCGTGTTGATGGGCTCAAGGTGACGGCCGCCATTCGATAAATCCAATTGATCGTTTTTCTCGACAGCATTGGGTCAATCTATGGAACACCTCCGTTCCTTAGCCTCAGGTTCCCCGCGCGCTCGACCCGCGCTAAGCCTTGCCCATGACCGCCATCCTGCCCGACGCCGCCGCGACCAACTGGGTCGACCGCCATGCGCCCGAAGCCTTGCGCCCGTGGCTGAAGCTGGGCCGGTTCGACCGGCCGGCGGGGATCTGGCTGCTGATGCTGCCGGGCTGGCAGGGCATCGCCCTAGCCGCCGCCGAGCAACGCCAATGGCCCAATCCGCTGCTGCTGATCGCCTTCTTCATCGGCGCGGCCCTGATGCGGGCGGCCGGCTGCGCGTTCAACGACATCGTCGACCGCGACTTCGACGCCCAGGTCAGCCGCACGGCCATGCGCCCGATCCCGGCCGGGCTGATCACGGTCAAGCAGGCGTGGGGGTTCGTGATCGGCTGCTGCCTGGTCAGCTTCCTGATCCTGGTCTGCCTGGGCTGGCTGGCCATCGGCCTGGGCGTGCTGTCGCTGGGCCTGGTGGCCGCCTATCCGTTCATGAAGCGCATCACCTGGTGGCCGCAAGCGTGGCTCGGCCTGACGTTCAACTGGGGCGCCCTGCTGGGCTACGCCGCCGCCACCCATCACCTGACCTGGTCAGCGGCCCTGCTCTACGCCTCGGGCTTCTTCTGGACCCTGGGCTACGACACGATCTACGCCATCCAGGACATCGAGGACGACGCCCTGGCCGGGATCAAGTCCTCCACCCGCCGCTTGGGCGACAAGGTGCAGATCGGGGTGGCGGGCTTCTATGCCGCGTCGTTCGTGATGGCGGTCGCGGCGGCCTGGGTCGGCGGGCTGGGCGCGCTGTTCCTGCCGCTGGTCGCGCTGTTCGCGGTGCATCTGTCCCGCCAGGCGGCCGCCGTGCGGGTGGACGACGGGGTCGCGGCCTTGAAGCTGTTCAAGTCCAACAACGTGGCGGGGCTGGTGCTGTTCGCTGCGCTGGTGGCGGGGCTGTGGAAGCCGGAAGCGCGGTTTTAGCGCCGCCCCCTAGAACGGCGCGTTCTGATAGATGCGCTCCATGCTCTTCTCCAGGTCGGCCAGTCGCCTGTCATAGGCCCGGTTCAGGCACGCCTTGTTGGCCCCGCAGGTCTTGCGGTTGCGCAGCCACTCCTGCTGCTGGTCCATCAGCGCGCCGCGCCCGCCCATGGCCAGGGTGCGCTTGTTGATGCCGTAGAGCTCGTTCATCCGCACGTCCTTGTCGTTCAAGGCGCGCTCGGCGCAGATCGCCTTCTCGTCGGCGGTGCGGGCCTTGGCGCAGTTGAAGCTGGCGGCGGACGCTGAGCCCGCGACGCAGACAAGACCAAGGGCGAGAACGGGGATCAGGCGGCGCATGCGGCTCTCCAGAAGAATGTGACGTCGGGTCATCCTGTCAGGCCTAATCTGAATGTGCGATGATCGTTCCATGGCCGTCGCATCCCGCGTCAAACCCCTGGACCTCTTCTCGCCCGAAGAGTGGGCGAGGGTTTCCGCGCGCTCGTCCTGGCGGGGGATCCTCATGGTCGCCCACGCCTGGGGCGTGATCCTCGCGGCCGGCGCGCTGTTCGTGCTGTTTCCCAATCCCCTGACCTACATCCTGGCCGTGATGCTGATCGGCGCGCGGCAGCTGGGCCTGGCGATCCTGATGCACGAGGCGGCCCATGGCGGCCTGCATCCGAACCTGAAGATCAATGACTGGGTCGGCGAATGGCTGTGCGCGGCCCCGACCGGCGCGTCTCTCGCCAAGTATCGCCCCTATCACCTGACCCACCACAAATACGCCCAGCAGGCCGAGGACCCCGACCTGATCCTGTCGGCGCCGTTCCCCACCACGCGCGCCTCCCTGCGCCGCAAGATCGTCCGTGACCTGACGGGCCAGACCTTCTTCAAGCAGCGCTTCGGGCCGCTGCTCGGCAAGCTCAAAGGCTCGAAAGCCATTGGGCAGCCGAAAGGCGCGATCTTCAGCGGCGAGGTCTCGCGCCAGAAGCCGTTCCTGCTGTGGAACCTGGGCCTGCTGGTCGTGCTGTCGGCGATGGGGCTGTGGTGGGCGTGGCTGGCGCTATGGATCGTGCCGATGGCCACGTGGTTCCCGCTGGTTACCCGCCTGCGCAACATCGCCGAGCACGCCCTGGTGGCCAAGGACGAGGCCGATCCCTTCCGCCACGCCCGCACCACGCGCGCCAATTTTCTCGAACGCGCCCTGATCGCGCCCTACCACGTCAACTTCCACGCCGAGCACCACATGTTCATGCACACCCCGTGCTGGAACCTGCCCCTGGCGCACCGGTTGCTGGAAAAGAAGGGTTTGACCGGCGGCATGCTGACCGCGCCGGGGTATCTGAGCGTGCTAAACCAAGCCTCTTCCAGATAGAGTTGATCGGACAATCAGCTCAAGGGTCATCCGTGGACATCGTCACGCGCGCGCTGGTCGCATTTAAATCGACCTTCGGCCCCTTCGGAAACCATCTGCCCACTCTCAAAGCCGAACGTGGCGAGATTTATGGATACATCCACGAAGACGCCCCGGTTGGCATGGAGCGGGGCCTCTACTGGAATATCTTCGTCGAACTGGCGCCGTTTAAATTTGATGGGGAGATATGGGACTGCGCCATTCTCGTGGACTGGCTGAACCTGACCATCAACACTGTGCGCGAACTCGACGGCGTGACGCTGGATAGCGTTACGGATAAGGAACTTGTCGAAGGCAGCTTCTATCTCGCGGAGCATCATCCCGCTCGGGTGGATGAACTCTCAATCTCTCGGCCCGCCGGCTCTTCAGCGCTCACTGTAAGTTTGCGCGGCGAGTTCGAATTCTATTGGAATTTGAAATCCCGCACCGTGCCATTCGATATTCAGTGTCCAGTTAAGCTTCGAGGCGTCTTGGTCACTCCCGAGAATCTCGATCCAAAGCCCCTAGGGCCCGGTGATGTCAGCGCGATCATCAGCCAGTTCATTTCCACGACTGGTCTGAAAACCCCAATTCGGGACGACGTGAGGTACATCATGGCCCCTGAGACGAGTGAGCAACCCGGCCGTTAGACGTCGTCAGAATCCTCGCGCCCGCGCCCCTGCGGTGCTCTAAGGCGGCGATGATCGACCAGACGCTGGAGGGCCGCCGCGCCTTCATTCTTGAGAACACCCGCGTCCAGGCGCCGCCGCATGCGCCCGAGCTGTCGTTGCATCTGGCCGACGAGATCACCCCGATCTGGAAACTGACCGAGGAAGCCCTGGTCGAGATCGGCCTGCCGCCGCCCTTCTGGGCCTTCGCCTGGGCCGGCGGCCAGGCCCTGGCGCGCTACATCCTCGACCACCCGGAGATCGTCGCCGGCAAGACCGTGGTCGACTTCGCCACCGGCTCGGGGATCGTCGCCATCGCGGCGATGAAGGCGGGCGCCAAGAGCGTGCTGGCCAACGACATCGACAGCTTCTGCCAGGCGGCGGTCAGCCTGAACGCGGCGGTCAACGGTGTCGAGATCGCCTTCACCGACGTCAACCTGCTGGACGCTCCGCCGCCCGCCTGCGACGTGCTGCTGGCCGGCGACATCTGCTACGAAAAGCCGATGGCCGAGGCGGTGATGGACTGGCTGAGGCAAGGCCGAGCGGCCGGCGCGGCGGTGCTGATCGGCGATCCGGGCCGCACCTATTTCCGCAAGGACGACCTGGTGAAGCTGGCCGAATACCAGGTCGAGACCACCCGCGAGCTGGAAGACATGGCGATCAAGCGCACCTGCGTCTGGACTCTGCCGTGACGGCGATTTAGAACATTACAAGAACATATGGAAGGAACGTCGCCATGCGCGAAGACGGCAAGATCGACTATATCGAGTGGCCCGCGACCGACCTGCCGGCCACCAAGGGCTTCTACGCCAAGGCCTTCGGCTGGAGCTTCACCGACTACGGGCCCGACTACGCCGCCTTCGAGGGCCAGGGCGCGGATGGGGGTTTCACCACGCCGCAGGAGGGCTCGACCGACAAGCCGCTGGTGGTGCTGTACGCCCACGACATCGAGGCCATGGAGGCCAAGGTCACGGCGGCCGGCGGCGTGATCACCAAGGCGATCTTCAGCTTCCCGGGCGGCCGGCGGTTCCACTTCACCGACCCGTCGGGGAATGAACTGGCGGTCTGGAGCGAAAACTGAATCAACAAATTAGCTTGTCATCCCGGAAGCCTCGCAGAGGCTATCCGGGACCCAGGGGCCGGCGCACTGCGGTTGCTCCTGGGTCCCGGCGCTCCGCTTCGCTGCGGCCGGGATGACAAGAATTTGGATATTGAAGGACAAGACTCCCCCGCATCAAACCGTCACATCTCGTCGCTAATGTCCGCCACCGGAGCAATTTGGGGCGCGGGATGTCGGACAGGTCGTGCGGGGACTGCGGTCTCTGCTGCAAGCTGATGGGCGTGCAGGCGATCGACAAGCGCCCGCACACCTGGTGCGCCCATTTCCGCAAGGGCGCGGGCTGCGGCGTCTATGCCGACCGCCCCCGCGCCTGCGCCGACTTCTCCTGCTACTGGCTGCGCGCCGAGGGCCTGGACGATCGCTGGCGGCCCGACCGGGCGCGGTTCGTTCTGCACCGCGAACACGAAGGCCAGACCCTGATCGTCGAGGTCGATCCGGCCTCGCCGAACGCCTGGCGCGCGGAGCCCTTCTATTCGACCTTCAAGACCTGGGCGGCGCGCGGCGCGCCCAAGGGCCTGGCGCTGAATGTGCTGGTCGGCCGCCGCGCCTACGAAATCCTGCCCGATCGCGACCTCGACCTGGGCGAAGTGCGAGCGACGCCGGCATGAGCGACACCCCCATCACCAAGAGCTGCGGCGACTGCGGCATGTGCTGCAAGGTCCTGCACATCGCCGAACTGGAGAAGGACGCCGGCGTCTGGTGCGGCCACTTCAAGAAGGGCGGCGGCTGCGGCAACTACGAGGCCCGGCCCGCGCCGTGCCGCACCTTCACCTGCCTGTGGCTGACCTCGGACAAGCTGGGCCCCGAGTGGCGGCCCGACAAGGCCGGCTTCCTGATGTACGCCAAGGACGACGGCAAGCGGCTGAACGTCGTGGTCGATCCCGGCAAGCCCGCCGCCTGGAAGCGCGAACCTTACTATGCGCGGCTCAAGCAGATGTCGCGGCGGGCCTATGACGGTTACGAGTTGATGGTCTGCGTCGGCGACCGGCGGGTGGTGATGTTCCCATCCGAGGACGTCGACCTGGGCGTGCTCAACACCGACCACAAGGTGGTCAGCGGCTTCGTCGACCGCGATGGGACCCAGGTTCCGTTCGCGATGGTGCTGAGCGACGCGGAGTAGGGTTTCGCCTCTCGTTGATCCCTTGCCCTTCAAATCCTGCCTTCCTAGGCCTTGTGCCTAGGACCCATAGCGTCCGCCTGCTCTGAAAAGCAGGGAGAACTTCCATGCTGGCGGCCCACGCTGGAACACTCAGCACCAAGCCCCGCCCATGGGTCCTAGGCACAAGGCCTAGGAAGGCCATCAGATTTGATTTGAACCTGGATCAGAACCTCGGGTGAAAGTCCCGCGGCGTCCATCCAAAATCCCGGGCCGCCGGACCACTGTCGAACGTCAGATCCTGCCCCATCCGCGTGCCCATCGCCGCCGTGGCGCCGGGCAGGAACGGCGAGGCCAGTTTCAGCAGCAAGGCGAACAGCGTCGGCGGCAGGGTCAGGACGGCCGGACGACGGCCCAGGCCTTCGAAGATCCGCCTCGCCATCAGCCCGTAGGGCAGCGTCTCGCCGCCGACCAGGTCATAGGCCCGGTTCGCGGCGGCGGACGAGGCCGCGGCGGCCAAGGCGCCGGCCGCCAGATCCTCGGCATGAACCGGCTGGCGCAGACCCTCGCCCTCGCCCGACAACGGCAGGACGCCGAACCGCCGGATCAGCCCGGCCAGGCGGCTGACATTGCCGTCGCGACCTTCGTCATAGATCAGGGTCGGCCGCAGGATGGTCCAGGCCACGCCCTGCTCGGCGCAGAAGCGTTCCAGCTCGGTCTCGGCCTCGGCCAGGCTGGCGGCCACCGCCCGCTCCTCGGCAATGTCGGAGGCCTGCTTGGTGAAGCGGCTGGTCGAGGAGAAGGCCACCAGGCGCGTCATGCCGTTGGCCTTCAGGGCCGACAGGGCGGCGGGCAACAGCCAGATCGGCGACAGGGAAAACACCGTCGCCACGGCCGGCAAGGCCTCGTCCAGGTTGGGATCCGACAGGTCGGCGTCGATCCAGCAGGCCTCCCCCGCCGGCGGCTGGCGGCTGATGGCCACCGGGTCGATATCGGCCGCGCGCAGGCGGTCCATCAGGTGGCGGCCGATCAGGCTGGTCGCGCCCAGCACCAGGACCGGCGTCTTCAGGGTGTTCTCGGCGTCCATCCTGTTCCTATAGTCCTGCTTCTGGAGACTTGCCCATGGCCATGACCTTCGAGGCGGTGCGCGCCTTCGCGTTCAGTTTGCCCGGCGTCACCGACGGGACAAGCTATGGCTATCCGTCGATCAAGGCGCACGGCAAGTTCCTGACCCGGCTGAAGGAGGACGGCGACACCCTGGTCTGTCCCGGCGTGTCGTTCGACGAGCGCGAGATGCTGATCCAGGCCGAGCCGGAGACCTTCTATCTGACCGATCACTACAAGAACTATCCCTACGTTCTGGTGCGTCTGTCGCACGTCCATCCGGGCACGGTGGAGCGGCTGATCGAACGCCATTGGCGCGCCATGACGCCCAAGAAGATCCTGAAGGCTTGGGACTTGGCCAAGGAGCACACCGCATGAAAGCCTGGCGCATCCTGATCGCCGCCGTCGCCTGCTTTGGC
>Ga0307515_10012915_pt1 | contig 15663 bp, 12 predicted proteins | sample 17_EM_MG_FD_194513 | JGI IMG/M metagenome (GOLD analysis project Ga0307515, IMG submission 194513) | Populus trichocarpa ectomycorrhiza microbial communities from riparian zone in the Pacific Northwest, United States - 17_EM | ecosystem: Host-associated > Plants > Roots > Unclassified | place... | reverse complement strand
CCGCACGGCCTTCATCGGCATCATCGCGGTGGGCATGTGCTTCGTCATCATCTCCGGCGGCATCGATTTGTCGGTGGGCTCCATGGCCGCGCTGATCGCCGGCTCGGTGATCCTGCTGATGAACGCCGTGGCCGGCACCGTGGGCTCGCCGGTGCTCGTGGTCGTTCTCGGCATGGGCTTCGCTGTGCTGCTGGGCGCGCTGTTCGGTCTGGCCCATGGGCTGCTCGTCACCAAGGGCCGCATCGAGCCTTTCATCGTGACGCTAGGCACCTTGGGCATCTTTCGCGCGTACCTCACCTACTTCTCCAACGGCGGCGCGATCACGCTCGACAACGCGCTGTCGGACGTCTACAGCCCGGTGTACTACGCCAGCCTCCTGGGCGTGCCGGTGCCGGTGTGGGTCTTTGCAGTGGTGGCGCTGGTGGGCGGGTTGATCCTCAATCGCACCGCCTACGGCCGCTACGTGCAGGCGATCGGCTCGAACGAACAGGTGGCGCGCTATGCAGCGGTCGACGTGGACCGGATCAAGGTGATCACATACGTGCTGCTCGGGGTGTGCGTGGGCATTGCGACCTTGCTGTACGTGCCGCGCTTGGGGTCGGCGTCACCGACCACCGGCTTGCTGTGGGAGTTGGAGGCGATTGCGGCGGTGATCGTCGGAGGCACGGCGCTCAAGGGCGGCGCCGGCAGCATCACGGGCACGGTGATCGGCGCCGTGCTGCTCTCGGTCATCAGCAACATCCTCAACCTCACCAGCATCATCAGCGTGTACCTGAACGCCGCCGTGCAGGGCTTCGTGATCATCACCGTGGCATTCATGCAGCGCACGCGACGCTGACGTTTTCATCCGCTTCGAAGCCTCTGCCTCGAAGCGATTTCGTTCCGCAACCTCCTGTCGGGAAGCGGCTTTCCAGACCTCAGACTCAACACGAGGAGACATGCAATGAACAACAGAAGATTCGCAATCCGCACTGCCATCGCACTGGCCGCACTGGTGGCCGGTGGTGCCGCCCTAGCCCAAAACAAGGTCACGATGGGTGTGTCCATCCCGGCGGCCACGCACGGCTGGACCGGTGGCGTTGTCTATTGGGCCAACCGCACCAAGGGTGAGCTGGAGAAGCAGTACCCCGGCATGACGGTGATCGTGAAGACCGCGTCGTCGGCCACCGAGCAGGCCAATCAGGTGCAAGACCTGCAGACCGCCAACAAGATCGACACGCTGGTGATCCTTCCGTTCGAATCAGCCCCGCTGACGAAGCCGGTCGCACAGGTCAAGAGCAAGGGCGTGTTCGTGACGGTGGTCGATCGCGGCCTCACCGACACCAGCGCGCAAAGCGCCTACGTCGCCGGCGACAACCCCGGCTTCGGCAAGGTGGCGGGCGAATACATCGGCAAGGCACTCGGCGGCAAGGGCAACGTGGTCATCCTGCGCGGCATCCCGACCGTCATCGACAACCAGCGTGTCGATGCGTTCAATGCCGCCCTCAAGGCCTCGTACCCCGACATCAAGGTGCTGGATGCCAAGCACGGCAACTGGAACCGCGACGACGCCTTCAAGGTGATGCAGGACTACCTGACGCGCTTCAAGCAGATCGATGCCGTGTGGGCCTCTGACGACGACATGGCCGTCGGCGTGCAGAAAGCCATCGAGCAGGCCAAGCGCAGCGACGTGAAGCTGGTGCTGGGCGGCGCAGGCTCGAAGGACTACATCAAGAAAGTGATGGACGGCGACAAGATCGTCACCGCCGACGTGACGTACTCACCCAGCATGATTGCCGATGCGATGAAGCTCACCGCCGAAGCGCGCGTCAAGGGCACGCCGATGCCCGCCACGACCATCATCCCCTCGGTGCTGATCACGAAGGAAAACGCCGCCAAGTACTACGAGCCGGCTTCTCCGTTCTGACCGTCCTGCGCTGATCTTTCAGCGAGCAATGCGGGGCGGGCGTCGGGAGACGCGACGCCCCGCTTCAGTTCAGCGAAGCGGATGCGTGGTCGATGCAACCGCTGAAGGTCGCGAGGAAAGGAGAAGTGGCGATGCAGCATCGGATTTTTTCGATGGCATTTGCAAAGATTCATGTGCTGTACGTTCAGAAGGCTGAACGCAAGGGCCGCACGAGAGACGAAGTCGATCAGATCATCGGTTGGTTGACGGGCTACGACGCAGCCTCACTAAAACGGCAGATCGAACTGGGCACCGACTTTCAGACCTTTTTCGACCAAGCTCCCGCCATCCATCCGAACAGCTCCCTCATCAAGGGCTTGGTTTGCGGCGTTCGCGTGGAAGACGTCGAAGATCCGCTCATGCAGAAGATTCGCTATCTGGACAAGCTGATCGACGAGTTGGCGAAAGGAAAGTCCATGGAAAAGATCTTGCGGCAGTAGCAGATCAGTTTCGGCTTTAGGAGGCCGACGTGTGGACACGCCCGAGGAAATCGCGGACAAGCGCCACCACCTCGTCGAGGTGCGTCTCCAGCAACCAGTGGCCGCCGGTGAGCAGGTGCAACTCCGCTTCGGGCAGGTCACGCAGATAGGCGCGGGCTGATTGCTCAGGCATGTAGTCGTCCTGCGGTCCCCAGACGATCAGCGAAGGCGGGCGATGCGCGCTGAGGTACTTGCGATGTTGCGGAAACCAGGCCCGGTTTTCCCTCAGGCCGGCGATCAGGTTGATTGCGATCTCCTGCCGTTTCGGCGTCATCAGTGACCAGTGCAGCTTCCACAGATCGGGGGGAATGTGCTCCGAGAGTTCTGGTCCGACCGCGTTCAGGAACTCCTCTTTGAAAGTCCCTTCACGGATCGATTCAGCCAGCTTCGAGTGCATCTCGGCGGCCGGGAGCGTCCAGGTCTTCTCGATCTCCGCGTACTTCGGCCCCAGCGCATCCTCATAGGGGATGTCACCGTTCTGGATGATGAGCGCCACGACGCGCTCGGGCGCCCGGATCGCGAGCCGCGCACCGATGGGAGAACCGAAGTCGTGCAGATAAAGAGCGAAGCGGCTTAGGCCGAGTTCACGCACGAAGTCATCGAGAAACGCGGCGTAGCCATCGAAGCTGTATTCGAAGGCCTCGGGCGTTTCGCTGTACCCGGCGCCCGGGTAATCCGGTGCGATCAGCCGCCAGCGATCCGCCAGGCGCGGCATGAAGTTGCGAAACTCGTAGGACGAACACGGATACCCGTGCAGAAGCAGCACGACGGGTGCGCCTTCAGGCCCTGCCTCGCGATAGAACGTATCCACATTGCCGATCGTGACGCGCCGGTGCCGCACGCGTGTATCCATGAGCCATCTCCTGCTTCATTCCTCGAAAAGCGACCGTATCGCATGGAGCCCAGACGGGTTAGGGGGCATCGCACGAGAACCCAGGGGCGATAGGGTTTTGGCCCGCGATGCGGGCTCGGCGGTTCCGGTCGGCTTGAGCGCAGAACATCAGGCGAGTCGCTAGACTGGCCCTCGATGCACTCTGCGAGCGTTCGACCCACCCGATGCCAGAACAATCCGAACACCTCGGCCCCGCTGCTGCCGGCCCTTCCTCTGTGAGCGTATTGCCACAGGGGCGTGCGCTCGACATCGCCGCACTCGGCCTCGATGCACGCGATCGTGCCGTGCTGGTCTCGATGACGCGCATTCTCGATGGCCAGGCCGGCCTGCGCCTGCGCTGGGTGGAAGACGCCAACGCCTGCACCACACTCTTCGTGCCGCACGACTGGTCGCAGTACGTCTCGCCACCGCGGGTGCTGGTGCGTCTCACGCCACGCGGCGCGACGCCGGCCGACTCGCCGCGTGGCCTGTCGGTGGCCTCGCCGCTGCGGGTCGGCGAGATGAGCGATGCGCTCGAAGCCGCCGCAGCGCTGTACGAGCTGGCGCGCGGCGCCGTGCAGCGCGAGCATGCCCGCATGGCGCTGCACGCATTGCGCGACCTGCTGGTCGGGGCCCTGCTCGCCGGCGAGCGTCGACGCACGCTGTTCGGTGTGGGTGACGGGCATTGCATGGTCGTCGACTTCCGCACGGGTGAGATCACGAGCTCACTGCCGCAGGCTGAGCTGCTGGCGCGGCCACTGCAGTTGGCGGACCCGCAGCGCGCACCCGACGCCATGTCGTGGCCAAGCGCGACCCACACCTTGCGGCTGTCGACCTTGCTGTGGGGCCTGACGCACGCCCTCATCGACCAGGGTGTCTCGCCCCGCACCATCAATGGCCGCTACCAGCTCACACGCGCGCCCGAGCCTGCGGCCCTCGCGCGCCCGAGCACGCCGCGGCTGGTGACCGCCTGGACCGAGCGCGCCATGGGCGTTGGCGAAGCGGCCGCAGCGGGCCGTCTTTCGGCCTTCGAAGTCTTGTGGTTCCTGAGCACGGCGTTGGCCCTGGGTATCGCCGTGCCGGCTACCGAGTCACAGGCGGGCATGACGCAAGCCTGAGCACGAGAGCACGAGAGGTCGAGAGGTCGAGAGGTCGAGAGGTCGAGAGGTCGAGACCAGGATCGCTGAATGCGACTAAAGCGAAACGTCGAACTGGCGGCGGAAGTCGCCTGGCGTGCATCCTTCGATGCTGCGAAAGAACTTGGTGAAGTTGGTCGCCTCGTCGAAGCCAAGCCGCTGCGCGACGGCTGAAATCGGCATCTCCGTGTGCACGAGCAGGCGCTTGGCTTCCAGCGCAAGGCGCGAGGCGATAAAGGCCTTCGCACCGACACCCGCCACCGCACTGCAGATGCGAGTGAGAGTCTTCTCGGAACATCCCATGGCATGTGCGTAGCGTGAAACGTGATGCCACTGATGCACATTCGCGTCCAGAAGCCGTTTGAAAAGACGAAAGCGCTCCGGCGCGTCGGACGATGTTCCGGCGAACGGCTGTTGCTCGGCGTGAAAGATGTGCAGCCGCGTCACGAGCGTTGCCACTTCACTCTGGAGCAGCCAGTTCAGCAGCGGTTTCCGGGCGTCGAGCGCGCACTCCTCTTCCAGCCGCGCGAGCGTGTCGGCCAAGAACCGACCCGTCGCCCGGTCGAGGCGCAGATGGCCAGGAAGCGCATCGACCAGTTCAGGCATCTGAAGGCGTTCCTCGCCTTGCGAAGCCTGCAGCAGCTCGGGCCGGAACAGCAGGAGGCTTGCGTCCCAACGGCTTCCCGGGCCGAAGCGGTGAACCTGTCCGGGTCGGATGGTCAGCAGCGATCCGGCGCCACATTCGATGTGACTGAAGTCCACCACGGCGCGGCATATCCCGCGTCTGACGTGCACGAACATGTGAAAGTCATAGCGATGGTGACGCTGCAGGTGGGCTCGGGGCACCCTTCGTCTCAGGTTCGACATCGAGAAGACCTCGAGATCCAGCGCCCTCTCGGCCGAGGGCCGATATGGGACCTGCTCGATATCGATGGGTCTCGTTCCGCGCGGCATCGATCCATTGTCCGATATTGACCATTCGGCAACCGACTTTGATCGTGTCGAACACGCCGGCAACTCGAACAATCTGGGAACGCGGGAACCGGGCGGCCACCATGCCCTGGGTCCCATCCTGACAGACAGTCCGAGGCGATCGATGCAAACCACAAACCGACAGTTCATGGCCCGCTTCGTGGAGTTCATCAACACCGCGGACCCGCAGTTCGCCACAGAGCTGGTTTCTCCGGACGCCGTGTTTCACGTTCCGGGGCGCGCCGAACCCGTGCAGGGGCCACAAGGCTATCTGGAGGTCATCGGCATGATGCGCGGCGGGTTCCCCGACATTCAGTGGACTCTTGAGGAAACCGTCATCGAAGGTGATGTCATCGCGGCGCGATTCACGATGCGAGGGACGCACCGCGGAGCCTTCTTCGGCGTGCCTCCCACCGGCAAGACGATTGCCGTGCAAGCGCTGAATATCTATCGGCTCTCGACCGGGAAGATCGTCTCCGAAGTGGGGCAACCGGACCTGCTCGGCCTGATGCAGCAGATCGGCGGGTTGCCGAGTTCCTGAGGCCCTGCGCACCGACGGTCTGTCCGAGCGGGAGATCGTCGTGGCATTGCGGGCGGTCGCCGGGCATGGCATCGACCATATCGTCGAGGTTGCACTCGAGTTCATCGGATGCGTTGCCCGCCACGCGGCTACAGCACAAGTCCCTTGGAGAGTGAACCTGTAGGCGCCTGCAACTGCATCGAGCCTGCCACTCCAGCGGCAAACGGTCGCCAGCTGAATGCCGAAGACGGGCAGAATCGGCAGCCGGCTCACGAGGCCGGCTCAACTCCACTGCACACTCATCATGCTGGACACCCTGGAACAACACGCCCGCCGCGCAGCCGGGCGGCTGCCCGCCACCGCTCACCATTGGTCAGTGCGTGGCGTGCGCGAATACTCCGAGCAACTCAGCGTCCGCCAGGACGTGGCCGAAGCGCCGCAGCGCGCTCACGAGAACGGGGCCATGGTGACCGTGATCGACGGTGGCCTGGGTTACGCGGCGACTTCGGATCTCTCCGAATCCGGCCTGGCGGCAGCCTTCGAACGGGCGCACGTACTTGCGCGTGCCAGTGCAGGCCGTACGGTCATCGATTACGAACAGATCGCGCGGCCGGCCGCTTCAGGGCGCTACGCAAACCTTGTCGAGCGCCCGGCATCGAGCGCCACTCTGCCGGAGAAACTCGGCTGGCTGCGCGACGTCTGCGCTGCCGCCGGGGGTGATACGCGCATCGTCGACCGCCATGCGACGCTGTGGCACGTCAAGACCGAACAGCTTCAATTCACCAGCGACGGCGCGCGCACCGAGCAGCACTGGGAGTTCATGACACCCTCGGTCCAGGTCACTGCGCACGCGAACGGGGTGACCCAGGTGCGCTCGAGCGCCGGCCAGTACAACGGCTATTGCCAGCAAGGCGGCATCGAGGTGCTCGAGCGAGCCCGTTTTCGCGAGAGTGAAGGTCCGCGTGTGGCGCGCGAGGCGCTCCAGCTCATCACGGCAACGGCCTGCCCGAGCGGGACCTTCGATTTGATCCTGATGCCCGACCAGATGATGCTGCAGATTCACGAGAGCATCGGCCACCCGATCGAGTTGGACCGCATCCTCGGTGACGAGCGCAACTTCGCCGGCACCAGTTTCGTCACGCTCGACATGTTCGGCCACTACCAGTACGGCAGCGAGCTGCTCAATGTCAGCTTCGACCCCGGCCGCGAACATGAATTCGCCGGGTTCGCGTTCGACGACGACGGCACGCCAGCCGAACGCGCGCTGCTGATCGAGCGCGGGCTACTCAAGCGCCCGCTCGGCGGCAGCCTCTCGCAAGCGCGGGCGCAAGCCCAGGGTTTCGAGGTCGGCGGGGTGGCGACCACACGATCCTCCAGTTGGAATCGCGCCCCGATCGATCGCATGAGCAACCTCAATGTCGAGCCCGGCGACAGCAGCCTCGAGCAGATGATCTCCGGCACCGAGCGGGGCGTCGTGATGCACACCAACTGTTCGTGGAGCATCGACGACTCGCGCAACAAGTTCCAGTTCGGCTGCGAGTACGCACGCATGGTGCGCGGCGGCCGGCTCGCCGAGGTCGTGCGCAACCCGAACTACCGCGGTATCAGCGCCACCTTCTGGCGCTCGCTGGCGATGGTCGGCAATTCGGAAACTGTCGAGGTGATGGGCACGCCCTTCTGCGGCAAGGGTGAGCCCTCGCAGGTGATTCGCGTCGGCCACGCATCGCCGGCCTGCAAGTTCTCCAACGTCGACGTGTTTGGAGGTGCGCTGTGAACCGCAGCCTGCAGTCCTCCGGTGGCTACACCGATCCGGTCGCCTTCGAGCTCCTGGCCGACGGGTTGCTGCGTATCGATCCGTCGGTGGATCGCACCAGCCTCTACCTGCGCGCCGAGACCAGCGACTTTCTGCGCTTCAATCGTGCCGCGCTGCGGCAGGCCACGTCCGTGCAACAAGCCCACGTGACGCTTGCCGTCGAGCGCGGGCAGCGCCGCGCCGAGAGCACGCTCACGCTGGGCGGCGAGCCTGCACTCGATATGGAGCGGCTGCGCGCCGAGTGCGAGCTGCTGGTGAGCCAGCTGGATTTGATCTCCGACGATCCTTGGTTGTCATACCCCAAGGCCGCTACGCACAGCCGCCGCGACGACGGCGGCGCACTGCCCGAGGCCGCCCATGTGATCGCGCTGGTCCATGAATTGGCAGGCGTCAAGCTCGAGCTGGATCTGGTGGGCTTCTACGCCGGCGGCCCGGTGGTGCATGCGTTTGCCGACAGTCTCGGATCGCGCCACTGGCACCGGGTGGAGAGCTTCCATTTCGACTGGTGCCTCTACCACCGCGCCGACAAGGCGGTGAAGACCAGCTACGCCGGCACGCATTGGGATGACGCCGCGTTCGCGGGCAAGCTCGAGGAAGCCGCGCGCCGCATGCCTCTGCTCACCCGCGAGGTCCGCACACTGCAGGCCGGTGCCTACCGCGCTGCGTTTTCGCCATCGGCGATGGTCGAGCTGCTCGGCACTCTGGGCTGGAGTGGCTTTTCGCTGAAGTCGCGCCGCACCGGAGTCAGCTCGCTGATGCGCCTGGAGCGCGGCGAGGCGGCCTTCGACGCTGGCTTCAATCTCGACGAGGCCGTTGCACTGGGCACCGCGCCAGCCTTCACCGCCGAGGGCTTCGTACGCCCGGATCGCATCGCGCTGGTCGACGCAGGTAAGCTGCCGCAATCGGGAGGCACCTTGAACTCGCCGCGTTCCGCGGCCGAGTACGGCGTGGCCGCCAACGGCGTCGGCGCACCGGAGTCGCCCGAGGCGCTGCGCTTGGGGCCGGGTTCGATCGCCCAGGCCGATCTGCTGAGTACGCTGGACATCGGCCTGTATGTCAGCAACCTCTGGTACCTGAACTACAGCGATCGCCAAGCCTGCCGCATGACCGGCATGACGCGTTTTGCATGCTTCTGGGTCGAGGATGGCAAGCTGGTGGCGCCAGTCAACGTGATGCGCTTCGACGACGACGTGCTGCGCTTGTTCGGCTCGGGGCTCGTCGGCCTCACCGACGTCCCAGAGTTCACGCCCAGCAGCGACACCTACGGTGGACGTCAGCTTGGCTCCATCACCACGCCGGCTGCGGTGGTCGAGGGTTTCAAACTGACGCTTTGATCCTGGCGAGGTGGCCGCCGGCGCACCCAGAACGACTGGTTAGCGCTTTCGCGCTAACCAGTTGTCTTGTTGGCGGAGCGGACTAGGCTCGAACCCGCGACCCTCGGCGTGACAGGCCGGGGGATTGAGGTAATGTTCATGCGGGTTTGCGGCCGATCTCAATTCCAAAGTCCGGCGATTTTGGCCAAATCTTCCCGGGGAAGATGCGATCGAATTCCAAACTTTCGCTGAGGTCAGGCGCGCTTTCGACATTGAGCAGAATCGATCACAACCCGACCGGCCGCTATGCAGCGGTTGCGGCATTTCGACTCGCTGAACGCGATGCCCGAAAGCGGGCGCTCACAGATTACGTTCGGCTTCCCGTTTGGCGTCGACTGGAACCCGGGCGTGCGTCAGCCAGTTAGCATTTGAGCTAGGGAGGGAGGAACAATGCACTTGGCCAAACTGGTCATCAAAAACTTCCGCAAGCTCAAGCATGCGGAGCTGTCATTTCAACCCGGCCTGAATGTCTTGGTCGGCGGCAACAACGTCGGGAAGACGGCCGTGGTCGACGCCTTACGCGCGCTGCTAGCCGGGCACGACGAGCCTTATCCGCGCCTCGGTGAAGAGGACGTTCACCGTCCCAAGGGCGGGACGCCGTCCGGCGATATCGTCTTCGAGTACGTGTTCACCGGCCTCGACGCTGACGATGAAGCGGATTTCCTTGCCTCCCTCGTACCGGATGCAGCGGGCAAGCTCGAGGCGCATTTCAAGATCCGCTACTCGGACCCGGACAAGGGCGGCCGGCTGCGCGCCAAGCGATGGTGCGGCGAACACGAGGACGTCGGGCTGACGGCGGACATGATGGAGAACCTTAGGGGCGTGTACCTGCCGCCACTGCGCGATGCGTCCCAAGGCCTCAAGCCCGGCCGTACCAGTCAGCTTGCGCGACTCCTGCAACTGCTAGCCGAGGAGGATGGCATCGAAGGCATCGACAAGGTGCTGCAAAACCTCGACAAAGAGCTGAAGACCCACCTGCCGATCGTCAATACTCAGAAGGCCATTGACACCCGGCACAAGACGATGCTGGGCGAGCAGCTCGCGCAGCTGCTCGAGGTCGGTTTGAGCGCCAGTGACTTCAGGAGCTTGAAGTCTCGCTTGTCGTTGGTGGTGGATGCCTTTGAGATCGAGCAGAACGGGTTGGGCTTCAACAATCTGATCTACATGGCCGTAGTGCTGAGCGAGCTGACCAAGAACCCCGACTCATGCTACCGGGGCCTGATCGTCGAAGAGCCGGAGGCTCATCTGCATCCTCAGCTTCAGGCCGTGCTACTGCAGTACCTCCAGTCCATCCAGTCCGTCGACGGCGAGAAGCCCGTCCAGCTCTTCGTCACCAGCCACTCCCCGAACTTCGCGAGCATCGCCAACTTAGATAGCCTGGTGTGCCTCGTCGACACCGGCATGGAGGTTGAGACCTTTCTTCCTCGCAGCATTGACTTCGATAAAGGCAAGCGTGAGAAGCTTGAGCGCTACCTCGACGTCACGCGCGCCGAGCTCTTCTTCGCCCGTCGTGTCATCTTCGTCGAGGGCGCAGCCGAACTCATGATGGTCGACGCGCTCGCCAAGCGCATGGGCTGCAACCTCCGCCAGCACGGTGTGAGCCTGATCAGCGTCGAGGGACTGAACTTCGATTCGTTCCTGCCCCTCTTCGGAGACAACGCGCTAAAGATCCCAGTGGCTGTCCTAACCGATGCCGACCCCGTGGCGCCCAAGGCTGACCCGGCGATCGCGGCTGCCGAACCAGCGACAGCGGCCGCCGCACCCGTAGCTGCACCGATAGCAGCGTGTACCGTGGCAGAGGACACCGACGAAGAGGAGGACGAGGATGCTGAACAGGTCTACCCGGCACCGGGCGACACCATCATCGTCTCTGCCAATACGGCCAAGATGAAGACCCTCGAGGATGGCCACGTCAAGGTGTTCCATGGTCTCAAGACCTTCGAGTACGACCTAGCCCTGGAGGCAGACAATCGCACGGCCATGATCAAGGCGTTGAAGGAACTGCGGCCGCGGATCGCCAAGTCTCTAGAAGCCACCGTCGGCAGTAAGGTGGGTGATGTGGAACAAGCTAAGGCGCTGTTCTGCGGCATGTTCGAACGCAAGCAGAACAACATCCAGAAAGGCAGCTTCGCCCAGTCTCTGGCGCAGGTCATTTCAGACAAGACCGTCCCGTTCAAGGTACCGGCCTACATCCAGGCTGCTATCAAGCACGTTTGCCATGTGGCAGCGCCGACGTCATGAGCGGCCTCACAACCGAACAGCAGAACGTCGTTGATGCGTTGATGGTGCCGTTGTGCGTCATCGCCTGCGCCGGTAGCGGCAAGACCAAGACCGCCGTGCACCGCCTCGTGCGAATGCGCCGAAACCTGGGCGAGGCGCGAGGCCGCGTGGCGCTGCTGTCCTTCTCCAACGTTGCCGTCAACACATTTCGCAAGGCCTATGACGACCTAGCGAGCGGTCTGCCGTCCAGCGCCGGCCGATCGCGGGTCGACATCGACACTCTTGACGGGTTCATCACCAGCCACATCGTCCGGCCGCATGGACACCGGACCATGAAGTCTCCGCGGGCAGCCTTCCTCGTGACCGGCGATGAAGCCTTCCTAGAGGGCTTCAAATTTCCAACATCGTCGTTTCCTCAGTCGATCAAGGCGCTGAACCTGGCGTTTGTGAACGGCAAAGAGGTCTTCTTCTACGTGTTCAACGACCAGGCCGAACTGGTCGACGAGTCCGTCGCCCGCAAGCTCATCGCAAGACTGGGCTGCACGGGTGCCTACACGCACGACCTCGGACGCTACTGGGCGTACCGAGCACTGAAGGAGCAGCCCAAACTGCTCTCGGCACTGGCGCGCCGCTATCCGCACATTGTGATCGACGAGGCCCAGGACATCGGGTCAGTCCATCAGGCCATCCTGGAGTTGCTGATTGGCGCCGGCTCATGCGTGACGCTGATCGGAGACCCCAACCAGGGCATCTACGAGTTCGCGGGTGCCGATGGCAAGTTCCTGACCGAATATCACCAGCGCCCCGGCGTCCAGCAGCACTCCCTGAAGAAGAACTTTCGGTCGGCCCCGAGCATCGTCGATCTGGCCAACGGCCTGTGCGGCCGGGGCGACGCAGCTGAACGGGCCGCGCCAGGCGCCCCGCACGGGGCCTTCTTCACCGGCTACAAGCACGACCAGCATCCCCAGCTCATCACCGCATTTCAAGGCGCGATGTCCGCCGCTGGCGCAGACACTAGGCGATCCGCCATCTTGTGCCGCGCGAGGAAGCTGGCCGAAACGCTGCGTGGCGACGACGCGCCGGCGGGCCAAGGCCTCGTGAAGGCGTTCGCTGCCGCCGCGGTGCTGCGTGATCGGCGCAAGGACTTCCTGAAGGCGTTTCAGCGCGTGGCCTTCGCAGTGGTCGCGCTGTTGGACAACGCGCCCCCTGGGCTGGTGAGCCAGATCACGCAACCCTCTAGCAATCCGGCCGACCGGGAACTTCGCAAGGCTATCTGGGCCTTCACCCGTGACTCAGCTACCGGCCTGCCGTCGTCCTCGCTAGTGGCCGACTCGCAGTGGCACCTTCAGTTGCTGTCGCACATCAAGACCCTCCTGGTCGACCTGGAGACGAAGTTCGGCCTCATTCAGGTCACCAACCTCGGCAACAAGTTGTCCAAGAAGGCCCTGCCAAACGTGCCACTTGCCAACGAAGAAGATCTGGCCGATAGCGATGCCACGGCTCTGCGGATCGACACTGTGCACAAAGCCAAAGGTGAGAGCCTCGATGCCGTCCTGTACATGGCCACCAAAGAGCACGCGCAAGCCCTGTTGGGTGGCGTCTCGACCGAGGTGGGCCGCATAGGCTACGTCGCGGCAACGCGAGCCCGAGACCTGTTGTGGGTCGCGGTGCCGCACAACTCCTTAAAGGACCTTCGACCCCAGTTTCTGGCGAGAGGATTCAAGGAGATGGGGACAGTAGCGGCGCCGGCGCCCGCAGCCAAGTCAATGTCGGACACGGGGCTGTCGCAAAGCGGTCACTGACGATTGACAGCTATCAGTCTCTTGCAGTCCTTCAGCCGCATAGACCTGCGCCTTTTCAACCTCCCCCGCCAGCCCCCTACCCGTCCGCCCCCAACCTCCTGCGCCCCCTCCACGCCAGCACCCCCGCCAGCACCGTCGCCGCAGACGTACACCCCAGCAAGATCCACCGCTCCAGGCTCCCGTCCCCGTCATCCGGCGATTCGTCGAGCAGCGTCTCGATCCACATCGGATCGATCAAGGTCAGCACGAACAGACCCGCGCTCACGATGGCGATCACGATCTGCGCTCGGTAGAGCAGCCTGCGTTGTTGTGCTTGCATCGTTGATGCCTCCTTGGGTTGCTTACGCCCGCTTCTTCACACCGACCGAATAGCGGCCCGTGCCGCCCGGCGTCTTGTGCCGCACCGTCATCCAGTACTCGCCTGGCTGCAGCTTGCGCACGATGCGCGCGTTGGCGCCTATGCCCCGGTCGTCGTCCCACGCGAGCAGCGCGCCGGGGTCGTTCGGCCCGTGCAGCGCGAGCACGGTGTCGGTGCCGCCTTCGGTCGTCATGATGTAGGTGGCCGCCGTCGTGATGGGCAGGTGGTAGGTGTCCACCTCGCCCGCTGCTGCCAGGTCGGCGCTCACCGGCGTGCCCACCACGATCTCGGTCATCGCCGGCGCAGCCTTCGGGTATTGCCGCTTCATGAAGGTGACGTCGGCCGCCGAGAACTCCGTGTTCCAGCCGATCGAGAACGACCCGATGGTCAGTTCGTCCGGCACCGCGTACTCCATGATCGAGGTCGGGTCGAAGGTGGTGTGGTTGGTGGTGTCCTCGTCGTAGACGGCGAAGATGTTCGAGTCCACGTCGTCATGGTCCCAGCCCTGTTGCGCGTAGTACGCGTAGACCTTGGGCTTGTCCCAGGGGATCTTGCCCAGCGCGTCGGGGTTCTGGTGCTCGTGGATCATGCCCAGCGCATGGCCGAACTCGTGGCGCACCACACGCTGGTACTCGCGCAGCGGCGTGTCGGCTTCGAGCCAGCCGTAGTTCATCGTCGCCTTCGCCGAGCCGACGGTCAGCGCGTCGGTACCCACCGTGGACCACGAGAAGCCCTCTTCCGCAAAGCTGATGCGGATCTGCGCGTTGCCCGAGGTCACGAACTCGAGCTTGAGGTTCGCGATCTGCTCCCACTCCTTGGCGATCGCGGTCACCTTGGCCTGTACCGCGGCGTTGCCGTCGAGGAACTTCACGTTCAGCGTGCGGCCGTTCTCCCACAGCTTCATGCGCTCCACCGCGGCACGGGCGCGGCCGTGGCCGCGTATCGGCAACACGCGCAGGTTGTCGATGCGTTCGGCCGAGGCGGCTTCGTCGCCGTCCGCGTGCGCCTCGCTGGTCGGGCCCGGAACAAAGGGCGAACAGATCTTGCAGATGTGACGCATGGCGTCCTCCTTTCACGGCCCGGTCAGGGCCAGTCACGGATCACGGGGTCGAGTGCACGGTAGATCGGCAGGCTGCCCAGCGCGTCGGGCACGTTCTGCCACACCGCGATGAACATTGCGTTGTCGCTGGTGCGCTGCAGGAAGGCGGCCTCCGACTGCACCGAGCCCACGTTGGCCGATCCGCTCGCCGAGTGGCCCACCTTCGCGCCCACGTCGGTGAACGAGAACGTCGCCCGCACGCCCGCGGCGAGCGTGGAGAACCAGGCGCCGCCCCGCTGGATGACCCCGGCCATGGCCTGGCTCGCGGTGGCATCGATCAGCTGGCCACGCTGGATGTGCGCCCACAGGCTCGCCATCGCGATGGCCGTCATGGCCGCCGACGACGAGCCGGGTTTCGGGTTGCGGCCCTTGCTCATCGTGACCACGGGCACGTTGAAGTCGGACCAGGCGCCGTAGTCGGTGGCCATCCAGAGGCCGGTGTCGGTGTCGGTGTCCAAGAAGCCCGCGGTCTCGAGCGCGCGGTTGACGAACGAGTAACCCAGGCGCTGCATCGTGTTGCGCGGCGTGATGTTCTGCCGCTGGTTGATGAAGATCTCGCGCAGCTCGCGGTCGTGCACCTCGCTCATCACCACGCGCCACTGGTTGGCACCGGCGCTTTGCGCGGTGAGCGCCTGCCGGAACGATGTGCTGCGCCATACGCCGGGCTTGATGCGGCGCACCGAGCGTTCGATGGTGGTGCTGAACTCGCGCTCCACGGCGTCGAAGAACTTGCGGGCGGTCGGTGCGCTGATCGTCGGCGCGAGCGCGTTGACCTGCGCCACCAGCTCGAAGCTCGCATACAGCATCACCGACTTCAGCAGGCTCGCCGAGAAGTACATCTGGTCTTCGTTGACGCCGGCGTAGTCCATCGGCCCGTTCGGCGTGATCCTGGCGACGATGATCGCGGCCTTGTCGAGCATGTCGGCCTGCGCGGCGTCGAGCGGTGCACGCGCCGCCGTGAGCGCCGCGGTGAGCCGGGTGTTCTGGGCGGCGCTCTTGCGCAGCTCGAGTGCGTAGGGCACCGTCGCGAACGGGCTGCGCGCGGCCGTGACCTGCACGCTCGGGCCGTTGACAC
>Ga0307515_10012913_pt1 | contig 15664 bp, 10 predicted proteins | sample 17_EM_MG_FD_194513 | JGI IMG/M metagenome (GOLD analysis project Ga0307515, IMG submission 194513) | Populus trichocarpa ectomycorrhiza microbial communities from riparian zone in the Pacific Northwest, United States - 17_EM | ecosystem: Host-associated > Plants > Roots > Unclassified | place... | reverse complement strand
GTACCCCACACCCTCCCACCCTCGACCATCTTCATACTCGCATAGAGTGCGCCCCGGCGATGATCCCACATCTCCCGTGCCTCGTCCTCCCCGAGTGCTAGCTTGAAACTATTTTGGGGGACACACCTATGTGTACTGAGGATATCCTGGATGATTTTTGACGCCTCAGAGATGCTTTGTGGGGTGCCCTGGAGTTTGAGGAAGAGTGAGTCTGCTACGGTGTATGGACCTGGAGACTTCGATTCACGCGACGAGGCGGAGGCGGATAGGTTGATTGCTTGCATCATTTGAGTGTCGGCTAGCTCGATGCATTCTGGACCCGCGGGTAGTCAGGAATTAGGTGCGGTGCGAAAGGAAAACATGGGAAGCATACGGATATGCGACGCAGCTGAACTGTTCAAAATATCTGTAGCGGCTTTGCATGCGCTTACCACGTCTGGGAATTGGGCAATTGCAACTGTGGTCGGGAGGCGGGGGGCAAGTTTGATCGTTGCTGAGGGGTAAGAGGAATTAACCACAAAGAAAAAGGGAGTGAGGTAGCGTAATCAAACCTTCAGTGACGATACCGAACGTTCCCTCGGCACCGATGAACAACTTTGTCAAATCGAATCCAGCTGAGGATTTATGCGCGCGTGAACGGGTCTTGATCACTTCTCCGGAGGGGAGTACTACCGTCTACACAGACTGTGAGCTTTATGCACGTTGGTGGGGAACGGTTGGACGAACCAAGTTGAGGAACCACTCTCCTTTTGCGGTACCGTACCGGACGGCGTTCGCTATATTACAATGTCATTAGAATTCTTACGAGAGATAAAGTAGTGAAGCTTACTCCCCGAGCAACCAGTTGCGACCATCCCTCCGATTGTTGCTCCCGGCCCTGGATCCAGCTGGGACATCGTGAGACTGGGAAGTCGTATGAAAGGGCAGGCGTACGGGAAAGAAGAGTGGAATACCTTTATCTTCTAGTATAGCGTTGATGCCATCCCAGGTCGCACCGGCTTGGCAAACAAGGTCCGAGTCGTTTTCTAGAGTCCTAATTAATATTATATCTGGTAGGGAAGTGCAAAGGCTTGCCATGTATCTCTATTATACGATCCATCCTTGACATGTCAACACATATCGCCTGTCTGCCAATCTAAATTCAACCTTGTCAGAGCAATGTGTGGGAGGCAAATGCGCCACTTGCACCGCCAGTATGTCCTTCGAGGCTCGTCCCATTCCCAAAGGGTACAATTGGAACACTCCACTTCCTTGCGATATTCACGATCGCAACGACATCCTCAGTGCTCATAGGCAAGACGACTACACCGTGAGGACGAGCACTTCCGCTCCCGATATACGTCGTATACTTGGGCGATCCATACGTCTTCAGCACTTCAAAATCCGTGACCACGCGACCAGTACCTCGGAAGGCCCGGTGAAGGTCGGAGATGGCATGTGTGAGGTCAGAGGTTGAACCTTTCCTTGGTGAACCGGAGTCGTCTTGTGAGGATGCAAAGTAGAAATGTGCACCATACCCTGCAATCGCCGCCCAGATACTCACGCCGAAATAGATTAGATACAGAGGGGTCCCATTTGACGATATAGGAATGGGAGCGGATCCGGGAGGAGACGACCTCTTCTTCACTTTCGGAGGTACTCTTGTTGCAATGCTTCTTGATAGTTGACATGGCGGCCTGCACCTTGTAGGCACGAGGCGAGAACGAGGGGGGCGCGACAAGTCAAGGGAAGGCTTCAGGGCGCTTTCGTTTGATAGAGCCATGGAACTACAAGCGATGCCGCGATCTAAAGAATGGTCAGATGTCATATCTCCAAACGCCATACCACCCACTACATTTCACAACAGAACCCCCCAGGCGGGCACAGTGATCCCCAAGTGCATATCTGGGAAAGATGAGCTGAGTTGCGCGTGCCAGGGTGAGGGCGAGTCCAAGTTCGAAGTGGCCAAACAAATACTGGAGAGGTTTTGCTCCTCGGCTCTCCGCTCTCTTCAACCAAACTGCTCACAAAAGACATGCTCACGCGTCTCCCGCGAACAGTCGCGCTTACCACGCGACGGGGTATGGCCACATATCGCAAAGTCCGCGAACCATACGACCTGAAGAAAAAACCGCGCACTGGACCGAAGAGCCCTTCGCTCCTTCAAAGGAAACCGCGCCCATATGAGTCCATGGATAGTACCACTTCCTTTGGCTTGCGGCCACCGGAAAAAGAGCCCTGGAAACCGGATGATGACCGTTTCGACACTCCTGTCGCTAGAGAAGTCGACAAACCGATTGGAGGCGCTCTACGGCAGCATTTAGTCATCAGGCCAGCTAAAGAGGAGGGAGGTGTTGCTCTTGCTAGTCCTGAGACCAAAGCCACACGGGAGTCTCACTCGCAAGGTGAATGCAAACCATTTTGTTGGATCCTACTCTAATATTCGTTTTAGAGATCTCTTCAACTCAACACATGGTGCCTCCTTCTCGCATTCTTATTGTTAGGAGAACAACCGCCACGATCCAGGACATGCATCGCGTTCTCCATGGGTGGGGACCGCTCGAAATCCACGAAGGTGAGCATATAAAGCCTTCATATATTCAGGAAAGACCAAGGACATACTTGGGGTATTCCATCTGCAAAATGGAATCCGTCTCTTCCCATGCATAGAAAGATAGTGACTGAATACGAAACAGCTGCGCAACAATTTGACAGACGTGATGTTTTCTTGAAGTTTGAAAGTAGAGAGAAGGCTGTAGACGCATGTCAATACTACCGAGGCCGCGAACTCTTTTACGGGGTCAAAGCGATGTTCGAATTCGGGACTGAGGAGGAGTTCAGGGCAATAAAAGACCTGAATATTGAAGTCAGCCCGGATGGAACTCCCGTGCATATAACCCCTCGCCTGTCTCAAAACCAAACTTCGGAGTCTACCCCTTCCACGCCGACCCAACACTTAGAATCACTCATCCCAAAAGGTCAACCATTCAGGTTCTTCAATGACGACTCTGGAAATCTCCCAAAAATCAGACAGCGGCTACCGGATGGGACATACGAGGGACAAACCCCATGCATCTTTCTGGGCAATGTGCCGTTTGAGCTACTCATGGATAAGCGGGATATCTGGAGGCGGTTCGAGGGTTTTGGCGAAATCAGGGATATTCGGATTCGTAAGTATTGCTACCCACTACTGGGGCGCTCCTTAATTGACGAATGATTTCAGCCGTCATCAAACCGACGAACGCACCTAAAGGGTTTTGCTACATCCGCTTCGACAGGGTGGAAGATGCTGTTAAGCTCTATGAGAGCCTGATGAAAGAGCCGTTGATAGTTCAAGGGCGAATCATCCGCTGCGACTTTGACGCGGAAAAAGCTGCGCCTATCAAAACCATAGATGGGAACCCTTCGACGTGTCTTATGCTCGATCACCTCCCAATGGACAGGCTCCGTCGGCCAGATTCTATATACCGAGCTATGCTCGCCTACGGCGATGTCCAAGATGTGCGAATAGGTGGGTTAGGCCTAGACTTGCGTCAACCTGTTGCGACATTGCTGACGCTTAGGCTAGCGAGGAGTGTGTACAATTCTGCCCCAATGGGCCCAGTCTTCGTTGAATACTCGAGTATCGAGGAGGCGATGGCAGCGGAACGAGCTCTTAACTCTGGAGAGCTGGCCTCCCAACTCGGCGGTACGCAAGTCGTCGCTCGATTTGCGACCGAACTTCATCAACTACCATTCGCTGGGAATGACGTCCCGTGTAGGACTCTCTACCTCGGCCGTGCTCCTGCTAAGGTCTTGCTCTTCAAACGCTCGCTCGTGCAAGCATTCGAGAAATACGGGCCAGTGGTCGACCTCCGCATCCGTAAGCCGCCATCCTCCGTTCTAACAGCACACTGAACTTATCTACCTACAGCTATGGAAGATGGTTGGCCGAAGGGGTATTGTTATATCGAATACACAAAACTGAGCGACGCAGTTGCGGCCTGCGAAGACCTGCAAACAAAGAACCAGCTCAAATTTTATGGAAAGCCATTACAGGTTGCTTATGCCTCGCCCCGAGGCGAACGAAGTCGTCTCGTTCCAGAGAGTTCTGCTCGATCCTACGGTGGACCATCGGGCAGCACGGATCGCATGAGGTTGTTGGAGGAGCACCTCAACGGTCCTTTGGATAGTAATCGCGTGGACGATTCTCCGAGGCAAGGCGCGGCCGCTGCCTCTGACGGAACAACTCCAGCACGACCTTCATCGGAAATGTCACCAAGGGGTGCATGGGAAAGATACGGGTTCAAGGAGAATCGCTAAATCAACGCTCTAGGTTTTTCCTGGGTTCGTTAGCCATATTACAGACACGTATTGTAATACATAGCTAATCTCTGCTCTTTTGATTTCCGGAGGCATTCAATCCTTACCTTCAGGTCGAATAGCGTCATTCAGTGTGACTGTGGCTGCCCTTATTCCCTTCTTTCGGGCTTCGTGTGCTCGCGCAGGCCTCGGGCAGTGGTGACACAATATTCCGCATATATATATGGTGAATAGAAATATGGAGGAACATACCCAGACACAAATCTCGCACTGTTCCTGCAACGAGACTTGACTGAGCGTGTTACGTGACATTCGGTCCGGTGAGCCTTGGAAGTACAGCAACACCCTTTGGCGAGACCACACTGATCGTTGCGACATCAGATCAGTCCCTGAAATAGGCTGTTGCTGTCATCGACACGGCGCTCGTTGACATATAACGCGATTGAGTGGCGGGTAGTACGTGAGACGAACTCAAGGCGCCAGCTAACATGTGAACTCGGATGGATTCAGGGGGGAATTTATATGAAAATTCCAATGATTGTACCTCAAGAAAATTCAGTCCATGGTGGAGTAGTGTGAATCGGGACTGCGCCGTCCAGCCCCCGGTTAAGCCAGGATGTGAGAGGGCAGTGACTAATGTTCCTTGCCCGAGGCTTTCCACTTTCCCATATCATAGTCGTTCTACTTCCTTTCGATTTCCTCTTGGGTGCTAAGTGCTTATTGAAGAGGGCCTCAGACTGCTTCGATCGATCGAGCACCATGGCATCTTTCACGACCATCATTGGCGCCGCTTTCGACGACCATTTCTTCGGTATATGTTGGGTTTTGAGCATTCAGAGCATTCGGATTCTCCGTCGGCCTCTGTGTTTCCTGTGGTTGGCTCCTCGTCCTCAACCGACAGCAAGGGCCTTCCATTTGAAGAACGAACGCCCAGTCCTCACTCTCTCAAACACGCCCTGACAAGAGCCTCCTTCGCTTGTCGTCTTATCCTCCGTAGCCACGAAGTGATTAGAGCATCCACTAATTATGTATTTGGGCACATACAGAGGTATTCATAGCCTCCAACAACTGGTTTCGACCGAGTTTGGGGTAATGTACAAAACTCATCAAGGCGGAGATCCACACACGCCTGTATATTATGAGGGGCGAAACCAGGCACCTCTCTGCCTTTAAATACTCAAGTAGGTACCACGTGTCTGTCCACGAGTCTCAAAAACTGATTTCCCTCGCCACATACCGCAACCCTCATAAATGGTCGACAACTTTAGGGGATAGGATTGCTAGTCAGCAATTGGGGTCCTAGATTTCCCATGTCAGAATTAAGACCACAAAGTTCATAGTACTCAGTCGTACAAAAATCACCGAAGATGTGCCTAGATATCCCATGTGCAATGGAACTTGCGGAACCTGTGGAGAACCTGGAACTCCTCATGCCTATGAACTGTTTCGTTTACCCATGTGGAGACCATGCTACGGTATTCTGGGAAGTCATTACCATCGAACCACTGGATGAACTCGCGAAGCTTGGGGATAATATGAATAATTCGGTAGTACGGAGCCGCATCAAGAAGCTTGCAAAGTGCTCTGAACACGAATTCCTCATTAAGTTCCAGTCCAATTAAATTCTGCAATTGTGCTTCTCGCCGTCTTGCGTCCGTTGTATTCCCCCTAGAGTTCTGCGATAAATGGAGTGACCATGCCATCGCCATCCAATCCAACCCGCTGAATTGTGAATCCGTCAACTCTGGCTCTTGTCCCTCTGCATGGAAATATTCCCATGTAAGAATTGCCTCAAGCTCACTCTCTGGTGTGCTTGACTGCATGTCTTTCCGTAGTTTTGGAAGCGGCCGTCTCGACCAGGTGAAGAAGCCTTCAGCGAACGATCGCCGCCATTCGACTGAGAGTGTTTCGAACCCATCCACAAATATATCTAGTATTGCCCACTTCCTCCACAGTTGCTCTTCAGGCAACATGATGTTGAACGCAGATGATACAGCTGCGGAGAGGTAACAGGATGGTGCTGGGGGGTCAGAATGGGATATCATATTCTTCATGTAGTACTCCACCGCTACAGAGGAGATGACGAGCTCCGTGGATTGCAGGAATGAAACAAGTAGGAAGGACTCTGTAGAGTGGGTGACGTTTCCTTGTGCATACGGCAGAAGGGACAAGGCTGCAATCATATTGTGGATTCGGTGGTCATAGAGTAATTCCATTGGAAGGCCAGGTCCATCAGGAATGTCAAGTTGGGCTGCCACTCTTGCAGCCAGGCTCAGCCAGGGATTTTTCAAATCTATACTCCCTCTCTCCATTCGCTCTCTCATGTACGAAGAGTGTTGTTTGGAAGGAATCAACAGAATGGCAAAAATATTAGGATCCGGATTCTCACTAGCTCCAAGCCGTTCGTCATAGCTATTGAACAGTTCTCCCAGAAGATAGTCTTCGTGATAGGTGGTAGCACCGTAAAATATTGATATTATATCTTCGGTCCACAGCGTCACGAGCGCCCTACCAATAGCGGAGAGTCCGGCTTCCGTCATGGACGGAGCAATGGCAGTCAAGGCAGAGACATAGAGGGGTAAATCACCCTCTGCTGTGATGATAGTGAGATATTGAACTGCTAAGGCGTGTGATCTTCGAATTATCAAGGCGTAGACGACCAGGAGGAGCAGGGAGGTTAGCTGCTTGTGATCTTCTGGAGGGGTGCCTTCATACAGTGTGCTGATGAGATTGGTGTTTCGGATATTCAGAAGCAACCATGGGTGGTCACGACTGCTGGAGAGAATGTTTAGCCGATTGGCTCTATCTGAAGAACATGATATGGCGGCGAGTGTCACTACAGCGTCGAGTAATACAATGTCAGGGGGGCTTCCACGATCCCATTTCCTGGCATGACCCATGAGGATTGGTAGGCATATTCCAATGAACGGTTTGGCCCAGTCTCGCCACTCCTCGCTACGGAGCTCTGACAGTGTCTTCAAAAGTCGTAAACACTCTTCTTTGTGCAGTTCCTTTCCTCGCATCATATTTGTGAGATCATTGGACACCGTTTGTGTCAGTTCTGCATACTCACAATCTAACCACCAAGGGTCGATGAGGACGTGATCGGAAACCGTAATTATAACACGCGTCCAGGGATCCTCAGAATCTATCATACGCCGACGGACAACTCCTGAGGTGATGCCGGGCCCACGAGCACGCAACGAAATCGTTACCATTGCGGCCAGGATGGCTGGAGGGAGGCGTGCCAAGTGCTCTTCCCTGTTCTCTATATCAAAAATCCAGGAAGGCAGGCTGAATAATGGTCGAAAAGGGTGAGCAGTACCACCTGCTACCTGCCACACAGACGATTGCAGTGCCTCGCTGTGTTGAGAATTCGGAGCACTATCATGAATTCTCTTCAAGGCCGAAGATGCTGTGGAGAGCTGAACCTCGTCCACTGTTATCGCTGTAATCGGTTCTACAAAGTCCTTCTCCAGATAGGGGCGTGATTTCTGAAGGATAACCTGGATATCCCGGCGGACACGACCGAGAGCGGTCGATGGGGACGTATCCATGGTACGTGAAGAGAAAAGATCGATACCTGGACAGAAATAGGCGTGCACATGGCGATACACCTTGCCCAAGGTACGCGAAAGAGGAGAGTGGAAAGGTGAAGAGGTAACAAATACAGATATAGACGTCGTAATGGAATAATAGAGCACTCCAATACCAAATATCGCTGTGGTGACACCAAACGATGGTTTACTGATGTGAAAAAGAAACAAGACGAGACCAATTGCAAACAGGAGAAGAGATATCTGGATGAGGGATGGAAGTATCGCGACCATCTCTGGGAGCTTCCAGCGCTCCATCCCGAGATATCGGAATTCACGGGTCTTCGCTCGTTGTTCGGGGAAAGACATCGCCCGCAAGCCGCGGTCGAATTCGTGTACCCAGCTTTTGATGAGCATCGCGATGAATGCTGCCAGGATCATAACTCCCAGGCTGGCATAGAAGAGAGCATTGACGACAACAATGTGGTCTGGAGGGGAGAAGTCGGTCGGAACATATGGCCCAAGGCTCGAATTACGCATCATCTGGGTTTGGTAAATCAGGACGTCTTGTATGATATCCATGGGGTCTGGTTCGAGACGACCGAGGAGTTCGATGAGGAAAGCGCTCAAGAAAGCGGCGAACAATGCCGCCTGGACAACCAATTAGCGTAGCCCAGCGTCAGAGGGAGACAAGACATACGAAGATAAGAATGGTATCCATTTGCTCCTGCCATTCTTTTTCTCGTTCGCGGTCGATGATCTCCATTCCTGGCGTTCCCGTGTTAGGGGAATGGGTGGTGATCTGGCTGGATACGTGCCTTCATTATAGTATTCCCAGGCAGTCTTGACGATCTTGGGGTCTTCTAAGTAATACAAATTGTTAGAGGGTGACGATGATCGGGAATGTGCTTGCCTTGTGGGTTTGCAGGTGGCTGCGGCGGAGGTTCCTGCTCTATAGGAAGGCGTTTAGAACGTACTACTAGAAATGATAAGAGACATAGGTTACCGTGCTTCATTTTCTTGGCGAGAAGAGACATGGCCGTGAGTCGTGAGCTCTGGGAAGTGCTCTTTGTGTGGTCTCTGCCTCTCCGCGTCGTCCTGAACCACCGTCGACAGCATCGGCCTGTAAACGAGATACTCCGCGACGACATACTTCCCTCTCGTTGTCTATTGCCAACTCTCAAACGATCAAACGAATGTCTGCTGGCATTCGATGACGACGAAAAGGCTTGTCTCCCGCTTCCGCTTTGCAATATAGGCCACTGGTCTCAGTCAGTCTACTCTGTGATTCTTATTTGCAGTTAGTTTGTAGTACACGTCAATCCAGTCCGAATTGTCCCACTGCTAACATTCTTGGTGACTTTGAATCGTGCCCTTGGTACAAGCCCCTTGGAACCCATCTCCCTCATCAGTGACGCCCCCATTCGTATTCTATCAACACTCGAGTGTCCTGTCTGTACGGGCTCCCCGGCTATGGCACGTTCCCATACCCATTCGACCATCATTGACCCAAGCGAATGCGTTCATTGTGCGTTGTACTATGGGCCATGGGCCTGTAAACTATTGTCTTGTCGTTGGTAGTGACGTCGACTGAATATTCGCTTTTCGCCACGGCATCTACCACCACTCGCACTCGACGACGATGCCTGACTCGTCTCAAACGGTCTCTACCCAGTCACTTGTACTCCCAATGGCCAACGGTGATCAAGTCGACTCTTCCGATGTCAGCTTCCCAAGCAAAGTGGAGGCTTTGTTGTCATTCGGCGCCCACTTCCTCGCCACGTCTTCATTGCTCTCCATGTTCCCCCCCATGGCGCCTCTAATGACCGAACGGTACTCAACCAGCCACGGCCACCATCGGGCGACGATAAGAAGTAGAATGTGAGTACCTCCCAGTTTCTCCGGCTACGTCCCTGATGCCACCAAGGCTGCGACTATCCTTTGTATACTTCCACTGCCTTGATCCTTTCCGTCATGCTGCTTGCTCATCACTCTGGCTGCCTTTGATGACCCTCGATCTCGTCACCCGATTACCTTCTCCAACACCAGCAAGGGTCCCAGGCTGTCGAGAGCGATGATAACCGCATATGTTCGTATCCCAACTTACATTCCGGTGCAGCATCGAGCACCATTCAAACGTCGACTGAGGTGCTTCATTCTCCACCGGTACTCGCAGTCCTTGAATTTGTTATCAACTACCAGCATCTACTCAAACCGCATCCCATTGGTACCCCCTTGTTGCTACTATCCAGTATCGCCAACTTTCGGGCCACTCTCGGCCATTATGACCCTGAAAACCCCGCCGAATATTCCACCACAAGCACAGAATGAAGGGAACCATCGAGCGTGTTAAGAAAATACACTCTTCACAACAGCCGCAACACGTGGTACCACCACATGTCCACACTATGATCCCACTGCCCTCAGTTGCTCGACCATCTTCCTCGTCTTCACGACCCTCGTCACGCACATCAACTTAAAATTGACCACCAACCAACACCACAGGCTCACTTTTCAATTCTTCAATATGGGGATACAGACGATGCAATCTTCCACACCACTTTGAACCCACCGCCCACCCAAATCACGTTATTCCAGTCCCTCGTATGCCCGTTGGCTTTACATATATGTGATTGCTGCAGATGGTTGATCGGCTATTGCCCCTGGCTCATACAGTCTATGCACTCTTCTGTTGAAAGCGATGCAGTCTTGTCGGCGTGGTAAAATGCGAGCTGACTGAAACACAATGGAAAATACAACGTCGTTCTCTTCGCGTCCAAGGACACGCTCCCAAGGCATGTAGAATTTTATTCCACTTCTGTTGGAGATCGGGAATTTCGGTCCGCCGTCGTTCACCTTCGATGGCCCCATGGCCAAACTCCCATGGTTAAATGATCAGAACTATGCTCCTGTGCGTATCCAAAGGGTAGGACGACGTCAGGATAGGTGCGCGCCTGGGTTTCGCTGAATCAAGGGAGCTAGTAGAAGAGTGCATGGGGCTCTGATTGCTCCAGCACTTCCGAGACTCCTCAACCTCGCACAATAGCACTGCAAAAAGCCTCGCGTCGTTCGTCGCGTGACACCGCTTGCAATGTGCAATCCAACTCTGATTCGGAAGGGAACCAGAGAACGGGAAGTGAGTGGTGTTGGAAGGGCCGTCAGGACGCGGCATATGCTGCTGGTTGATATACTCCCGGTAATGGTGTATGGTGTTAAATTACAGATGACCGAATAGGATGGAACAGGCACAATGTTCGATGGATCAAACAGTCTAGTCTAGATACCTGTGCATAGGTGCAGGTTGTACTTTCTGTATTATTCCGTAAATTAGCCGTGTGTGCCAGTACAGTGTTGCCGGACTTGGACTTCGAGGTCGAGGACATTCGGGGAACCCGGCGAGGAGAAGAGAGGACAGTTTCTGGACGGACAAGGTCAGGTGGGTGATATGCATCGAGAAAGCATTGAAAACTTGGAGTGTCCAGCCCTGGTGGCAGGAGGGTACTAGCACGATCTATGTGGCGGCCCACATCGCGGAGAGTGTCTCGATCGTTGAGGGGCAACCCAATGATCCGTCGGGTAATAGTTTGGACTGAATCGTCTTTTCTGCGTAGTGTTGTAGCGGCCGAATTGAGTATCAGCTTCTGGACGTGAGGCAGAACCGCGGATGATTTTAGACTGGATGACGTCAACCCGTCCAGCCGCTAAGCCGGGATGTAAGAGGGTGGTGACTCTTCTCTTGGGTGCTAAGTGCTCATTAAAAAGGGCCTCGACTGCTTAGAGCGCCATCGCACCTTTCACCGCTCTCATTGGCACCGTTTTGGACGACCCTTTCATTCCTGTGTTTGGCTCCTCGTCCTCTGCCGACAGGACGGGGAAGGACAAGCGCCCAGCAACTCGTCCTCACTCTCTCACCGCCTGCATACCTTCACCGCCGTATCAACCGCCGCTAGCCTCGACAACGATGACAACGCTGTTCTCCCAGAACTGGTTTCAAACTGTCTCCACTCTGACTTCTGTACTCCACCAACGGTGGTCGAGTCTCCCTCCCCGAACAATTCGGACGCTTGTGGCCTTTCGACTTCAGCTTCCTGGCCTCGTCTTAGTTTCCCTCCATGCTCCCCCTCGTGACACCTCCATTGATAGAACTATAGTCACCGAATAACAGCTCGATAGGGCAGCGATGAGAGATCCTGAGTACGTAATTCGACTGCCTCTACTGCCTTTTTGCTGACCCTCGATCTCGTAGTCATAATATCCCCCCTCCAACGCCAATGTACCTGTACTATCGAGGGCGAAGCTGACTACTTCTGCACATACCTCACCTTTTCCATTCCGAGCAAAGCATCATTCGAACGTCAGTTGACCTGCCCCATTCTTCACCTGTATTCTTCCTATTCAAATGACCTTTGGATTCACTCTCCACCACCATGCCTGCCCAAACTGCATTCACCTCGTCGCCACTGTCCCGCCTCCCAACTCTCATACCTTACTAGCCCATTATCCCAAGCGAATCTCCCGCTGCGCGAACATAACTATGTAAATCGTTACGAAGGTGCGCACTTCACGATAAATGCGACATCCGCTACATGCACCACTGCTCCACGCGCGTCCTACGGCCGTCAGTTGCTCGACCCGTCCTCATTGTGTCATTGGCGCACTTTGTCATGCAGACATTGCAACTTAACATTGACCGCAAATTAATACCCGGTGTCGCCCCTCAACTGGTCAGCTGACAGAAACACGGGAATACAAGCATAGGCACACCTCACGCTATTGCATTGTCGCTCTTGTGAGCCTACCGCTCACCTGAATCACGCCACTCCAGTCCGTCGTATGCCGTTTGGCTATAGATATCTGTCGTTGCTGCACGAATGACGGCTCGTTACCCTGGACCAACCCCTGCTATGTACTCAGTCGTCCTATTCTCTAGGGTGGTGAATAATTGAATATATTCAAACTTGTATTGGCACTCGAGAGGTTTATGTTGGGAGCGGTAGAAGTGGCTCGGAAATCGAACAAGGTAATGAAGTAATCGTGTGTACACAGTGCGGTACGGTATTGGGGACTGGCAGGAGCGAGGCGGCTATGCAGGAAGTGGTGTCATCCGCGCGACCACGCTCCAGAATACAAATAACAATATAAAATATGTGAGTTATGGTTACGGAAGGGCACCAGACCACTCGAGGTAGAGACGGGGATGGATGTGGCTCGCCTCGACACTGATTGTTTAGAGAACTGATTAGCATCCACATGCTTTCATTTGGTATTTAGTGCTCAATCTCCGCATCATTGTGGGTGCCCCTATCGTCGTGTCAGTTTCAATACCGTCCAACTTCGCCCCTGTTGGTTGTACACATTGCAACCGGCAATGGCTCAACTGAACTATATCACTCCAAGACTTCTTCACATGACACCATCCATCTGTGAAAGCAATCCCCAGTAAGAAATTACAGCCAAGAAAGAGTGCGAGCGGCCTGCAACACAATGGAAATGCAATATCGTCCTCTTCGTGTCCAAGGACGCAAATAGAAGGGATGCAATAGAACTTTGCTCAATTTCTGTCCGCTGTTGTTCGTCTTCTATTTCCTTGTGCCCAAATTACCATAGTTACACAACCAGGGCCACTATCACGTGTAAGCCATGCCTGCTTATGCATGTCCAATTTTTGGGAGGGGAGCTGCACAACCTCCAATGCACTGACGCTTTGATAATTTTTACCTTGTACAGGGTGTTACCATGGACTATTAATCATTTATCTTCCATGTGCCAGTGCATATGGCTGTGTCTTCGAGTGACAAATACAGCAAGGGATTATCCTATTCCCTTAAAATTCTATCAACTTTTGGATGGTGCACGCATTTTTGCCTCGCCCAATATCATCACATTTACACGCGCAGGAATCAGCTGAGATGTGTACCTGGGATACATTCTCTCCTTCATAGGTCAACCATGTCTTTTAACCACACATCGCCCTGCCCTCATTGTGTCACGGGCCTCAAAATTAATGGAATATCCCCTACCCATGTCTTTGGGATCATTCAAGTACAGTGGAACTGCAACATCCGAGAGTCTCCCATTGCTAGTCTCGAGTGCTAATGTATATAGACAAGAGCCTGACAGACAGATCGACCCATATCAGTCAAGGACCTTCACAACATATGAGGCTTGATGCCTATCTCATGAACAGCTGGTAAAGGAAAGACACACCAGCCATGCTCCACTGTACTTAGGTGGTCGAAATTTCACAATGGATCTCATCACGTCCTACCCTCCTGACGTGGCTACAAGGTGAATAAAGGATTCACTATTTATGTATTTGGGCATCTACAGAAGTATCCATAGTATCCAACAGCCGGTTTCAACCAAGTTTGGGGTAACGTACAAAACTTATAAGAGCAGAGATCCACACATGACAGTATACTATGAGGTACGAAGACGGGCCCCTTTCTGCCTCTGAACACTCAAGTGGATGACCCGTGTCTGTCCACACATCTCAGGACGCATCTCGAAAATTGATTTCCTTGCTTGCCACGTACCCCAACTCTCAAAAATGGTCGGTAACTTTAGGGAATAGGATTGCTGGTCAGCAGTCGGGGTCCTAGATTTGCCCATGTCAGAATTAATACCACAACGTTCATAGTAACCAATTGTACCAAAATACCGAAGATGTGCCTAGATATCCCATGTGCAATGGAACCTGCGGAGCCTGTATAGAATCTGTAACTCCCCATTCCAACGAACTGTTTCGTTTACCCATGTGGAGATCGTGCTACGGTATTCTGGGAGCTCATTCCCATCGAACCACTGGATGAACTCGCGAAGCTTGGGGATAATATGAATGATTCGGTAGTACGGAGCTGCATCAAGGAGCTTGCAAAGTACTCTGAACACGAATTCCTCATTAACCTCCAGTCCAATCAAATTCTGCAATTGTGCTTTTCCCTGTCTTGAGCCCGCTGTATTCCTCCAAAGCTGTTGCGATAAATGGAGTGACCACGCCATTGCCATCCAATCCAACCCGCTGAAGGGTGTATCCGTCAACTCTGGCTCTTGTTCCTCTTCATGGAAATATTCCCATGTGAGGATCTTCTCAAGCTCGCTCTCTTGTGTGCTTGGCGCTATGTCTCCCCGTAGTCTCGGCCGCGGCCGAATTGACAAGGTGAAGAAGCCTTCAGCGAACGATCGTCGCCATTCGACTGAGAGTGGTTCAAACCCATCCACGAATATACCCAGTATTGTCCACCTCTTCCACAATTGTTCTTCAGGCAGCATGATGTTGAACGCAGATGATACGGCTGCAGAAAAATAGCAGGGTGGTGTCGGGGGATTAGAATGGGATATCGTGGTCTTCATGTAATGCTCCAGAGCTACAGAGGAGATGGAGAGCTCCGGAGATTGCAGGAATGAAGCCAGTCGGAGGGACCCTGTAGTGTTGGTGATGTTTCCTCCTGCATACTGCAGAAGGGACAGAGCCACAATCATATTGCGGAGCCGATGGTCATAGAGTAACCTCATTGGAGGACCAGATCCATCAGGAATGTCAAGCTGGGCCGCCACACTTGCAGCCAGGCTCAACCAGGGATTCTTCAAATCTATTTTCCCTTTCTGTATTTGATCTCTCACGTATGAAGAACGTTGTTTGGAAAGCATCAACAGAATGGCAAAAATATTGGGATCCGGGCTCTCACTGGCTCCAAGCCGTTCGTCATAGCTATTGAACAGTTCTTCCAGAAAAGGGTGTTTGCTATAGAATATAGAATATCTAAATATTGATGTTATGTGTTCTGTCCGTAACGTCACGAGCGCCCAGCCAATAGCAGAGAGTCCACGTTCCGTCATGGACGGAG
>Ga0307515_10012912_pt1 | contig 15664 bp, 6 predicted proteins | sample 17_EM_MG_FD_194513 | JGI IMG/M metagenome (GOLD analysis project Ga0307515, IMG submission 194513) | Populus trichocarpa ectomycorrhiza microbial communities from riparian zone in the Pacific Northwest, United States - 17_EM | ecosystem: Host-associated > Plants > Roots > Unclassified | place... | reverse complement strand
AGAATCCCTCTGGAGATGATTTCTAGTTTGTCACCACCAGCATGTGTGGTGGAAGTTAAAGGTGATTGTCTTCATGGACGTCAGTTGATTCTTTTTTGCAACCATTTCCCTGATATGCATTGGAACTTTCACCCAATGAAACATGCCAACTACGATTAGGAATTGCACACTTCATGGGCATAGTTAACACGTAGAATCCCTCTGGAGATGATTTCTAGTTTGTCACCACCAGCATGTGTGGTGGAAGTTAAAGGTGATTGTCTTCATGGACGTCAGTTGATTCTTTTTTGCAACCATTTCCCTGATATGCATTGGAACTATTCTCACAAGCTTTTTCTTTTGTCTTCTCTCAGAAGTGAAGTTAATGAAGAGCCCCAAAAGGATTATCATGAAGGCTACGTATGAGAACAAAGAACTCATAGACAATGATGGATCTTGCTTTAGTCCAAGAAGCCTATTTGCCCTGCCTACTGATGGTAGCTCCCTCATGCTGGATTCTCTCCATTTTGTGGATGAAAGTTCTGATCAGGACCTGCTGCTGGACATCCCATCCAATGGTTCATTTGCACAGGCAGAGCTCTTTTACCCAACTAATAGTTTTGGTCAACAGGCAAGCACTAGTAGTAGCTCAATATACCCGCACCTAGGCCGCCCCTAACAAAGTTTGTCCAGTTGATTCTTTTAATCACTAGGGCCAAAAATAGATGCACCTTCCGCTGAATCAGGTGACTAGGTTACACATGTTTTGCATGCCAAACCCAACAAGTCTGTGAATGAGGTTTGATGGTTGCTGTTTTTTCCTTGGATCATTTTGAACTTGGTATGCTAAGAGATGACTTTTGGGTGGGTTTTTGTATAGGTTGACTACAGATTGTTATATATGGCTGAAAAGTGATAGCAGCTGGTGATTTCAAGAGTTTTATATGCAATTATAGTTGCTGTATTGCACATTACTTTGAGAACCCGTTCATTGGTTTGGTTGGTTGCCTTTTTACTTGCCGACTCAGAGGGAGTAAAAACCAAAAAGAAAAGGAGGATTGGCTATCTAGGCTGCATAGGGAAAAAAGGTAGACATTTTAGCTTTTGTTTTTACCTTTTGGAGGATGCCTACCTGCATCTAAACGATAAGATACACCCCCCTGCGGACCACTAAAGGATAAAAAGAGAAACGAATATAAATCTGCAGTGAAATAGCGTTTTTGAATGTGACGAGGAGGAATCACGAGGAAATAGTTTTGTTTTTTTGAATGAGACTACTGCGTTCGGTGCTATTTGTTTAAAACCACCTTTGATCTGTGGGGAAAGTTGAAGCTGGTTGCCTCTCTCTCTGTGGTTGGGAATAAGTCAAAATTTGCTTACAAATTAGAGAAGTTAGATTTCGAATCATATTCAAGATATTGCTAATCCTCTGTGAGTTCCCTAAGCAGATTTTATAGCATGTGGAGCGGTTTGGTTGGCAAGAAAATGAACTAATAAAGGAATCGAGGGAGTCAGGATTCCAATGGCTTTTAATGCTGAAAGCGAAATCATCGCAGAAGTTTAGTGTTTTATGAAAATAGTTTTCAATAATTGCTCACTTTTTCTATCGTGACGTGTTTTAACCGAGCAAACTCCGATTGTTTGTGAAAATTTAAAAGAAATATCATAAAGATCAAATTGACTTTCTCATACAGGCTTTCTAACTTTGCAATCTTTCAGTCTCAAAAATGAGAAGGAGAGTACCATACCGTTTTCATTCAATTAAAGAAACATGGTGGTGTATTTCCCGCAATGTCAGGGATCTTAGGAAACCAAGGATGTAGAGTTATGTTCAACAGACAACAGGAGCTCAGAAAATAGACAAGACCACTGACCCCAAGTTAAGATGGAAATCCTTATCTGAGGAAAGCGTGTTCGCATCCTTTCGACAGTACCAATAAAAGTTAAAACCAATGAAAGAACGCTCTAGAAGTCAATTTTGTCCCTCCCAGGCATGCATCATGGTGGGCCAATCATTGTGTTTTTAACTTGGCCTAGGAAGGCAACTTTTTTGCTTGCATATCATCCACAATTACCTGCTCATGATTGTAACTTAGTAGCCGCTACTTTTTTTGGCTCAATTGAACATGTACACGCTTCACACAGGTTTCCCTGGTTTCAGGGAAGATGGAAGAAAAAAGTGTGGCTTTTACCGGTTTCCTAGTTAACCAGGGCATAGTTCATCTGAAGTCTAATTTGATTACATAGTAAAGACTTGACTTTTTGAATGAATGAAGAAAGCAAAGGAAAAATAAAGCGAGCCCGCGCATCTCATCAACTAACAACAGCGATTCATTTATACATGTTCTGTACAATACAGCTTCTGTGCTACAAAATAATCCATTTACACCTCACAAGTCACAACCAGGGAAATACCAAGGGATATCTCCTAACATTACCAAGGGACACCTCCTAACATTCATATTTGTCCAGCAAAAAGTTAAAGCAGCAGAACCATTTCTAATTTCCAAGTTCAAAAACCTACCTGCCTATATGGATTTTTAACATGAAGCTTCAAAGCAAAATATCCATGCTCCTCCAAAGGTAACAAGCAGACCCACCACACCAAATCTCCCAAAAAAAACCAACATCTGCTAAGAACTCACCTTCCTGTCTTTGTCATCTCCGAATCAATACTCCTCCTTTGGCAGTCAACAAGGCCTAAGGAAAAGTCATGCCACCTATCGTCGCAGCATCCAAGATACTTAACTTTTCCAGACTTGGATCACAATGCTCGTTCTCTGCAAGTGTCTTCAGCACATCTAATAGTGTGATCTCAAGATCCATACAGGTCATCTCAGACAAAACAGTAACATGCTCAGCTTTCCCTGCTCCTGCATTCTCCTTCCTTCCTTGTACAGATGCTGGCAACACACGTTTTTCTGTGACATCATCCTTGCCATAAACATTTGCAGGACCAACATATCTAAACTTGTCAAGGTCATCTATGCTTTTTCTAGCAGAATGTTCCTCCCTAGTATTAGCTTCCCTCTCTTCCACCCCATCAACAAACCTCAAAGCTGCATCAGTTTCTTCAAACTCAGATTCTATCACCTCAGTAGAAAATTGCAACTTCCTCTTTGCTGAGCTCTCTCCACTACATTCTCTATCACTATTACTGACTTCAATCACCATTTCTCCAACTTGCTCATTTTGCGGTGATTTCAAACCATGGTTAGAATCATTCCCTCCCTCAGAGCCCAATTTCTCTACATAATCCCCCAAATCCTCCCTTATCCTCTCCATATCACTCACTAAACTACTGCTTGGAATCCCCAAAACCGAATTTTTATCCAAAGGTTTTGATCTTTTCGATTCAGTCATGGTTACATCCACTGTTTTCACTAACCTCTCGTCATATTTCACAGGTTCAGCCCCTACACTAGCACTTGGAGTCCACTTAAATTTATCCAATGATTTCACCAATCTCTTTAAACTGTTTCCTATTTCAGCTCTTAAACTAGGTTCTGGGGTCACCATGCCCAAATTTTTATCATTCAGTTTCGATCTTTTGCTCGAAGACTCACCTAAAACATTATTTGAAGAAGCTAATACTCTTTTCAAAACCATACCTTTCATATAATTACAGTGAATTACCTCTTTGTCTTGAGAATTATCCTCACCACCACCCGAATCGCCTTCAATTTCAATTCTCTCCGTTAATTCCCCCTCTACAGTAAACCCTAGATCCTTCTCTCGCGAACTTTCCTCACAATCTCCATCATCAACGGCAATATTTTCATCAGTTACAGCTCTCTCTAACCTCCGATCTTCCTTTCCATGATCAAAGGCAACCTCCTCCTCCTCCTCCTGCTGCTGCTGCTCGTGCTGGTTTTTGGAGCTTGAGAGGAAGGGTTCTTCAGGTGGAGTGGTGAAAACGTCGTCGTTCTGGAGGCCGTCCTTGTGGTTATCCTGGGGAGTTTGTGGAGGGGAGACCATGGTGATAGCGGTAGAAGCGACTGGGATTTCGGCGTCGAGGGAGAGAAGCTCGCCGCTTGTTTGAGGTTCCAGAGCAAAGGGGCAGTGGTTTAAGTGTTGCTCTTGGGAAGATGAGACTTGACACAGCTTTGTTATTGCTGCGAATGGATCGTTTTCCTCCATTTTTTTTGCAGACGAAGATTAGGGTTTTCCCCCCCTTCTTTTCTTTTTAAAGAGAGAGAGGGTATTGTTTGGGGTTTCTAGGGATTGGACTTTTCATGAATTGATTTTCCCGCCATTTGTTCTTTTATCAACGGTCGGTGATTAAATAAACGGTATTTTATATTTATTTCACATATATAAACGAACTGTCGTTTAGTTTCCTTTGCCGTATCGGATCGTGTACTTCTACTTTCCTAACTACTTGTCTTGGCTTCCCCTCCGTAAACGACTTTTCTTTTTTATTACCTAATTGTATAAATGAACAGTAGCTGAAATTCTTTTCTTCAATTTCATTATCATTTTTTTTTCAATTATGGCACTTTATACCAATTCAATGACTAATAAGTCAAAATTTATTAATGAAGGAAACTATTAAAAGGTAAGGGATCAAAGTGAAAAACATAAAAAAATTAAGTGGTTGTTTAATATTTGGTAACAAATATTACTTTTTGCCCTCCAACTTTTAAGACTTTTTGGGTCCATCTAGTATTCAAAGTTTTACTTTTAATATATATTTTTTTAATATTTTAATATTTATATTTTGAGAGAGGAGAGAGATTCGCTGAATTCTAGTTGAAGAGAAAACATTATTTGTTGAAATTGATTCCAATCTTGATATTAACAAGTTTCTTTCAATAAGAAAAGTTTCATTAGGTTTTTTTTATCTTCTGTTTTGCTTGAAAAAATAGATGTCGCCTCAAGAATTTTTAGGTTTTAAGTTGAGTTTTGATTTGATATCAATTTTTGGGTGTTTTTAGGGGAAAAAAGAATTTATTTGAGTCTACATGGTGTTTTCTAAGTATTTTTAGGTAAAAAAAGGTTTTAGTTCCCAAAGTTCATCTTCCCTATTTTTTCAATTGCAACATTCATAGTCAAAATTTAAGTTGATGCCCAATAGATAATACATTGTTTGTTATTATATATATAATGGTCCAAGCACACAAGCTTGGATTGAGAGGCCTACACACCTAGTCTTTTTTTTATAGCCCAAGAATGTCGGGCCACTGCATGTTAGGCCTAGTCTTTATTCTTTTTTTCTTTCTTTAACTTTGGATTTTTTTGATTTGTTTTCAATTTTATCCTTCAATATTTAGTTAATTTTGAATTAATCTTCAAATTGTTTTACCATATAGTTTAATAAAAAAAATATTATTGAACCTAGTAGAGTCCAAAACCTGGGGCACGAGTTTGTCAGGTTAACTCAGAACACAAGTTTGATGGGTAGTCTCATGTCAATCCAATATATCATCAAGCCATTAAGACCAGGCTTGGACGTCTAGTCTTTTTTCTATTTTTTTAAATTTTTTTGGAATTAGATTTAAATACACTAAAAAAAAACTATTATTCAATTTTATCATCTTTCTCAAATGATATTGTAGGTTTTTATATGGATTTTAACATTCTTTTTTCAACTATAACATACTTAACATGAAATAAGAACTTCGTGAGTGTTTATTTAAAATAAAATTTATGTTTTTTAAAGAATTTTAATAAAATTTTATGACATTAATAAATGTTTTTTCTTTAATCATGTATAAAATATTGAAACTTTGTTTGAATATTTTATTTTAAATTTTCTTTTGAGATTAAAATAGATTTTTATTTAGAAAACTACGCCATCAATTTATAAAATGCCCCTGTGAAGGTTAATCATTCATTTTGCGAGTGTGTTGTTTTTCATGATATTATTAAATAAAAAATAGTTTTAAAAAAATACAAAATGAGGTTGGGAGCTTTCATGTTTGATCCATTGGATGCCAAGGAGTTCCCCACAATTTGAATATTTTTTTTACATTATTTTTTTGTATTCGATCTACCACGTATTGTGAGATAATAACCTAGTACATCTAGAAGATTTGGGAAAGTTTATAGAGCTTCACTATTCAGACTCTCTTTTTTTTCAGATTTTTTTTCTTTTAATTACATTCTTCCATGGTCTAATTAGATAAATTCATGATAAATTTACCAAATTAAAAGAGATAAGAGTGAATTGTAAAACAAGGATAAAATATATAGCTAACCCCAAAGTCACGACAATTTTTATTTTGGTAAAAAAGTTTAGTTTGTTCTTTTTCCAGTTCGTGGATTAGAGAGAGTAAAGAAAAAGTCATAGAAAAATAATGTGAAAGAGATATAATGATTGGTTACCACTATTCTAGAAATCAAAATGACCAAACTTGGTGTCAACAAGTTTCATTCGACAAGAAGTGTAATTTGATGGTGATGGTTTTTCTCTCTAAACATGTTTGAATAAAAATAGATCAAGTTCCATTTAGATTTTTTTTTGGCTTAGTTGGTTTTAGTTTTCTTGAGTGATTTTATAGTATTTTTTAGGTTAGTAGGTGGTTTAGAGAGGTTTTTATGATACTTATTAAGTATTTTTGGATGAAAATAGATTGAAAAATAAATTTTTAACCCAAAAAACCCTTACCCTCATGATTTCCCCGCCACCACAATGGTGACTGGATTTTAGGTCGAGTAACTAGAAGTGACGTTTTGTTTTCCCTAGCATACGATGTATCGCCTGCATCTTCTTCTTTTTTGTTTGAGAAAATTACTCTGATATTTTATAGTTTAGTTGTTTTTTTACTTTGCCTCTGATTAAAAAAAACAACTATAGTTTACATCACATATGGTTTATAACTTGTATGATACACTACATTCACACAAAAAAAAAAATTAACAAAAAATTAGATTATTTACAAGATTACCATTCTATTTTAATTAACTACTAAAAAGCTACTTTTATGTTAAAATAACAAAATTGGCACCCTCCCTTTCCTTGCTAAGTATAAAGCCCTAACCACCACCCTTCCACCATATTTGTTAGATTCTGGTCACCCAAATCCAACAAAAACTTGGATCATCGTCATTAATCTTCATTGTTCATCTTAAAAACCCGACAAAAAACAACAAAATATTTTTCTAATTTTGTTTTTAGCTTCTCTCAAGAAGTGATCTGTTTTTTTGTTGTAATTTCAAAGAAATCCGGTTCAGATTATATAATGACTTTCTTTCATGGGAATTTATGATATATGATGGACTTAAAATTCAAAAGCTTGAAACTTTTAAAGCAAATATTGAAATATTTTCTAAGAAAACTTTAGGGTACACACACACACACACAGATGAGACAGTGAAGGAATCAGAATAAGCCTCTTTTCACAAACAACAATAGATGTCCACAACTTGCAATGCTTCGTACAATTATATTTATCGGTGTTTACTTCAAAATGAAAGTGTCGTCATCATCATCATAAAAAACAAAGATCACCTCCTCTAAACCAAAATCATCCTTTCATCTTATGCACTCCTCCTTATCTAAGAAAACAAGGTACTATAACCATCTAGGTGGTGGCTAAGTGGTAAGAGCTTGGAACCAAGAGGTTTGCTCCTTCTGTGGTTTCAGGTTCGAGCCTTGTGGTTACTCATATGATGGCCACTGGAGGCTTACATGGTCGTTAACTTCAGGGCCCGTGGGATTAGTCGAGGTGTGCGCAAGCTGATCCGGACACCCACGTTAAACTAAAAAAAAAAAAAACAAGGTACTAACAGCTAATGACGATGAAGATGAATTTAATAATCAATTTGAAGAAAACCCATTGAAGGATTTAATTGAAATTGGTGGATAAAACCCATAAAAAGTTTCAAAATCTTTTAACTTAGTTAATTGGGTTTGCGATCTAGAAAATGTGACATAGATGATTATGAACTGAATTTCTTCATAATTTTATCGTGATATCATGAGAACTTTATGAACTTGTATTTTCTTAGTAAATGCCATGAATAAATGACTTCAAAGTGAATATATGCTTTCATCGAATTTGAAAGTGAATAGTATGTGTGGTCATGAGATTTTGATTTGGATTCAAAAACTATTTTTTTTTGTAGAGAGAGAAGTGTTTTTTAATATTAAAAAAAATTGATTTCATTACCCAACTGCTTTTTTACTTGTCATATATGTTATTTTTGAATTCGTGTTTTTAGTTTTTATTTTTTTAAAACTTTAAACGTGTTAAATTAATGTGATTATATGAGATAATTTTTATATAATTTAATTTTAGATTTAGATTAAATAAAGATTCAAGTAAAAAATATTTAAATTTAACTAGATGGACTAAGTTTAATAACAATGCAAAAAAATTCCTCATTTCTTGAACATTTTATTTTATGTCGAAGAAATTTATTTTTTTCCCCTCAAATTTGCTTTACTGGATCAAGCAATTTACGTGATTCAAATTTGTTTTACGCATTATCTTTACTTAAAATATTAAAAACAAAGTTAATTAAGTGTAAGGAAAGTTTTGGCCAGAAGAATTAAAAGTCTATTAGTTTTGAAAAATAAAAAATAAAAAAAAATAATTTTGAAACTGGAGAATGTTTTTCCCCACTCATCCCTTGAGCACTTTTGTTTTGTGATTGAGATTAAAATCCGAAGATCACGTGCAATTTCATTGTCTTTGTTTATCAAATTATTACGAGGGTTATCATTGAGATTAAAAATCCATACACGTTAGAAGTCACATGCTCCATTCATTAGGGTGAAACATAAACATCATTAGCTGTGGTGTAATTTTTTTTTAATTTTTTTTCTTACAAGTATAAAGGAAGCCTCTTAATAACAATAATAATACATGAACTTAATTTAAATGCCCGTGAATTTGGTATAAATAACATCTCGGCGGGCCAGCCAGAAAAACATGCGTCGCCTACTCGGAAGGGACCCTTGACATTGCTTCGACTCCATGAAAACGAGGTGGACCTGCTACAACTGAAAATATCGAGGCATTGAGAACTCGACTCCTTTTCGTAGCTGATAGTTTTCTCTCGGAATTACTCCCCAACTAAAGCTCTCTGTCTGTATGCTTAATTTGGAACAGGAACCTCTCCATTTGAGGTGGGTACTACGTTATTTTCTGTGTCACACCACATGACAAATCATCACGTTATTAATTAGGTATCATCTGCTGCCTTTATATACTTGATTTCCCTCTTCTCCTAGCTAGTAATTAGGAGATCATATCAGGGAATATCGATCAGACACCATGCATACGTTCTCGAGATATCCTTCGATCTCTTCTCTCTTCCTCCTTGCTCTCGTTATCACCATCCTTTGTTCCCCTCTCACCGTCCGATCATGGGATCCTATTGATGACGTTGTTGGCTCAGCCAAAGATACAGTGGGATCCGCCATGAACGAAACCACAAGCTTCGCTGGAAACGTCATCAACAGCACCACAAATGCCTACAATTACACCAAGGACGCTGCTGAAGACGTCGCCAAAGCCGCCAATGGATCCCCCGCTTTCCTTGCTGCAGCTGGTCAGGGGCCTCTAGCTTTGGTGGCTGCCGTGCTTATTGGCCTGTCTGTGCTTTTCTGAAATATTTTGGAATTTATTAAGCCCTTGAATACATGAACAGACGTGGAGAATATGTGAATTGAAGATTTTTTCTGAATTGTTGTTTTTTTTATCAAAATATAAATAATTAAACAGAATCTACTGGTGAATATTCTTTTCGCGTAATATTTAATGTAGATATAGATGGAATTCAATCTTGTTCTCGCTTTTCTATAATTAATTGATTAATTTAAAGAGAGTTTCTGCATATTATGCTTTTTTCTTTTGGTGGGAAAGCTTCCTTGATGCATTTTGAAGGCTTGGAAACATAATTAAATCTGGGTATATTTACGAGGACAAGTCCATCACTCTAATTTTTTTCATAAGAAATTAATGAAAACACATTTCTGGTTTGCTTATTACATAAACATTCACAAACAACAACTTATGCCTGTGTTCATACGAAATGAAGAGTGCAAGTAGAAGTCCTCTTCTCTTAGAACGGTACAAAACCCACCCTTTCCACGAGTCCTCGTAGCAATTTGCTTTTTCTAAGTTCAACACCTATATATTCCTTAAGTAAATTTATTACGATACAAGTTTAGCCGGATGTTTTTATTCATTTTTTATATATAAAATAAATACTAAAAAAATAAGCCAACAAAAAATTTTTTTCGGAGAGAAAAATATTTTAACCTCATAAAAAATATATATTTTTTCATTAACCCTCAATATATATTCACCAAAAACAACAAGAACAACCACTATATCATCATCACCCCATCATTGTCATTCATCACTCCAGTTATATTTTTTCTATCAATTATTATCCCATTATAATTTTTTATCATTATCATTATCATAATCAATCTCATCAGTATGACTACCTACTATTTTATTATTAACATAACCATTATTTTACTATCATTCTATCAGTGCTCTTAACACCACCACCACCACAATAACAACAACCATCATTTATTGTCATTATCATCACTACAACCAACTTTTTATTAAATTAATTATCATTTTATTATTATTGTCTTCATCATTACTACCGATTGTCTCTTTCCCAAATCATACCCATAGACATATTGAATGACTATTATAGGCAAACTAGGTTATATGGATAACCAAATCTCAATTTTTATTATGGTAACTCATTAAATGCCTCAAAAAATTGCCCAAGCTTTTATTAACCATCTTAGATCGGCAATTGACTAGGGGTGAGAGGCACTAGAGAATTTTAATTTGGTACCAACCATTAGCCTGATGGTCTTTCAAAGGTAATTTATAAGTCACACACCATTACATGATACTATGATTTTGGGAAGGCTTAATGATCTCATCAAAATAGAGTTTAACAACTCTAAAGGCATATATTGTGGTCTTTATATAGCTAAAAAATAAACATCTATATATTTTTCAAAAGTTTGTTACATGCTAAAAATCTCATAACGTAATATATAGTAAAAGATAACATGGTTTGTTATAAGTTAAAATTCTCAAATATCAATTAAGAACACTGTAATTATGGAGAAGCACTCCAAAATTTTTAAATTGTATTCATCAAAATATTCTTGCCAAAATACCATTACACCCCTTTAAATAGAAAAACTAGATAACACTAATAATACTAAATAAGAAAATAAAATATGAAAAAAATAAAATCTTGTTATTATTATTAAACTAATTGGATAAAACTAACAAACCCTAAAAATTCTTAACAATTAAGGAAGTGATACAATAAAAATAATTATGCCAAAAATTATATCCTATACATCCCACTATAGGCTTCCCCATTTGAGAAAAACTTGTGTTTAAGTTAACTATTAAAAATTGAATTCTTCCATCCCAAAAACAATAAATACTTTGAATATAACATGACTATCGATTTATGCATGAAATAACTTGCCATGAATAACTTAAATCCAATTTTAGCAAAGAAAGATTCATTTTGAATTTTTGAACATAGGTAAAACTTCCTAATACCTAAAAAATCAAGGTCACATGAATTATTGATGCTTGAGAAATCAAATGGGTTACAGGTTCCAAACTTTAGATCATCCCTCATATTTCACCTTAATTTTAGAAACTGTCGATTCTGGTTTATTTATTACTTCTGACATTGCTAAATCTTCGATGTCTTTTGCCTTAATTTATTTAGATTCTTTAATAGGACTGGTTTTCGATGGCTCATGTGTTTTTTCATTTCCTTCTTTTAATAATATTGGAACATCAATCATCTTATATTCTTCATGTAGTGTTGAATGGGTACCAAGACTTTAGATTTTCTCTCAGACTTTACCTCAATCTTAGGAATACTTGATTCTAGTTTGTCAACTACTCTTGACATTGTTAAATCTTTAATGTATTTTGTCTTAATTGTTTTAGATTCTTTAATAGGAAGAATTTTCGATGGCTTATATGGTTTTTCATTTGTTTCTTTTAATGGTACTGGAACGCTAATCATTTTATATTATTTTTATAGTGATTCATTTAAGAATGTTCATGCTTATTGTTTTTTTCCTTCTTTAGAAGGCATCCTTGTAAATTTATAATAACATGTCTTTGTGTATTTTCTCATTAGTATTTGAGAAGCTTGAATATAAATCAAGTAATAATAACCTAACTTTTTATATGTTTAGTATAAAATCTTTTCGTAATCATTTTATACAAACTCTAAAATTAATATTTTTCTTACATTTTTTCATGATGGAAGTACTTGCTTACTAGCATGAACTCTATTTTCTAAAATATTGTACCACCAATTTTCAATGTTAAGTGAGTTTGTGTTCCCTTTCTTCTCATAACGAGGAGTTTTTTTTTTTCATTTGAAAATATGATTCCAACTTTAACTATTATCTAATAAATATTTTCTTTAAAAAATCTCCATCAAAGAAATGAATGGATCTATAAAAAGGTTAATTGTGAGTTAAGTCTTCAGTGTTTCACCTATTATAAACACTACTTTTCTAGGAAGTCATGATGCCTATATAGATATGCATAAATAGATTTAAGGTCTAGTTCACCTCGAGGTGAATCTCTAGGGATGTACAGATATGGTTATCACTACCTATATTCACACCTCCCTCGGGTAATTGATCAATCCAATCAAATTTCTAAGATATGGTTCTCTGTTTTACATCTTGAGCCCCGGTAAGTTCTTAAACAACCTTCACTCTTTCTTTATAAGGTGGGAAGATGTTGTTAATATCTTCATCACCAAACAAACCAACCTATTATAATACTAATTGAAGTGGAGTATAATGAAAGATACGAGGTTTATTATAAGTTAAAACCCTCAAAGATCAAGAGCATTATAACTATGGAGAAACACCCCAGTATATTTCATTTTCATCAATCAAAGTATTATTATAAAAAAAAAAAGTGACAACACTAATAATATTGAATAGGAAAATAAAATACTATTTTTTAAGAAACCACTTGCTTAATTAAATAAAAATAAAAAAATCCTAGAGAATCTAAAAAATTAAAGAAGTAAAACAATAAAAATAAATATGTCAAAAATCTAATTCTATACATTTATTCCATGCGTGTCTAATGATATTTAATTAAAATGTATAACATCTTCATTCTTTTACATGATTCAGTGATGCAATTCATAGGTAGGAGTAACATTTATTTTTCAACAACATATCTTAGATCTTTTACACTAAAAAAAATAATAAAAATTCATGGATTTTTTCCATATAGCTTCATGATTCCATAGATTATTACGGTAGGATATCAATTAATATAAAATTACTTTCGAAGCCTTAGAGAAGCTCAATACCCCCATCAAATATTGTGAAGTCGAAATCCATTTGATAACTCTAAAGATAAGTTGCAAATAAAAATCTATCAATATAATAATAGGCACATCAAGATGAACAATCTAACAAAGACCTTGAGATCCAAACCACTTGATTTATTTTAGTGGATTATATGTTGATGAATTAATTATAAATAAGAGATATTGTTAGATCAATAATCCTATATCTAAATAAATAAATAAATAACATAATACTAGTGTATAGAGTTAAGATTTAACCAACAACCTAATGCCTTTAGGGTATTTACCAAAATTATTATAAATATTTTTCTATCTAAAAAATTCTTCAAAATATCTTGGTATTTATCAAACTCCAATACAAGAATTTCAATATATATAAGAAATTTTAGTTTGACTTCTATATAGGGAAAAAATTTTCTTTTTCATGAGGATATAATTATTTTACACGGTTTTATATTCAATATATAAAAAAAATAATCCTATATAAATCCTAGTAAATAGGTGAAACAAATGAGTACAATTGATGTTTGAGAATATGGTAGCAATTGTTTTTTAAAGTGTTTTTTGTTTATAAATGTATTAAAATAATATTTATTATTTTTTTATATCACCACATTAAAATAATCTAAAAAAATATAAAAAATTAATTTTTTTATAAATTTTTATTTGGAACATACTCTTAAATGGGCTAAATCCAATATGTATCTAAGTTGATATAGGCTTAGTAATGTAGAGCCCAAAATGCCAAACCCAGTTATATGCAACAAGTGCAAGGAAAATTCCATTAACATGAGCGTGTACGGAACGAGTTATTGCAAACTAGCCACATCTGCAGAAACCATAATTATTAAATCCGGGATTGACCGGTATATTAATTTGAAATCCGGTTAATTTAATGGCTGAATTGATCTGGTATGATAAAAAACCAACTAGTACAACAATTCAATGGGTTGATTCATAGCCCGAGCGATCCAGGTAAATTCAAACAAGATTTTTTTTTTCTTGTCAAATGTAGTTTTTCTCTTGTATTTTTTTTTTATTTTTTTAATTGGTTATTAACACTTTTTAAAGTTTATTATATAAATACTAAAAAAATATTTTATTTTTTCAATATAGAATTTAAAACTCTTTAATATATATACTTTATATTTTTTTTAAAAAATTGTTTTTCAATGTGATATTTAAAACCTTTCTGTATATATACTTTATGTTCATAAAAAAAAAAGTTAAGTTTTTTTAATGTGGGATAAATTTTTTTTTAATTTAAATATTTCAACTTAAAAGAATAACACAATATTTTTTTAATATGAGATTTAAAACCCTTTAATATAGATACTTTATATTTATAAGAGAAAAGTTATTTTTTCAATGTGGGATTTGAAGTCATTTAATATATATATTCTATGTTTATAAGAAATAAGTTATATTTTTTCAACGTGGGATAATTTTTTTTTTATTTAAATACTTCAACTTAAAAAGATAACTTAGTATCTTTTTAATATGGGATAAAAAAAATTAAATTTTTTTTTAAATTTTATTATTTATAATATATATAGTCTATATTTATATGAATTATTTCTTAATTTTTTAATATAAAATATTAAAATATTAAAATTTTAATTATTTTTTTTTATATTTTTCTGAGTTAATTTGAATTGACCATTAAAATTCAAAATCCAGTCTCTTGACCGGATCAACCCCGAATGGGTTTTATAACTATGTTACAAACCAATTATTTCCTTTTACCTCTGTGTGCATTTGCAACAGACGAACCAAAAAGAAAGAGAAGCCTTTTTATTTGTCCACTGTTGATTTTGTTGTTGCCGATGAGTCTCTCTCCCCGCCATTTCTAACAGTTGATTTTGTTGAAAGATACGAGGTTCGCTACTAGCTTGGTCACTGGACCACCTATAGGTTAGTTATCATCAGCATCATCTTGTTTCTTTTGAGCATCATTTTCTAAAATTCGATTTTTTCTCTCACATTTTCTTTTATTTTTTTTTAATTTCTTCTGCTTATTGAATTTCTAATGAAGTGCAAATTTTGACATCAATGAACCCCAAAATTCACATGTATTTTTTTTAGCAATTATTTTAGGGTTTAAGCAAACATTTGAAACTGAGGAGACAATGCTTGATGATTCATGGGATTATTTTTATGTTATTTAGGTTTGTTAATATGTTTTCTACTTGGTGTTCTTGGTTTGGTAATTAATAATAGAGGGAGGGTTACTTTCAATTACTCTGTGTGTGTGTGTGTTTTGCATTAAATGGGTGGTAATGCTAATGGTAATTATCTTCTTTTAAGTAGTTTGGGTGGTTCATTGAATGGGGTTTGTGGACAATTTGCTGTAAATGGAGTCTACGAGGGT
>Ga0307515_10012911_pt1 | contig 15666 bp, 29 predicted proteins | sample 17_EM_MG_FD_194513 | JGI IMG/M metagenome (GOLD analysis project Ga0307515, IMG submission 194513) | Populus trichocarpa ectomycorrhiza microbial communities from riparian zone in the Pacific Northwest, United States - 17_EM | ecosystem: Host-associated > Plants > Roots > Unclassified | place... | reverse complement strand
AATAACTGAATATCTTTAATAATATTTCCTATTTGAGTTAGTTTGTTTTTGATTTGTCATTTTGAAATAGTAATGTCAAGTTTCATGTCATGACTCAGCAAAGTATTCTATGTTCATTACATTTTTCGAAAATAAAAGTAGCTGACTTTAATCAATTAAGAAATGTATCCAACTAGGCTATAGCTATTTTGGAACACTATACCAAGTTTGAAAATCCCGTCAAATTGTGGATGCAATATCGCTGAGTATGATTCGTATAACTGGACCTGACAAAATCGACTAAATGCGAACTTGACTTTCAAAAACCTTCATAATGCTCAGAATGCTCAGAATACGTTTTCCACTTTTTGCTGATGTCGTGGCGTTACTGAAACTTCTCGTAATGATTAATATTCCGAAGTTGAAATATTGCCTTGCGAGCCAAGGGCACCCCTGGATTCCTTCACTGAAGGTACTTCAGATCGTATTCGCAAATTATCGATATGGACAATCAATCCTTGTTGTAATTCTAAGATTGAAGATATCCACCAAATACTTTGAGCTAAGAAGACATATTGATTATCTCTTGCATAAGAGATAATCTTTTCAAGAGCGTATACTATAACGTCGTTATCGTTTTCAAAGGTAATTGGCATTCGTCAGGAGAACTTCCTCTAGGTGTGGGGCTGCTGCTACAGAAAGCTAATAGATTCTAATAATATAATGGATATCATAAGAACGCAATATTAAATAAGGATATTCTTCCGCTGGTAGGTATTGATGTTCTTTTGCTGCTGGAGCTTATCCTTCTTCTTCCTGGAACAATGCAATCTCTTTATAGTCCCCTGAAACCCTCTTCAGACTATGATTTAATCCCTCATGATAGCCACGTATCTGTGTGTCTTACATTCAAAGAATGTGCCTGGTAGAGGCAGCCACGCATCCCTTAGGTTATTGTGTTCATGCATGATATTATTTCGGCAGGTAAAAATCAGACCACAACTTTAACTTAGACATCTCGCAATCGTATGATTTCCAGTAGTTGGAACATTCAATCAATAACCCGATATTGATTATGCCTTATCGCAATGAATAACTCCTCTCAGTTATTTATTATCATGTCATAGGTTTCCTCGGTGTCCAACCGATACTATGCCAACATAGAACTTAGACATGTCTCTACTCGAGAATCCATACTGCCAGGCTCAGTGAAACAGTGTTCTCTCCGACTCCATAATTCCCTCAGTTATGTCATGCTCAGGTTATCATAACCGGGACGTGCCCCACCGAATCCTGGCCCGTTCCGGGTAGGGATGGGGAGACCACTTAATCGCATATTGACTATCAACTGCCGTGCATGTAACTATACATGTCCCGCATAGTATCTAGGAATGAAAAGCAGATGCTAACCCATTCTGCAATCCACTTTGTAACTTAGTATAAACGCCCACTAAAGGGTACACCACATGACCGAACTTGTATCTTCTTGCATGATTCAATGCATTCGCCTGATAACAAGTGTCACTCGTCACTGCTAAGGGAGAAACCCTAACAACAGTACACTCTGTGTTTGCTGGAAGATCTTGATAGATTATAAGGCTATTAATGAGGGCTGTCTCCAGAATCCAATAGAAAAGTGGATACCAATTGCATCTGGATATGAGCTGTGTATCAAAATAGGTTCGATACTGGTCAGCCACATTGATGCCCACCTTGTGCAGGTTGTAGGCATCAACAATGACTGGTATATCAAGCTCTTTCTGGCATTCTCCAGGAAGAAATATGGAATTTGCTCCACTTGCATTGGTACTCTTGTTGCCTGGATACTTTCTCATTCTCAGTACCAGTGAATCCTCACCACTTAGAGGGTGGATTGTAGACATCATGGTAACAGGAGAACTGTCCATCAATGGCAAAGTTGCAACCCCATCATCAACAGCTCCACTTCGAAAATGATTGGGCAATTTGTCATTTCTTCTAATCTTTAGCTCTTTGGGAAATCCTTGGAACTGCTGTCTGCATGTGCCACATATTCCTATCTGGTGTTAGGAATGGGTCTGGGTAACCTGCCAGTGGTCTGGTTTTGGACCACAAAAACAGTTCAGTTCAGATCCTAACTCTTCCAAAAACTCAACCCCCTGCATCTCGGCGGGCCAAACCTGGACCAATACCTGTTAACCCGCAGGTCTTGCAGTGTTTGGGTGGACCCATCTGCTCGAATCACTGGTTCTGGATTTCGGGTTTCTCTATTTATGGTCACATTCAGATATCCTACTGTTAATTGCAAAATATTGACTTTGGTACGTCATTGTCTTTTTTTGATGTATTGGCAGCCTTCATAATCGAAAAACAGAGAGACATGCTCCCTGCCCCATCCTGAAAATGAGAGTCAACAGAGTGTCAATGATTTTTGGTCTTGCATCTTGGGTAATCTGAGTGGTGATTGGTTGTAGACATTCATAAATGAGATATAGGCTGCCTTTATAGGCAAAAGAGAAAGCGACATGCTCCCTGCCCCATTCTGAAAATGAGGGTCAGCCGAGCGTCAACGATTTTTGGTCTTGTAAGTCAGTTAATTAATAAGAGTCTTGGTTGCTGCGATGCATAATGAAAGTATTGGCCAGCTTTGTGGGCAAAAATGCTAGTCACGACATTGCTACTATCTCGTAAAAATGAGTGATGATGGTGCATCAACAATTTTCGGTCTTGTAACTCAGGTAATAAATAGGTGATTTGGTTATTTTTATATATAATCAAAGTATTGGCCGCCTTTATAGGCAAAAGAGAAAGCAACACACTCCCTGCCTCATCTTGAAAATCAACATCAATGGAGCGTCAACAATTATTCATCAGCAACAACTCTAGTTTCCGTCAGAAACACCTGGGTGTTCCAGATGGCTCTGACAGCTCTGACAGAACCTTGTACCCTCTGAGGGAGAAATACAAGCTACCCGTCGCGTTGCATACGTACCCACTTAACTTTGTGGTGACGTTTCCGCACCATCAGAAGAACATGTGTGTTACACTCTTCGCAGGGGCTGCTGTTATGCTGAAGCTGTTTACACAATGCCTGGCGATGTTAAATCATAGCTACTACTTATTGTTCAATGATTTTCAAAACTTATGCATTCAGTTTGTATTCTCATCTATGTATCTATGTATCTATATAGCTACCTATCTATACACGGTATATCAGAACTGGCAGCACGCGGTGATTGTCAGCAATTGGAGGTGCACCAAAAGATGACCATCGAGTGAACTCAGAGATACACTCCGAGGCCGTGATCGAGCGAGTTCGGAGATGCAATTGGAGACTGAGATTGAGTGAACCCAGAGATGCACTGGGAGGCGGTGATAGAGTGAGTTTGGAGATGCACATTGAGGCCGTGATCGAGCGAGTTTGGAGATGCAATTGGAGACCGAAATTGAGTGAACTCAGAGATGCACTGGGAGGTTGTGATCGAGCGAGTTTGGAGATGCGCTGGGAGGCCGTGATCGAGCGAGGTTGGAGATGCACTTTGAGGCTGTGATTGAGCAAGGTTGGAGATGCAATTGGAGACCAAGATTGAGTAAACTCAGAGATGCACTCCAAGCTGTGATCGAGAGAGTTTAGAGATGCACTTGCAGCAGGCTATGATCGAGGGAGATTAGAGGAGTACTCGATCTAGAGGCGCTCGATGGGAGGCGCGCCAGGTGCTGAAACTCTATTCATCGGTTAGTTAACTTGAAACTGTGGGAATGTGATGAGGTGACTTTACCTTTGAAGCTCATATGGAGAACTGGCTGGTGGCAGTCGATTTGTAGGGAGGTACGCCAGAAGCTGAAGCTACATTCAGGGGTCAACTCGAAATCGAGAGAATGAAGGGAAGACAGACAATCTTAGGTGTATGCTGTACTCGGTCTATGCGGCACTCGGCATATGCTGCACTCATTGTTAACTCATAATGATGGCACGGAGAGATAGACAGGGATGACTTATCTTTGTGTTCTTGCAATGATGGTACAGTTGTGGATGAGAAAGAGAGAGATGGGGGATGAGGATGAGCACGATATGGAGCATACGAGCGGACCTGAGAAATCAGGGGTACGACTTGCCTGATTGGGTTGACAAGATCTCGTATCGGTGTTATTACCGCTGGATTGGGACTCGTACTTGCGGTATCGGTGATGGTAAATAGACTCGCACACGAAATTCTCTTTGAGTCAAAGTTTCTCATGATGATTTCCCCCATCTCCTCTGATCTCTCTCTTTCTTGTGCTCAACTCTACCATCACCTAAGAACACCAAGTTAAGTCATCCCTCTCCATCTCTCCATGCCATAATCATGAGTTAACACCGACTGCAGCATACACCAAGTACAGCATCATCCCAAGATCGACAGTCTCCCACTTCCAGCCAGCTTCTCATCTCTCGGCGGATGTTGTACTCAACTCTGTACATTCCCACAATTACAAGTTAACCAATGAATAGAGTCTCAGCTGCCATTGCGCCTCCCTCCAAATTGACCGCCTCCAAGTACTCCTCCAATCTCGCTCGGTCATAGCCTGCATGTGCATCTCCAGACTCGCTCGGTCACAGGCTCAGAGTGCATGTCTGAGTTCACTCGATCTCGGCCTCCAAGTGATGTCCAAACTCACTCAATCACGGCCTCGATGTGCATCTCTGAGTTCACTCCATCTCAGCCTCCAAGTGCATTTCCAGACTCACTCAATCACGGCCTCCCAGTGCATCTCTGAGTTCACTCAATCTCGGCCTCCAAGTGCATCTCCAAACTAGCTCGATCACGGCCTCCAAGTATATCGTTAAGTAGCGACGGTGGGTGTACGGAGATTCAAGGGTAATGGAGGTGGAATGAGCGATGCAGAGTATATAGTTGGGAGACCCTGGGGTAGATAGACAGCATCTCATTTTCATCCCATCTTGTCATACAACGAAAATACACACTCTATCTTTCCCAACGTTTGGTCACACTCGCTCTTTCCGAGATTTCGTGAATCCACGCAATCTCGTGGATCCTCATGGCCGGGTAGTATCATATCTTCTCACCTTCTCACGCTCCTCGAGGATAATGTAGAAGGAATGCGAGGCAAGATTCTTGCGGCATCACCCATTGCATTGCAATCCCGATGTAAGCGTGTACCCAATGAACCCATTCCGACGTATGGTCACAGTTGGCCACAACGCCAGAGGGTTTGTTTAAAATAGCAGACCAACAGAGTGAGAAGAAATGGCAAAACGGTGATCGGAGGGTAATATGCCATGTGACGCGTGGTATTGGTGCCAGCCACGGAGTAATCTGCCACCAGGGTGTCTCTCATGGCTCTGATGGAGTGGGTCCACTCTGACGTAGCCATTCCGCCCGGACGGAAATGTTTTTTGCTGATGTTGGTCTTGTAAGTCAGGTAATTAAAGAGTGATTTGGTTGTTGTTAGACATAATCTAAGTATTGGCCTTCAAAGTAACTGGGATCGCTGATGACTGGTATAGGAGTACTGTGGGAGTGATTGTGATGAGTTTGGAAACATGTCGCAGCACTCAAGACAAGCCTGTGAGTGCTGACAACAAGCGTGGGAGGGCCAGCAACAAGCCAGAGAGTACCGGTGACAAGCCTGGGAGCGCCGGTGACATGCCTGGGAGTGACAGCGGCAAGCCTGGGAGGGCCTCGAATCACTGTAGAGCAGTCTCGGAAAAACCACTTCTTCTTCGAAAATGCTGCTGGTGCGCCTGGAAATCATAGCTACTACTTATCGTTCAACCATTTCGGAAACTCATGTATTCAGTTTGTACTCTCATCTATGTATCTATGTATCTATGTATCTATATAGCTACCAAATCTACACATGATATATCTGGACTGGCTGCAGGTGGTGCTTGAGAGCAGTTGAAGCTACACCTGAAGATGAAGATTGACTGAACTCTGAGATGCACTTGGAGGCAGTAATTGAGCGAGTTTGGAGATGCACTTAGCGGCCAAGATCAAGTGAACTGAGAGATGCACTTGGAGGCCATAATTGAGCGTGGTTGTAGATGCACTTGCAGACAATGATCATGCGAACATGGAGGCTGCGATTGAGTGCCTTTCAAGATGCGCTTGCAGGCCATCATCATGTGAACTTGGAGGCCATGATCGAGTGATTTTGAAGTTGCACTTGGAGGCCAAGATCGAGTGAACTCAGAGATGTACTTAGAGGCCATAATTGAGCTAGTTTGGAAATGCACTTGAAGACCATGATAGTGCGACCTTGGAGGCCGTGATTGAGCAAGTTGGGAGATACACTTGGAGGCCATGATCATGTGAACTTGGAGGCTGTAATCAAGTGAGTTTGGAGATGCACTTGGAGGCTATGATTGAGCGAGATTGGAGAAGTACTTGGAGGCAGTCGATGGGAGGCACACCGGATGCTAGGACTCTATTCATCATTTAGTTACAGTAACTTGCAACCTTGGGAATGTGGCAAGGTGACTTTACCTTTGAGCTCTCATGGTGAGCTGGCTGGTGGCGGTCGGTCTTATATGGAGGCACACCAGAAGCTGAAGCTACATTCAGGGGTCAACTCATAACTGTGGGAATGAAAGAAAGACAGAACATCTTGGGTGGCTGCCGTATTCGGTATATGCTGTACTTGGTGTATGCTGTACTCTGTGTTGACTCGTGATCATTGCATGGAGAGATCAAGAGGATCGACTTAACTTTGTGTTCTGCGATGATGGTAGAGTTGTGGACGAGAAAGAGAGATGGGGGATGAAGATGAGAACAATATGGACGATACAAGTTGATATGAGAAGTCAAATGTACAACTTGCCTGATTGGGTTTAGATGACCTCGTATCGTAGTTATTACCTACCAGATTGGGACTTGTACCTGCCATATTGGGGATGGTGAATAGACTCGCACATGAAATTCTCTTAAGTTCCAGTCTCTCAAGATGACATCCTGCATCTCCTCTCATCTCTCTCTTCCTTTTCCTCAACTCTACAATCACCTAAGAACACAAAGTTAAGTTATCACTCTCTATCTCTCCATGCCGTGATCATGAGTTACCACCGAGTACTACATACACTGGCTACAGCATACATCGAGTACCATCATCCCAAGATCGACTGCACCGCTCCCGGCCAGTCTCTCATCTCTCATCTCTCGGCGGACCTTGTTGTACTTCAACTCTCTACATTCTCACAATTACAAGTTAACCAATGAATAGACTTTCCGCTCCTGTCGTGCCTCCCTCCTGGTCTACCTCCTCCAAGTCCTCCAATCTCGATCGATCATGGCCTGAAAGTGCATCTCCAAACTCACTCGATCTCGGTCTCCATGTTCGCACAATTACGGCCTCCAAGTGCATCTCCAAACTCGCTCGATCATGGCCTTCAAATGCATATCTAAGTTCACACAATCACGGCCTCCAAGTGCAACACTGAGTTCACTCAATTTCAGCCTCCAAGTATATCTCCAAACTCGCTCCATCATAGTCTCCAAGTGCAGGTCTAAGTTCACGTGATAATGGCCTCCAAGTGCATCTCTCACTTCCCTCAATCACGGCCTCCAAGTGCATCTCCAAACTCACTTGATCACTGCCGCCGAGTTCGCACAATCATGGCCTCCATGTGAATCTCTGAGTTCACTCAATCTCAGCGTCCAAGTGTATCTCCAAACTCACTCGATCACAGCCTCCAAGTTGCACAATCATGGCCTCCAACTCAGTGTCCAAACTCGCATGATTGCAGCCTCCACAAGTCCATCTCTAAGTTCACTCGATCGCCATCTTCAGGCGTACCTTGAATTGCTCTGAAGCACCACCTACAGCCAGTGCAGATTTACCATGTATTAATGGATAGCTATATAGCTATACAAGTTATGGTGGTGGCTTTGCTACCCTTTGGAGGTACCGAGATAGATCATCTCCAGCTCAACTCCCAGAAATACCTTACCCCTGGCTGTCAAGTGCTTGGAGGGTATGAAACGTTGGGCACACTTCCAGATATGATATCACGTCCTGGCAGCCATTTCGCTGTGCTAGAACATATGAAGATAATCTAGTGACATCTATGACTTGATTTGAGTGAAGGAAAGAAGTTGAATGCACCACCTGGTCTGTCTACCAAATAACACATATATGGTGCCATGTGTTACAGTTTGGGTTATGAGTGATGCGTTGAGGGGTACATAGGAACAGTGTTAGAGATGCAGAAGGAATTGGTGTTACAGAAAGACGGAGACATCGAGATACACGGGAACGGCGTGAGGGTGTTGTGGAAGCGTGGCGGTGGTATAATCAATTATGATGAGGAAGTGGTTGGAGGTGTTGCAACGTTGGATGATGTGGCATGGTAGTATTGATAGGAGTTTTGTTGGTGGTGTGTAAGATCATGATTGGATATTCGGATGGTACATTGGAGCATGGGGAATGAATCGAGGGTGGCAGATGAAGTGTATATAAAAAGAGGTTGTTTGGTGTTGGATGATTTCCTTTTCTTCTCTCTTTACTCGTTCTCTTGTATAGCAAAGCAAGCACGACTTTGACCCAGCCTTGATTCTTGTCCTGTCTTGATTCTCTCGATACGAACCTTGATGCGTTTTGTCCTGATTATGATCCCACGCTATTGTTACCAATATCACCTACGTCCGACCGCACCTGTTACACTAGAACGAGTCCTCTACAAAGCACCTGATATTGAATATACTGTCAACATTGTTTCACCCCTTGTTTTGATCTTGTTGGTACTACTGTGAAGTTACCGATAGTTATATTTCGATTTGCTATCTGTGTAGCTACCATATTACGGAATTACATGTGCCTACACCCTTCGAACGGTTGTAAGTACTGTAACGAGCCTTATTCTGTTACCTGTTGGGTATATCTTGGACCAAATCATTGGTGGTTTCACGTTTGCGACGATTGCATTGACGAGCCACCACGACTTACCAGATTTGATATCCGTCAGTACCCACACCGATCCCCTTATCTGAATGGGAGAGTACGACAGTAACTGTACTTCCGGAACGAATTGATTTGATTTTTCAGGAACTCAGTGTTCCTTGTCGAAACCTGAACCTTCGAATGCCATTGAGAGTATCGAAGGATTATTGAATACTGAGGTAGACGACCTCATTTCACCTGCTTACTTTTGGGAACAGTCAGACATTCCCTCCCCTTGGAATATATATTGGACAGAAGCTGCCGCATATGGAGGAGGCTCGGAACTTGACCATCCCGTATTCGGAAATAGTTGGACTAAGTACTGGGGAGCTCACGCTTGGTTCAACTGCCATCCAGAGGAACCTTGTGAGTGCGAAGGACATAACTGTTTAGGAACGCATTCGACGGAAGGACGCGGACCAGCGGCAGCAGCAACAGCAACGGCTGTGCCGGTGCCTCTGATGGTTATTGAACCTCCTACTCTGACTCCCTCCGAAATTGACACATACAATTCGCACTGGTAGATGTGCTTGATTCGTTCCAATGTCAGGATCAGAACAGCATGGTCGGGTGGCTCTGGTGTCCGCGGACGACCAGGCCATCATAGGAGCAATCGTCAACAGAAACCTGATGGAGATCGACTTTGCGGAGAGACAGGCAGTGCTGGAGGAAGCACAGGATGTGCTGAGCAGAGTGGCACAGTATACCAAACCCACGGCCATGGAACAGAGGGTGTGCAATCACCCGGCACAGATAATTGCATGCCAGAAGCAGATTACAGACCCCCAAACACAACAATTCCTGCCTCCGGATTGCGATCACTCGACGTTCGAGCCAGAGCCGGAGACATTGAGGCAGGAGTTGGAAGATGCCAGGAGGACCCCGAGAACGGTAGGAATGGATGAGGATCTCCCACAAGAACTGGACAATATGACACGGGATGCCAGACAATCAGGAGAAGAAGTCTGAACTTTGAGGATGCAGTTAGCCAATGCTCTATCCTTAGCGGACCGGGTAGCCCCGACTCCCCCCAAGCAACCCGAAGACTGAGGACAGAGGTTTCCCGACTTCCCGGACTTTTCAGCATCGGATCAGGCTCAGTTGAGAGGCTAGATTGCTCAACTCCGGATGGTCATACGACACACGCCCGCCAGCATTCCCGACAAACAGTCGAAGATGAGGTACGCATTCCACCGCCTGAGGAGAGAAGCCTTAGGCCAGATTTTGCCACACGTCCGGGAGGATGGGGAGATAGGGCTGGAAGACCTGCCAGCTTTCATACAACTCCTGGAAGCAGCTTTTGGGGACCCCGACCGAGTAGCCACGGCTGAATGGAAAATGCAGGAGACAAAACAAAAGAACCGTGAGTTCTGTCAGTACTATGCTGAGTACCAAGTTACCGCTGCAGATCTGGATTGGAATCCTTTGGCCTTACAGAATGCTCTGCAAATGGGATTGCCCGAAGAGATGAAGGACTCCTTTACGTATAGCGATATGCCAGAAGAACTTCCTGCGTTTGCGACGGTTTGTCAACAGCAAGATAATCAGATCCAACAACAACGCGTGGAGAAGGTGGCATAGAATAAGGGTGGAGGGACAGGTTTTGCCTCTTCCCCCAGATCTCTGGCCCCTCCTAAGGATCCCGCAGGAGCTCCCACTGGAACAGTGGCTGGATATACTGGACCTGCACCTATGGATCTCAGCGCAGGCAGGAGGAGGATTTCCGCAGAACAACGGGCAAAGAGGTTTACTGATGGATGGTGTCTGTATTGTGGTGGGTTCAACCACAGGGCTGCAGAATGTGCGGCAAGGAAGAAGGCTGAGACATTTAAGGTGGCTGGAGCAGAAGTCAAGGAAGTAGGGATTGGGACAGGTTCCGAGGAATCGGGAACAAAGCAGGTCAATTGAAGAAGGATGGCTCTTCAGTTGACGGCAAAAGTTTTGTTTTAAATGCTTTGAAATGTTTTGGAATTTCGCGTCTTTCAGTTAGCAAGGTGGAGGTATTAGAAGGATCAATGGAAGGGAAACATTTAGTTATAACCTGCACATTGACCATGAATAATCAAGAAATACCCACACATGCGCTGATCGACTGCGGAGCTACAGGCATAGCATTTATGGATCAAGACTTTGCTCGCCATCATCAAATACCACTTCAAGAGTTAAAAGAGAAACGACAAGTCGAGGTTATCGATGGGAGACCTATTGAGTCTGCGGATATTACGCATATTGCTAAAGTAGGAATGATGATCCAAGAGTGTAGGGAGCAGTTACCTATGTTCGTTACGAAATTGGGACAGTATCCGATTGTCCTTGGAATTCCCTTGTTATGATTACATGATGTTGCAGTACAGTTGGCATCCAATACGGTCACTTTCAGATCACAATACTGTATGACACGTTGTCATGATGCGCGCGTTACGGTGCAAGGAGTTACAGAGGAATCTCCTGATCCAGTTTATACTCCTAGTGGGATGTTTGAACCACAGATACGCCCTCAACGCCCCTTTCCAGGGAATATCGTTATGCTTAATGGATCTTAGTTCTTTCGAACAGTTAAGAGAGGGAAGCTTAAGGTCTTCAAGGCATCTCTGTATGATATTAATAAAGCTATTGAAGCAAAGAATCTTAGGGAACGACCCCTGGAGGAGATTGTTCCGAAACAGTATCATGAGTTTCTTCCTTTGTTCAATAAAGTTTCAGCTGATCGACTTCCACCACATCGACCAGGCATCAACCATTAAGTACACCTGAAGGAAGGAGAGACACCAACATGGGGCCCCCTTTATTCAATGTCAAGGGCCGAGTTGGTAGCCCTTAAGGAATAGTTAGAGGAGAACATGTCAAAAGGATTCATCTGTCAGTCATCATCACCTTTTGTGGCACCAGTCCTCTTTGCAACGAAGCCGGATGGAGGGCTTCAATTTTGTATTGATTACCGAGATATCAATAGCAAGACCATTAAGAATTGGTACCCCCTTCCTCTGATATGGGAAACTCTGAATTCACTTCGAAAAGCTAGAGTTCATACAAAACTTGATGTCCATGGGGCCTATAATATGTTACGGGTTAAGGAGGGAGATGAACATAAGTTAGCCTTCCGGACAAGATATGGATTGTTTGAACCAATGGTTATGCAATTTGGGACAACGAATGCTCCTGCGGATTTCCAGGGATATATCAATAATGCTATAAGGGAGGCTTTGGATGATTTTGCATTGGCATATTTGGAAGATATATTTATATATAGTGATTTGGAGAAAGAGCATGTGGAACATGTGAAGTGGGTTATGAAACGTCCTCTGGAGGCAGGTTTATATTTGAAGCCGGAAAAGTGGGAGTTTCATAAGGAGACCGTACGATATTTGTGTTTGATTTTATCAACAAAGGGGATATCGATGGATGAGGATAAGGTTGAGACCATGAGGAATTGGAGTCGAGAGAAGAAGACAAAGAACAGCAGGCTGAATAACCTCTTTGAAGTCCAACAGTCTCTTCGGTTTTCTAATTATTACCGACGATTTATCCCTAAGTATTCTGAGAAAGCGAAGCCATTGACAAGGCTAACCAAGAAAGACAAACCATTTATATGGGAAGCGGAGCAACAGCTGGCTTTTGAAATGATGGTAACCGCCTTTACAACAGCTTCAGTACTTCGACATTTTGATCATGATAGGGAGGTGATCATCGAAACAGACGCCTCCGATTACGCATCTGCAGGAGTTATGTCACAGTAAGATGATGATGGGGTGTTACATCTGATAGCTTATTTCTTGAAGAAACATTCACCAGCCGAGTGTAATTATGATATATATGATAAGGAGCTTATGGCCATTATCATGGCATTGGAGGAATGGAGACCAGAGTGTGAAGGGGCTGCATACCCTCTTAAATCGATAGCTGATCATGAGAACCTTCAGTATATTATGACAAAGAAGCTCTTAAATCGACGACAGGTTCGGTTGTCAGAATTCCTAACTTGATTCGACTATGAGATAGTCTATAGACCAGGCAAATCGAATGGGAAGGCGGATGCTTTGACCAGGAGGCCAGGAGACCACCCTGAGGGGGGGGTTGAAAGACTTAAGAATATGGAACAGATGGTTTTAAAGCCACAGAACCTACCGGAACAATTGCATTTGTTGGCGGATAGCCCGCCCACACAGGGCCGTCCATCTATTCCCAATCATATGACAAAGGCATGTCAAACTGACCCATTACCAGGGAAAATACTGGAAGCAATTCAAACGAATAGCGGGCAGCAGGAGATTACAGTTGTGGAATGTACTGAGGAGAATGAACGGTTAAGGTATAGGGGGAATTTATATGTACCGGATAGTGATGAATTACGCCTATGCATTATACAGGAACATCATGATAAAGCATTACTAGGACAGCCGGGGCGGGCAAAAACGTTTGACCTGCTTGATCGGGGATATTATTGGAAGGAAATGTGTAAGGATGTCGATCGATATGTTCGGAATTGTCATGATTGCCAGCGGTCCCGAAGTTGAAGATTTTCAACCTTTGGGGTCCTTCGGCCGCTGTCTGTACGGGGTAAACCATGCGGAGATATTTCGATAGATTGTCGTGGGATTACCAGAATGTGAAGGGTTTGATGCAATCTGGGCTGTGGTGGATTGGCTTTCAAAGATGCGACATTTCATCCCTTGTCATACGACTATAGATGCCCTGGGACTGGCGGAGTTGTTTCTACGAGAGGTAGTACGCCTTCATGGACTTCCACAGACCATTGTTTCAGATCGAGGCCCACAGTTTGCATCAACTCTCTGGCAACAGATGTGCAGTCGACTGGGGATTGATCGGAGAATGTCAACAGCTTTTCATCCACAGACGGAGGGACAGAGGGGACGAATGAATGCCAGTTTGGAGCAGTATCTCCGGGTGTTTGTAAACCATCAGCAGGATGATTGGGTCAAGTGGCTCCCACTGGCAGAGTTTGCTGCAAATGATGGAGTGTCGGAGACAACTAAGTGTACTCCATTTTATGCGATTCAATGAACGGATCCTTGGATGTCGTTTGCAGGAGAACCGACACAGGAGCGAGATCAATGACGTGTGAGTGCCGATAATGTCCAGGCGGTGATGCAACAAGTTCACGAGCATCTTTGAGTAGAAATGAGACGGAGTCAAGCAGTACAGGAAGAAGGAGCAAATCGTGGACAAATTCCCACTCCAAATATTCAGGAGGGCTCTAGAGTGTGGCTGGATGCCCGACATATACGAACTATGAGGCCTACACAGAAACTCGATTGGAAACAGTTGGGCCCCTTTACGGTTGTCCCTCGGATATCCCCACATGCGTATGAACTGGAGTTGCCTGCATCAATACGGATTCATTGAGTACAACCTGTTTCCCTCTTGGACCCTGTGGTGAATGATTCTTTAAAAGGACAGCAGTTGGATCCGCCCTCTCCAGTAGAAGTTGACAGCAAAGAAGAGTACCAGGTTTCGAGCATTGAGGATAGTCGGATGTATCGGAACCAGTTACAGTATCTCATACGATGGACTGGGTATGATTCTCTGACATGGGAACCTGCAAAGTTCGGGGATGGCCTGCAGGCCATAGGGGAATTTCATCAACGTTACCCCAGGAAGCCAGGGCCATTAGGAGTTGTTCTCGGTGGACCTCGAACCCAGGGGGGGATACTGTCACGGTTCGGGTCATGAGTCATGGGTTGAGGGGTACATAGGAATAGTATTAGAGATGCGGAACGAATTAGTGTTAAGGAAAGATGGAGATGTCGAGAGATGCGGGAAAGGCGTCAGGGTGTTGTGGAAGGGTGGCAGTATAATCTATTATGATAAGGAAGTGGTTGGAGGTATTGCGACGTCAGACAATGTGGCATGGTTGTATTGATAAGAGTTGTGTTGGTGGTGTATAAGATCATGGTTGGATATTCGGATGGTACATCTGAGCATGGGGAATGATTCGAGGGTGGCAGATGAAGTGTATATAAAGAGAGGTTGTTTGGTGTTGGAGGATTTCCTTGTCTTCTCTCTTTACTCGTTCTCTTGTATAGCAAAGCAAGCACGGCTTTGACCCAGCCTTGATTCTTGTCCTGTCTTGATTCTCTCGATACAAACCTCGAAGCGTTTTATCCTGATGTAAGGACGCGTACGCCTACGTCTCGCCGCAGACGTATGAGATGGTATACGGTTGCACACGAGAGCGAGTGAGTATAGATGGAGAGTATAGTGGTAAGATATTCGATACTGATCTAAGTGTCGTACCGGGCGATCTATATACAATGGCGCTTACCCGGCCTCGGGTCACGTGTCGCCGTTACATTATCCCCCTCTCTAGGCGCAGACCTCCTGGGCTGCCAAAGCCAGTATATAAGAGAAACGAAGGAAAGGAAACAAAGAATGAAACAATCATCCTACGTACGCAATCGTACGAACCCATAAGTCCCACAACCGATCGGTACGCTCAATGGCGACCTTTCAGCGGATTCGGCGCACGGGGAAACTCCACCTCCATTGGTAGGTGGTAAAACCCGTGCCGACGCCATTATACCGGGCCGAATCCAATCAAAAGAGAAGAGAAGGAAATGAAGAAACAAGTACAATGAAACGTCCAAACTGCTTCCGTGTCCTCCATATCTCCGCCCCCGACCCTATACCCCTACTCCCGTGGCCGATCCGGACGCTCTCGGTGAAACTCGTCAACTAGATCTCGGGCGTTTTTAAGGTGTTCCGCCGGCTCCCAGCTGGTGCGTATGTGGTTGTAACCGGCCCATTGGA
>Ga0307515_10012910_pt1 | contig 15666 bp, 13 predicted proteins | sample 17_EM_MG_FD_194513 | JGI IMG/M metagenome (GOLD analysis project Ga0307515, IMG submission 194513) | Populus trichocarpa ectomycorrhiza microbial communities from riparian zone in the Pacific Northwest, United States - 17_EM | ecosystem: Host-associated > Plants > Roots > Unclassified | place... | reverse complement strand
TTCAAAGATACAATTAATAAATGTCATAATTGTTAGATATCCATTAAATATTTCAGGAGTTTAGGAGAATGAAAAGTCAGGTTGCAAAGGGACTTGTGTGGTATGCGTATTGAGCTATAAAAAAACAGATGATCTTACTTGAGTCAAGAGTTCGTCAGAATTTGTCATGAAAATATTAAAAATAGACCTTTGTAGTTGGAGTGATATTAAAATAAACACATTCAATTCAAGGAATATTTCTATAATCACACATGTAAAAAGCTCAAGCTCTCTCTCTCTCTCTCTCTCTCTCTCTCTCTCTCTAGGACATACATGATATGTGTAAGAATGGATTTTTGATGAGTTCATCCCGAGAGGTAGCTTAACTTATTAGGTCTTAGGTTTGTTTTTTAATGGTCATCAGTTCGAGTCCCTTTAATGATCATTGGAAACTTAGTCATTAATTTTAGGATCTTGTGAGATTAGTTGAAATACACACAAATTAGCTTGAATATCTAAGATAAAAAAAAGGTTTGATGGAGCTGTAATAGTTAGTTCCAAAGCTATATATGAGGATACTTTTAGATTTGAAGGACTGTCATGGGAAGACGAATGTTGCAATTCAAACAAAAAAGACGAAAAGAGTTACGTGTAAGAAAGACCGGTGATGGAAACCGGGTTGAGAAATGGAGTCTATAGGTTAGTTTTAGTGAACGTGGTAGTTATTATTTTTCAAGATATGTTTTATTTGAAAATATATCAAAATAATATATTTTTATTTTTAAAATTTATTTTTAATATCAACACATCAAAATTATTTAAAATTATAAAGAAATAATAATTTAAAACTAAAAAAAATCAAAAAAATTTAAAAACACAATTCCACTACAATACTAATCAAGACCTAGCATGTTTCCATCCAAGTGAATGTTTGCGTGCCCCCACCTAAACCAAGGCCATCTATCAAGCTAAATATAAAAAGAACCAGAGTGATGACAAACCAAAGTGATTTTCAAATCGCTTGCATGTTTTTATTTACATTTTTTTTCTCCGATTGTTACTTTTTGAGGGGTGATTACTGAGTTTTAAATTAGCTGTCGAACAAAGTATATTGAAAATAAAAAACATTAACGGAAGACAACATTACCTAAACTAAACTAAACTAAAATAATGGGCCATCATTTAATATTACATGTATCTTTTCCCGATGGTAAAAATATTATCGAATTTACCGTGTTCTTAAATATAACAACTTTTATTTATAGAAATTCAAGAATAAGAAATTAACATCATAATAATTTAAATAATAGGTCAATAGTAACTTGAGAAGTAGTTTAATTGGTCAGGTTTTGAGTTTGCTCCCTAATAATCATGAGTTTAAATCTCTTCAGGACCACTAGACACTTACATAGTTGTTAACTATAGGTCACATGAAATTAGTTGAGGTGCACACAAGTTGATCTTGATACATATATTAATAAAAAAATAAGTATTTAGCTTTATCTTTTATTTTTAAATATTTTATTTCGATAATGTAAATAGTTTTACTTTAAAAATAATTTACATTTATTACATATTTATTTTTCCACTATAAAAATTTTTAATGTCATCCAATAATAATAATAAATCGAATATACTACTAGCACATCTAACATTAAACAATTAAAAATTAAATTAAAAAAAAACTAAAACTACCTGCTCATTTCCTATTCATTCTCGGTTCACTCAAACTCGTTTCATCATTAATGTACTTTTTTTGGTATTCAAAGTTTTGGTCTTTACGATTTTATCCTCCTATGATGCATTTCCATTTTTTTCCAAATATTTCCGTCATTTTGCATTATCCTGTGTGTTCATGATTCTTGACAGCATTCTATTATATGATTAATTGAAAATCAATCTTGCAAAATCAAATTATAATTATGATTAAAATAACAATTAAAATAACAAAGATCAACTTTAACATAAAAAAAATAAAACCTCTAACAAAAAATAGAAAAAATTAGACTCAGAACCATACCATAGCTACATTGTCACCCGCCATTTAAAAAAGAAGCTCTTATCTAGATAATCACAACAACACCGGAAAAGGCAGCTATCGAAGCTCAGAAGAATCAACAAGCACCTCCACAATGTGGCAGCCTTCTCACATGTGACTCGTGCATTATATGTACCGTATATTTTTTTCATCTTTGTTCGATTTATTCCTCAATTCTATGATAATTCTTTAATGCAGTTTTCAATTTCATCCCAGTGGAGGAATAAGGAAAATAAAGCTTTGGCCAAAGAAATGCATGCAAATCACATTTCCTTTTACAAGGAGAAAAACACAATCAAATCAAAGACTTCATGTTTGCATAACATATATTTTTTATAATTCGGTTTTTTTAGTTATTGTTTTTTAAATTTTCTTGATTTAATTAGTTTTTCAGTTTTTTTCTCTAGTTTAGTTAGGTTACAGAGCTCTTATGTATGGGGAGAATTTTAGATTTGAAGGGATTGTCATGTGGAGGAACAAGGGAAATAAAGCTTTGGCCAAAGAAATGTATGCAAATCACATTTCCTTAAAAAAAGGCGAAAAACATACTCAAATCAAAGACTTCAGATCTGTTTAGCATATATATATATATATATATTCTTCTTCCCAACCGACGGTACAATAATAATAATAATTTAAAAAAAAAACAAAAGACAAATCAATTCCAAAACTCATTATAAAAAACATTTCTAATCATATAACCGTGGATGGAACAACCTCAAATCAATCTTGAATGTATCATCTAAATTTCATTCCAGTCCCAAAACAAAATATTTTCTCAAATAAAACCTAAACGCCTCTTACATTTAAAAAATTTCCCTTTTATATATTACTATTATTTTTTTCAAAAATCATATTTTTAATAGCACACAGACAAAAAAAGCATCAAAAAAAGGACCCAATTAAGAAATATCTTCAACACTTGAGATACAATTGATAAAATAGCATGTATTAACACCCAATCGGAAATGTATTTAAAACTTAGGGACTGGATTTGAGGTTTCCCAAAAAGAAACTAGTCTGCACTCTGGCCAGCAACAGGCGGATTATTATATAAAGAGAGAGAGGGAGGAAAGCAGAAGCGCACGTTAGCTTAGAAAAAAAAATAAAAAAATAGCAGCAATCGGACCTGTCTCGGAGCCGTTTTACCGGGTCCCTTCCATTTCTTTCCTTGTCTTCTCTGTCAAAGAAGAACAAATTAATTCATTTCACAAATTGCGGAGAAAGAAAAAGAAAAAGAAAAGGAGAAAAATCGCTGGAGAGAGAGAGATGTGGGTGCTTTATTTGATATGGTTACCTCTAACACTAGGCATGGTGATTTTAACTGCCAGATACTTCGCAGGACCTGAGGTTCCTCGGTATGTCTTCTTCACTGTCGGATACACCTGGTTCTGTTCTCTCTCCATCATCATCCTCGTCCCTGCCGATATCTACACGGTAACTTCTTTTCTATTTTTACTCTTTTTTTTGCCAATTTTTATTGAATTATGCTTTAATTTTATATGTATTTTTAACCCGAGTTGTTTTTTCGGTCTGTTGATTAAAAAACAATAATAAATAAAAACTTGTAATGCTGCCGCTGTGGCTGCACTAGGCAAAATAGCCGGTTTATGTTCTTGTTATACGTGCAGACTAAATTTGATCTTGATCGCGAAGGCATTTCTTTCTTTTGGAGTTGGTCGTATTGGAGTACATTTTTACTGACCTGGTAAGTCGTCCGAGTATACGTAGTGATTGCATCTTTACCTTACTGAGTTGTAATGCTGAAAGTGGTTGACATGATTTTAAGATTGTTTTTAAGCTTTTATAGTAATCATACGATTGATGTCCTTTCTGTTGGTATGTCGTAAACCGAACCATGTAGAATTTGTCTGCTTGTAGCTGGATGGACTTGTGTGCAGATGTGAACCTGTAATAGTCTATCTTCGTGGAATTATAAGTAAATTCACGTTTTCAATTTTTTATACTCTTAATTGATGTTGCATATCATTTTGTTATGAAAATACCGGTAATTTTGTTTTTTCTTAGTTTGTAGATGCATGTTTCCTCATGGAATTTAAATTATGTTATCTCTAAGCAGGGGTGCGGTGCCCCTTATTCAGGGTTTTGAAGATGCAGGAGATTTTACCGTGATGGAAAGATTAAAGACTAGTGTACGTGCAAACTTAGTCTTCTATTTAATTGTGGGAGCCATTGGCCTCTTTGGATTTATTCTTCTCATCACGATGAACAAGATAAGGTTCCTTCCTTTCCCTCTGAAAAAGTTACTTGCTTTGTAGTGGAGTATAGTTTTTTTCCTTTATATTCATAGAGTTTGCTTTTTACAGATTTATTTTTGCTCTATTTTTTAACCTTTTTCGTTCACTTCATCACTTCAGAAGCTTATTTTTTTATTTGTAAAATCCTCTTCTTCACCTACTATCATGCTTTGCATATTCAAATAATTTTGTTATTGACTAGTCATGTTGGACGTGGTATAGAGGCGGATTCTTGTAAAGTTATGAACAACAATATGAATCATTGGCACTTTTTTTTCTTGGCTTTGTGAGAAAATTGCTCACTTATTTCGTGATTCTCCATCTTCCTCAACAGGATTGGAAACGTGCTTGCTGTTGCCATGGCCTGCTCAAATACTTTTGGACTTGTTACTGGTGCATTTCTTCTTGGTTTTGGTTTGAGTGAAATTCCCAAGAGCCTGTGGAGAAATTCAGAGTGGTCAGTCCGCCAAAAAGTACTTTCTCATAAAATTGCCAAAATGGCTGTGAAACTTGATGATGCTCATCAAGATCTTTCAAATGCTATTGTAGTAAGTATTCTTCACATTTCTTATTTTAAATTGGTTTGAAAAGTTATACATAGAGTAGTAGAGTTTTTAATTTTACTGTTGAGTTTCTTAAGTTTCTAGTTTTACCAATTATCACCACAGGCTGATCCTTATTCTTGTCTCTTATAAAGGTTTTATTTTTTCTATCTTCACCTGTGCTCGATGAAATTTTCTTTATCTGTCTCCTCGGTTCCATTGAAGTTGGTCTGTGGGATGGACACATTGATCTTTATTTTTTGTGTTTTTCGGAAACTTGAGAGACATCCTGGATCAATAGTAAGCAGTTTATGGTGTTCTATTTGTCTTGCCAAATGAACTTCTAGTCCTTCTGCATTTCCATTTCCTGGTCAGTAAGATTTACATGTCATAAATTTATAGAGGATGTGATGTACTTTGTCTGTATATGCATGCAAGGTTTTTGTTTCTAGATTGCCAATACTCTAGAGCCTGCTACATATGTACTGTATTGGCTGTTATGTAATGAATCTTTAGTTTATCAATACTTCACAGTCTGTTATGGCATTATCTGACAGACAACTACAATCATGGTAAGCCATGGTTATACATGTTCACTTGCTATAGCCTGCTCTTAAAACAGTATGATTGGGATGGGATTTAAAGCCCTAGATGGGTAGTGAGTGTTGAGTGCTAAGTGGTCCATTTTGGGGTTTCCAAAACATAATTATCTATAATTGCTTTGATATCAGGATCCTTTTATTGGGCAATAAACACCCCACTGTTTCAACATCTGTTTTATACAGTAAGCAAATTCTCATCTAGTTGTACCTGTCAGTAGTTTGTTCATTTTTTTTCTGTGGAGATAAGGTATAATTAGATATGTATCCAGGTCTGCATTTTAAGAAAACTTCTAGTTTCATATTACCTAGCATGGCTGTGTCTGACCTGATTTCTTACTGATATGTTGCTTAAATATTGGTGACGATTTACTGAATAGGTTGCTCAAGCAACATCCAATCAGATGTCCAAGCGTGACCCTTTGAGGCCCTACATGGATGTTATTGATAATATGCTAGCACAAATGGTAATTCTTCTTAATATGTCTTGCTCACTTCCTAGAACTTCACTTGTTCCAGTAAAGTGCTCCTTATAATGGCATTTTTCTATTTTTAAGTTTAAGCAAGACCCATCCTTTAAACCACAAGGTGGTCGGTTGGGAGAAAATGATATGGACTTTGACACGGATGAGAAATCAATGGCAACACTCAGGCGTCATCTTCAAGGAGCTCGAGAAGAGTATTATCGCTGTAGAAGGTGAATTGAATGCTAAAATTGAATCTTTGATGTGTGTTCATCTGTAGAGGATTTGCTCATTTATCTCCAAGTTGTTCTTATTAATATTTGTTTTTTCTCGACATGTAGATTTGCCTTGTAGTTTCTTTATATTGGAACAGAGTCATGTATAAATTCATATATATTTATATGCTGCATACCTCTTTTGCAACAACTATGTCATGTCACTTCTTTTAGGGGATGCCCTGATCTGTTCCCAGAGAGTTTTTCTTTCTGACTGCATGGATGTGATTATAAACTCTTTCAGAATTTCCCCCCCCCAATTGGTGGGGCTGGGTGACATTATTTGGGAGAAGGCAGTATCATTGCCTTTCATTTAATAGAAGAGATCAAGAGAAAGAAAAAATTCTTGGGAGTCACTTGAATTAATGGAGATGTCACTTTATATATGAACCGGTGAAGTTAACTGAACATGCAAGGAGTGTAACGAAGTGCTCTTCCCACTACTCAACTCCTAGTTCATACACACAGGCTAGCATCAATGGCTGCACACATGAATACATACACAGATGCATGCACAGACACTCAAAATCCTCATCACAGTGTATGTACTCTATGCAGTCATTTAAAAAAGATTCTCTTCTAAGTTCTTATTTAGTTAAAATTTTAAAAAAATGCTCCCATGTTTGTCGTCTTCTTCTCGGTGAGAACCTCTTAATTTTGATTGATGTTTGTGTGGCTGTTTTGTTCCTCGCATGGTATTATTCATAATATCTCACACTTTTGGGTGTTGACTCTTGTATGGCTTGTCGTTTGTTTCGCGCTTGATTTCTCTTTTCCATATCTGGGGACTTTTTAGAATTGTGTTTTTTTTCCTTTTAGATATAACCTTCTGAAATTAATATGTTCATGTTCTGGTTTATGATATTGTGTCAAGCTGTTGATGTGTTTGTGGTCACAGGATGCTTTTAGTATCTTTCAGATTTGCTTCTTGGATACCTGTCATATTTTAACAAAATAGTTTTGAGTGAATGCTTTTACTGCTCATGCTGCTTTTATATATTTTACTTTATTTATTTGCAGCGAGTATATGACCTATGTCATGGAAGCGCTTGAACTGGAAGACACTGTTAAAAACTATGAACGCAGCAGTTCAACTGGATGGTTTGTCCTAATTATGTTTTTATTATCATTTTCCCGTCTCTTTCTATTTGTGTTCCAAGCTGGACTCTCTGGACTTGAAATATTTGTATGCTGTCATGTTAGGAAATATATTTCAAGCTTCAGGCCTGCTCGCACTGGGAAGTTGGGTGCTTCCTTTGATAGAATGGGTAATTTCCAGATACATTATCCCTTTTCTTTCCTTTGAGTTTGAGTTTCAAAGCATCACAACGAGGATTCTTTTTTGGTTTGTCATTATATTTAGCTTAATAGATGGCCTTGATATTGAGGTCCAGATGTGAACTCAGAAAATAACATGCTTTTGCAGTGACTGTATTCCCAAGTGTAATCAATTCTGCTTAATTTGAGGGGTTATGATGCACATATTCTATTTCTATATGTACACACTGTACACACACACACACATGCACAAACACATGTATGTAGAAGTGGTCTGTTGTTTTGACATGCTTTGAAGCCGAAACCTTGGAAAAAATTGTTGCCTTGTGCAGAATTTTTGTGGCAATGCATCTTAAGAAAGCAACTTGAGAAGGTGTTGGCTGTCATACTTGGCACCATGTCAGCTACAATTCTTTTAGCAGAGGCAACTATACTAATTGGTGGAGTTGATCTCTCTCTATTTTCAATCCTTATAAACTCTGCAGGAAAACAAGAGCTACCTATGCAGGTAGATTCTTTTCTTTTGTTTACAATTCTTACATGGCTATATGTGGTTTATGTGCACTGTGCTTATAGTTATGGAGTACACTCTTATATTTTGCTCTACTCTTCTACTGTTAATGTATTCCAGGTTTTGGCTTTTGTACCTTTGATGTATATGTGCATCTGCACATACTACTCCTTGTTCAAAATCGGAATGTTAATGTTTTACTCTTTAACACCTAGGCAGACAAGTTCAGTCAGCTTGCTTATGATATGCTCGTAAGTTTTTCCATTCAGAGCTATGCTGTCATGAATTCCCCCCTCTCCTGCTCTGCACCCTTCTTTGGCCCCTCCTCTCATTTGAGAAAAGTCAGTTTATCTTATTGTGGCATCTTTGTTAGGATGGTTGCTCGATATGCTCCTCCAATTTCGTACAATTTTCTCAACCTCATTAATCTGGATCCTAAGCAAACTATATTTGAGAAGGTAGTTCTCTCTCCCTCTCTCTCTCTCTTCTATATTTATGTTTAGTACCAGTTGTAATTGCAAATAGAATAAAGTGATATTTTGGGTCTTTCTGTCCCATCTGGTACCAAGATCAGCATTTGAGGTATCAAATATATAAGATTTCCTAGTGTTTTTCCAGTGGTTAAACTTTCATGTATGTTCTGATTGAAGCATAAATTTTTTATTTATTTTGTTTTAATACTGGACCTCTTTTGGCAGTTTTGCTTTTAGAAAAAACTTGACTAGTTGAGCATGTGAGATTGACGTAATAGAAAATTCCAATATTTGTATAGTGCAATGTTCTAGTTTTTGGATCGGGTTTCAAGTGGGATCTCTTTTGTTTATTGTTTTTCCTATAATTGAGGGACCGGATCGAAAGCTCAGAAATTGATCTCCATTTTTGGTACTTCATGCAACTGTGGATGTTCTCAAGTAGGACTTATCTGTATTTCTTTTTGTATAACATTTGGGAAGGATTGAGAAAGACATGCATTTTAGGAAATGGGTTCACTAGGTTCACTACTTATATTTTTCAATTTTGAATGATCTGTTATGGCATCTCTTTCTTTATAAGAATCCTTGGATGATCTAAGCTTCTAATAATTAATTTTCACCCTCAAGATCTGAATGAATTTCTATCAAATCAATATTCCTGTTCCCTAGCTGGGCTTCAATTTGCACCTCACTTGTTTCTGTTAAGAAAAAGTTATGTGAACACATAATATATGCTTGCATCTCTATATAAATAAGAGAGTTTCTACTTGTACTTTTATTTTTAAGTTTCCTTGGTCTGGTGACTAACTAACTGCTATAACCATAGAACTTCTACAGGAGAATTTTAATCTTTTTCCCGCATGAAAATTGACTCTTTTACTTCGGTCTCTCATGATTTCTGGTTGCAGCGAATGGGAAAAATTGACAATGCCGTCCCTTTCTTTGGAAATGATTTTAACAGAATCTATCCACTTATTATGGTTATATACACCCTGTTGGTTGCGAGCAATTTCTTTGATCGTGTGATTGGTTTCTTTGGGAGCTTGAATAGATTTAGGTTTCAAACTGAGGCAGATGGTACTGATGGATTTGATCCATCGGGATTAATTATCCTACAAAAAGGTAAGTGTACCATAATCTCCTTATTAATGGTTTGAGCTTATGATATTATATGCTTGAAATTAAAAAGTTGTCCAATTATTCCTTGATAGTTTATAAGCCCTCTCTCCTTCTCTTGTATATTTTTTACAGAAAGATCTTGGTTGGATCAAGGACTAAAAGTTGGTGAGCTGGTTGTGCCACTGGCAAGAAACTTTAACGGTGTTGATGTGGAGACTGGCAGCAACAGTACAGTATGTATTCATGTCAAGCAATGAAATCTATCTATTTTTTCGCTGTTTTTATACATGTGTGTATCTGCATTTATGTACATATCACATGTGATTTGTCTGGATTAGATCCCCACTTGAATGACAGATTTGCAACTCATGCTGAGGTTCATTTATGTGATACCACCATAAAAACATCGTCAATTGTATTTCCTATTCATCTTAAAATGATAGCTAGATTTCTTATGATCCTTCTAACCCACATGTAAAATGCTCAGGATAGGACTGCCGCTGGAATGAAGGCAACGAGCAGTTTAGCCTCTGATGAGAGGAAGGGAAGTCGAGCCAGACCCTTGAAAGAAAGTCAGAGATACAACACAAGCAAAGAAGCCATCAGTAACAAGTATGCTGCTGTTAGAGCACAGAGCAGGCATGCCAATACAAGGCCGGTGGAGAACATTGCCTCTGCAAAGGTGCCATTGCTTGATGCTGGCAGCTCTCACTCCCACAACACGACAGCTGGGCCATTGGCTGGTTTGGCCTTTAAATGGGAATCAATGAAGAACGGTTTTCAAAGTTTTAAAGTGAATATAGGAGCCAACAAATTTCTTCCATTACGCCAAGCGCAGGAACCACAACTTGGGTCTCACGATTCATCATCTCAACCCCTCGATGAGATATTCCAGAGACTGAAACGACCATCTGCAGACCATGGAAGTCTCAGTGATGATGATGATTGATATGGGCATGGGACTGATATCAAGATTCCAGGTCCTACCAGATAATGTTAGTCTTGCCCAGGACACTATGAAACTAAAATGCCTGTTGTAGACTGGAATACAAGGTGTATAGATAAAGGGCGACACCCAGCAAATACAACATTTTTTGATGGAAGCCTGGGGGATGTATCATGGAGGCTCCATACGTGTATCAGCAATTAGAAACTCAGATGATACAATAGCAAAAGTAGAGGATTATGTTTATGAACACCACTGAATTTGTGCAGGCAAAATTCTTTCTTGTCAATTGTACCATTAAACCGATCTTGGCATGAGCTTCCTTTGATGGGCAGTTTATACACTAATAACATTTTTATCACGATTTAGTTGATGCTCTGTAGTATTTAATGTCTTCATACTGGATCGTTTCCCTCTGGTTTGGAATTTAAGCTCAGGGGATTTTGATTAAAGTTTTGCTTGCTGATTCTATTCTTCTTGTACAAGTTTCAAGACAAGTGAAAAAAATATATGAAAGTAAATTAAAATAACAATTTTTTATTATTTTTTAAAATTTATTTTTGATACCAGTATAAAAATATATAAAAAAATTTGAAGAAAAAAAAAATCTTAATTTTTTTAAAATAATTTTAAAACGTAAAAATAAATAATCTATTATGCATATATTGTTTTGTTGGAAACTAGTCGGCCGTGTCTTTAAAGCTAAAATATATATAAGGTCACAGCTCAAAAGATATGTTTCTTCTAATTACTCATTTTAATGGATTTTAAAATATTAAAATATATCATTCTAAGCTGTGCTACGACTTGAATCAATTTTGTTTTTGTAATATAAAAAAAAATTTAGGTGATAGAAAACTATTTAGTATTGTTATTAAATCTGATTCAACGATCCACGTAGAAATTTTTTGACCTAGCTCGTTGCTTGACCTGAGTTTAAAATTAAATCGTGTTAGAGTTGCCTTGACGTGAGTCTAAAAGTAACTCATACGACCGGTAAAAAACATAGTTTGGTATTAAAAAATACTCAAGATGATTTTTTTTTAATATTAAAATGATGACATATTTAATTGACTTGAGCTTTGCGGCTTAACCCGTAAAATCTACAATCCAGACAATGGACTTCCCTGGATTTAAAAACTTTGCTATTTTTTCTCTCTTAATTATACGATAATAAAAATTAAGTATATACCAAGCACAAGTCAAACATCCATGTTTATTTTAAATTGTGATAAATTTATAAAAAATAAACTAAAATAATTTATAAAGATAAATTTAAAATAAAAAATATTAAAAGATGAAATTGAAAATAAAATGATACGAGGAAAAACAAAGGAGAGGTAAAATGAAAAAAAAAAAAGGAAAAAAGAAAACAAGAAGAAACACCTTCTTCGCCGTGCATTGCATTTGCATCCCCTTTTTAATATGGAAAGTATAATTAATAAATCAATTCATCTCAAATTACATGCAGAAAGGAAACCAAATGATCTACGGCAGAACAAACCACCTGTAAAAGTGAAGACCATTTCAGAAGCAATCACCTGGCTGTCCCGACATCATATATAATCAATGATTATGTGTTTGAACACGGCTCTTCAAGTCAATATTCCACCACACTTGGGTGGTCCAGAAATTCGCAAGAACATGGAGGTAGAGCATGACAATGGAATGGAGAAATGACCAGTTAGTCAAAGAATATCGCATATGCAAGACCTAACTTACATGTCAAGGAACACAAAGCATTTGTCTTACCAATGTGCTGTCCGTGATAACATCTCCCTCCATCTACTACTCATCTCAGGAAGGAAGGAAGGCAGCTTAATTAAATTATCATGAAAATCTATATTTAAGTGTTCGAGATGCAATTTTTGTTGGCAGGCAGGCGTGTAGGGGCTGCGAGATACATAGAAACGCTACCCATCCAAATCCATGGGCTCATGATCTAAAAAAAATCACAGACTCGAATCGACAAATTCTCGTTTGGACAGCCGTCAAATTAGAGTTTTATGAATTTTTGATTATTTTTGTGTTTTTAACTCGATGAAAATTAAATTTAAAAAAATAAAAAATATTATTTTAAAATATTTACAAGTAAAAACACTTTAAAAAACTAAACACTTCTTTGCTTATTACCAACATAAAAATATACAAGACAGAGATAACGAAAGCATAAGACATGTTTCTTGTATTTTTTATATAAAAAATTATTTTCAAATACATTTATTTTATCGATAAATTCTTTTTATGTATTTTCTTATATCTGTTTACTATATTTTAAGGATTTAACTAAAAATAACATAATAACATCAATCAAATACCTCTATGAAAAAGAAAAAGATCAGAGAGGATAGCATTCACATAGAATGTGCAAAGAAACTTCACAATTCTTCAACTAATTAAAAGTTAAAACCATTGGAAGTAGAGCTCAACATGTCATAACAAAAACAAATTAAACCCGTTGCATAATTAACTTTGTAATCATAGACAAACTTATACACATAGCTCCTAATTAATTAATTATTTTGTAATAGCCTCAAATTCTCTCACAAAAGAAATAAAAGGAGAAGAAGAAGCTTAATTTCATACATAAAATTATACCCCTCTTAATACAACCTTTCATTCATAGAGACAGCAGAACGCATCAAAACCCGATCCTTCTTTCCCTTCAAATGAAGCAACTTAGTCCAGAACCCATTACTCTTCTTCCCATTTTTTACCTCTCCAGTATGGTTTCTTGTCACAAAAGCAATTGATCTACTCTTCTTCAAGCGATTACCGACACTTACCCTGAAAGATACTGAACCCATATTATAATTATCTGAAATGTTCCGGTGATGCTGGCGGCGAGATACATGGTTTGTAGAGGCAACAAAAGAGTAGGGATGATCAGGAGAAGATGATGATGAAGGAGGTGCAAGCACTGCTGATTGTAAAGTATTGACATAGATTAGCTGCGTTAATCTATCTCTTAAACATGATGCACAAACCCCTTGTTTCTGATCGTGATATGGATGATTCTTGCATACTTTTCCTGGCTCAGAAACTCCCATGATTTGTATTTTCTCTGTGATGATCGAACCTAACTTTGAATTTGCTTTTAAGTGACAACTCATGTTTATCTTTCTTGCCTTGTCTTGTCTATGTTTATATATATATATATATAAGATAAGAAGAACGTAGATGATGATTGGTCATGTAGATTCAGAGACACATACGAATTAATTATTAATTCATTAATTTCCACGAAGGTTCATTGTATTGAATATTGGACCACTCCGAATTTACGTCTGTTTGCCAACTGCTATCGTAAACCCCACCATAAATTTTATAATAATATCATGTAAATATTTTTGATAGAATTTGATATTGTGGTTATTTTTATGGTTGTAATTAAAAAAAAATTTAGAAAAATTATTTTTAGTTGTAGTTGATTTGAATTAAAATATATATTTGATTAAAATTATAATTGAATTAATTATTATTTAACCAAAAACATGTTAAAAAGTATTTGTTTAAAATTATAGTTGAAATTGATGTTGTAAATAAAATGACAAAAAAAAACAAACAAGAATTAATTTCTTATTTGAATTTTGATCATTAGATATTGCAATTTCAAACCTAACTATTCTCATCTAAATTCCAAACAGAATAATAATCCAAGTCAATACCACTACAACTACTCTCATAATCTATTTTTTTGGCTATTCTTTAAATTCACGTTTCTCTTCCAAAAATATATATATATATATATATTCGGATGAAATCCAGAAAAAATAATAGCAGTGAGAAGAGAATGCTAGAGCGCCTAGAAAATAGCCAGAAATTAGTTGAGGAGATTCAAAAATACAAAGATTTTAAATTTAATAATATATTTTTGACTGATGAGAGCTCTGTTGATAAGAAAAATTCAACTTTCGTTCTTGCAATAAAACAAAATAAAAAGCTTTAACTTAACAAAAAAAAAAAAGTGATGTTTTTCACTTGAGAAATAGTTATATAACATTGACATGTAGAGATTGAAAATGGGTGTAATAAATTGTTAAGGTTAGCTTACTAAGATCTATTCATGTAAATCATAGTGGTTTGTTAGCATAAAAGAGAAGAAGATAAAAGCCAGGTAGATCTGATGGAAGAATATTAGGGATTTTAGAAGAAGATGAGGGTAATTTCTGCCCATATAAAATTTGATGACTTGTTTTTTGGATAAAGATTTTCTTTTGGAGAGAACAAAATGAGTTATGACCTCGTATTGTCAATCTCAAAACAATAGAAAAGCAAAACAACAAGGTAGGGAGGACCAGAGATCACTCAAGGAAACACAGAAGAAAAGGAGGCCGATTGAGAAGATGATGAGAGTATTTTGGTTAGCCAATAAAACAACAATTCTTTTCTCTTTTTTGTCAAAAGTTGTCGGTGAAAAAAGATGAATTAAATGAGGTTGCAAATCAGCAAAAACAAATGTGAAATGCTTCTCATTAACATGTGGTTGGACTGCCAATTTCAATGGATCCCACATTCTAAAACTATAGTTTAAATGCTAACCAAATACTTTAATTATATTGTGTTATAAATGCAGCAGCTGCCACAAAAACAAACACTCTTTATATAATATTTTTAAAAAAATATTATTTATATTAAGAGCGTAGACTCCATTAGTGATTCTGAAAAATTAAATGGTGAAAAATTTTAAAATTTTATAAAATAACATTTTAGTTAGCGGTTACAACTTGAGATGTTCAATTCTAAATTCTTCAATTCAAATCAAATGAAAGGTAGGGTGAAATTAGCAAGAGATATCCTAATGAGTGCATAAGGTCCAATTATATAAGATCTCTCTTTTCTTTTTTATCTGGGTGAATTAATTAACATGTATAGATGCCCTCCATTTCATCCCATATAACTTTATTTTGAATTCACGTCAATCTACCAAACCATAAAATAATTAATTGGTTTGAGATTTGTCTCATTTCATCTCATGCTTTTTTCACCGGAAACTTGATGTATCTATCACAATTTATTTATATTAGAGGTGGGCTAGATTTGACTTCAAAGTTCAGACCATTCTCCATGTAGCATTAATTAATTAATTAATTCGTAGTTTTAGTTTTTCAATTAATAGCTTGCACGGTCAGTTGGAGCATTCGAAGTTGAACAGCACAACAAAATGGACGGCAGGGTCATAAA
>Ga0307515_10012908_pt1 | contig 15667 bp, 16 predicted proteins | sample 17_EM_MG_FD_194513 | JGI IMG/M metagenome (GOLD analysis project Ga0307515, IMG submission 194513) | Populus trichocarpa ectomycorrhiza microbial communities from riparian zone in the Pacific Northwest, United States - 17_EM | ecosystem: Host-associated > Plants > Roots > Unclassified | place... | reverse complement strand
CATCCTTCCAGCCTTCCAAAATGTCGAAGCTGACGGCCTGCAGGACAAAGTCCGATGCGTGGTCACTCATGTTCCGATTCGGTCGCCACAAGTTTCCAGTTCGGATCGCGCGAGCGGGTGTCGCGGGCGAAGGTCCAGACATCGTTGACCTCGGCGACGTTTTCGGCGTCGCCCTCGATCAGCACATCGGCCTTGTCGTAGGTGGCCGATATCAGCTGGCTGCCGATACGCACGGTAATCTGTGCCTCGCTTCCCTTGGTCTCCGCATGGGTGATTTCGGCCTTGTCGATGCCGACGAAGGTGGACTTCACCTTCTCGCCCTTGGCTTCGCGCTCGCTGATCGCCGCATCGAAACCGTCATAAACCTCGCGGGACAGCAGGTTTTTCAAGGTCTTCCGGTCGCCATCCGCAAAAGCCATGACGATCATCTCGTAGGCCATGCGGGCACCGTTCAGGAATTCCTTCGGGCTGAAGGCAGGGTCAGCCTTGTTCAGAGCGCGCAGTGATTCGTTGAGCGGCGTTCCGGGTGGAGCAAATGCATCGATGGCGGAGAAGCGATCCTCATCCTCGGTCGTTGCGTCGCGCCGCGGCAGGGTCACGACCTTGCCGCCATCTGCGGCTTCGGCAGGCGCTGCATCCCGCGGCGTATAGAGATCGCGCGGCGGCTTCTCATTTCCTGTGCGACGCCCGAGCACGGAGCGGAGCTGAAAGAAAATCAGCACAGCCGCCACCAGGAAAAATAATGTGATGAAGTCGTTCGAACTCATATCGTGCCGCAACCACCGTTAACTTCTCTGATTTGTACTCCCATATAGTCTGCCTATACAGATGATTCAAATGATCGCTGGTATCTTCGCCAGCACCAAGAGGAGCCCGGCTCAGACCGGGGGATGACCGACATGCGTTTTTCGATCCTGCCAGCCTTCATTCTGCTGCTGCCGCTCGCCGAAATTGCCGGTTTCGTGGTCGTCGGCCGGGCGATCGGATTGTGGCTGACGCTTGCGCTCGTCATGCTGAGCTTCGTTCTCGGTGTCATCCTGTTGCGCCGGCAGGGCATCGGCATTCTGCGCCGCATGTCGAGCGAAGGGCGAAACGGCGTAATGCCAGGCCGCGACCTGCTGCAACCGGCGATGAAGGTGATCGCCTCGCTGCTGCTGATCATCCCCGGCTTCCTCTCCGATATCATCGCGATCCTCATTCTCATTCCGCCGGTACGTGATCTGGCCTGGCGGGCAATCGCCAAACGCTTCGTCGTCGTCAACGTCAGAGGCGGCTCTTCCGCTGGCGCGCAACCCGACTTCCGCGACCAGAAAAAGAATTCGAAGGTGGTCGATCTTGATGAGGAGGACTATCATAGAGAGCCGGATCGTAACTCGCCGTGGTCCGGCAAACATCTCGGCGATTGAGGTGCTGCGGCCGATCAACCGCGCCCAACGCCCAGGGTTGTAAGCCCCTTCCTGAAATGTTAGATGGCGGCACCATTCCCATGCCCCTCGAGGAAAAGCCAATGGCAGACGACAATAACAGCAACGGTGCGGCCAGCCCCACCCTCTCGATTCTTGCGCAATACACCAAGGATCTCTCCTTCGAAAATCCGGGTGCGCCGCGTTCGCTGCAGGCCCGCGACAAGGCGCCGGCGATCAACATCAATGTGAACGTCAACGCCAATCCGCTTTCCGATACGGATTTCGATGTCGTGCTGTCGCTGAATGCCGAAGCCAAGGACGGGGACAAGACGGTCTTCCATACCGAGCTCGTCTATGGCGGCGTCTTCCGCGTTGCCGGTTTCCCGCAGGAACACATGCTGCCGGTTCTCTTCATCGAATGCCCGCGCATGCTCTTCCCCTTCGCCCGCCAGATCATCGCCGACGTCACCCGCAACGGCGGTTTCCCGCCGCTGATGATCGACCCGATCGACTTCACGCAGATGTTTGCCCAGCGCGTTGCCGAAGAACAGGCCCGCGCCAAGGTTCAGGCCGTTCCGAACTGATCGGATCTTTCTTGTTTGAAATGCGGATGCCCGGGCAGGTCCCGGGCATTTTCAATTGAGGCTACTGCATAATTCCTTAAATCGGAATCGGTTTAAGGACAAAATTATGCAGCAATTCAAAGTGCTACAGCGTCCTTTGCGCGTCTGAAAAGACGCGCGGCGCCGTAGTTTAATCGAGGCTGGCGTATTTCGCCCAGATGCTTTTTTCACCGAGCTTGGCGACAAGCGCCTCATGCGCCTGCTCCTCGGATTGGGTGAGGCGCGGGGCGAGTGGGCGGGGCCGCTCCATCACGGCAGCAATCAGCACATCGTCTTCCATCGCCGTTTCGCCGCGGCGAGCCTGGCCTGACGTCCCCGCAATGCTCAGGCCGAAGGCCGCCTGCCGGCCGCCGATCATCTCGATATAGACTTCGGCAAGCAGTTCGGAGTCGAGCAGCGCGCCGTGTTTGGTGCGGTGCGAATTGTCGACGCCGTAACGCCGGCAGAGCGCGTCGAGCGAGTTCGGTCCCATCGGATGTTTGCGCCGTGCCATCGACAGCGTATCGAGGACCCGTTCCGGCAGGATCGGCGGCAGACCGATCCGCGCGAGTTCCGCATTGATGAAGCCCATATCGAAAGTGGCGTTATGGGCGATCCATCTTGCATCGCCAAAAAAGGTAAGGATCTCCTCGGCGACTTCGGCGAAGGGCCGCTTGTCCTTCAGAAATTCATCGGTGATGCCGTGCACGGCGAGCGCATCCGGATGAACTTTCTGGTCGCCGGGATTGATGAAGATGTGAATCGTGTTGCCGGTCGGGAAATGGTTGAAAAGTTCGATACCGCCGATTTCGATGATGCGGTCGGCGCGATTGTCGAGGCCGGTGGTTTCCGTATCGAAGATGATCTCACGCATTCCGGAAATCTCCCTTGGCTATCCGCCTTTTCAGATCGACGATAATGTCGAGCACTTGTTCCCTCGCCGCCTCTATACCCTGGCTACTATCGACCAGATAGTCGGCCCGGCGCCGCTTTTCGGCATCCGACGTTTGACGAGAGAGAATCATATTGAATTTTTCCTCCGTCATGCCCGGACGCGCAAGCACCCTCTGGCGCTGAATCTGTGGACCGGCGCTGACAACGACGACGACATCCACCCTTTCCTCGGCACCGGTTTCGAAGAGCAGGGGAATATCGAGCAAGACCATCTCGGCACCGGCGGCGTGTTGTCTCGCGAGAAATTCCGTCTCGCGCTTGCGGACCAGCGGATGGACGATCGCTTCCAGCCGTTTGAATCCATCAGGATCAAGGGCCAACTGACGGCCGAGTTCACGTCGGTCGACCGCTCCGTCCTTCATCGTGCCCGGAAAGGCAGCATCCACCAGGGGCGCTGCCTCGCCGGCATAGAGATCGTGCACCACCGCATCGGAATCATTCAGGGGAATTCCGGCTTCGGCGAAGACGTTTGCCGTTGTCGATTTCCCCATTCCGATGGAGCCGGTGAGACCGATCCTCAACATCAGTGTGCTTCCATATCCGCGACGATGAGCGCGCGCAGTTCAGCGTCAACGACCGGGCGCCTACCGAACCATTTCTCGAAACCGGGTACGGCTTGATGCAACAGCATGCCGAGACCATCGACGATGGCAAATCCCTGCTCTTCGGCCTGCTTCAGGATCGGTGTCCTCAGGGGAACATAAACGATATCTGTAACAACGGCCCCTGCCGCAAGAGGTGAGAAATCGAGCTGCGGCGCTGCCTCGCCGTCCATGCCGAGCGAGGTGGTGTTAATGAACAGGCCGGCTCCCGTCATCACTTCCGCAAGCGCACCAGCCGGGTGCGCATGCACTCGGGGACCAAAGCGATCGGCCAGTTCGCGCGCGCGTTCGACAGTGCGGTTGACCACATGGATCTCCTTGAAGCCGCGATCACGCACCGCCTGGATAATCGCCCGGCTGGCGCCGCCCGCGCCGAAGATGACGGCCGTGCCGTGCCGGTCCCAGCCGGAATGGCGCTCGTCGAGATTGGCGGTGAAGCCGCGGCCATCAGTATTCGTCGCATGCAGCAGGCCGTCTTCCAGCCAGAGCGTGTTCGAGGCGCCAAGCTCCTGGGATAAGGCATCCGGCCTGTCGGCAAGCCGGAATGCCAGTTCCTTATGCGGGATGGTGACGTTGCCACCGGTGAAACCGGAGCTGCCATCCTTCAGCGAACGGATGAAATCCATAAAGGCGTCGGGCGCCACTTCATGGGCGCGGTAGCTGCCTGGCAAGCCGAGCGTCTTCAGCCAATATCTATGGATCAACGGCGAACGCGAATGCTTGACGGGAGAGCCCGTGACAAACGCTTTCGGCCCGAGTGTTTCACGTGAATCATCCATCGATCGCTCCGAGCTCTCGCAATTTCTGGAGAAGCGGCAGCATCGGTAGACCAAGAATGGTGAAATAGTCACCCTCGATCTTTTCGAAGAGCTGAATGCCCTCCCCCTCCAGTTGATAGGCGCCGACGCTGGCAAGTGCCCGCTCACCGACCCGCGCCAGATGCCGCGCAATGAAATCCACGGTCAGAGGGCGCATCGTCAAATCGGCGTGGGACAGATGCTCCCACAAAACGATGCCATCCCTGACGATCGCAATGGCGCTGTTCAACCGGTGGGTCAATCCCGAAAGGGCTTGAAGGTGATTTGCCGCATCGGCCATGTCCCTCGGCTTATGAAAGACGCGATCGCCGAGCGACATCGTCTGATCCGAACCGATGATCAGGCTATCCGGAAAACGCCTGCTGACATCCTCGGCCTTGGCTTTGGCCAGGACGAGAGCAACGGCATCCGGTTTTGTACCGGCTTCTTCCAGCGGCGCTTCGACCGCTCTTTCATCGATGCTTGCCGTATGCGCCTCGAAGGACAGGCCGGCATTTTCCATCAGCATTCGCCGAAAGGGGCTCGACGATGCAAGGATGAGTTTGGGTGTCATGGGTTTCCTCGACGTGCCGGCTTTCCGTCAGCGCTTAGCGCAGCTTCGGGCGCAGAGCAACGATTGCCGCTGCGGTTTCCTCGATCGAGCGGCGGGTCACGTCGATCAGCGGCCAGCTGTGGCGCGCGCAGAGCGAGCGGGCATATTTCAGTTCCTCGGAGATCGCGGCGCGATCGGTATATTGCTCCCGGTCGAAGCCCTGGGTCGTCCCCAACATGCGATTCTCCCGGACCTGGGAAATACGGTCAGTGGTTGCGATCAGGCAGACGATCAGCGGCTTGGTCGTGACAAAGAGGCTTTCCGGCAATGGCACGCCATAGACGATCGGAATGTTCGCGGTCTTGATGCCACGATTGGCTAGATAGATGCTGGTCGGTGTTTTCGATGTGCGGCTGATGCCGATGATGACGACATCGGCGTCATTATAGTCATCCGGCATCTGGCCATCATCGTGATCCATGGTGAAATTCAAGGCTTCGATCCGCGCGAAGTAACCGGCATTCATCACATGCTGCGCCCCGACCCGGCGGCGCGAGGGGGCGCCGAGGTAGACCTGGAACGCATTCATCACCGGCTCCAGCACATTCACCGAGGCCACGCCCATCTCGGCGCAGCGCTCGTCGATCAGGCTTGCAAGCTCCCGGTCGACGATGGTGTAGAGCACAATGCCGGGTGCATCGTCGATCGCCTGCAGAACCTGCAGCAGCTGTTTGCGGTTGCGGACCAAGGGATAGACATGCTCGATCGGCTGGGTGGACCTGAACTGCGCGGAGGCAGCACGGCCTGCGGAGATGAGAGTCTCTCCCGTTGAGTCAGAAATCAGATGCAGATGAAAGAAGTTCGTTCTGTTCTCCACGCTATTTTCCGCTGCCTGTTGAAAACACTGGATGGCGGAGAGCTAAGGCGCCGGGGTGGCCTCGGGCAAGGGAAAACATGCCTGCTTATCCACATTTCGAGTTTTAAGGGTCGGCTTCAAGCGAGGCTGTGGAAGATGGGGAATGATTTCATGCTTTCGAAAGCTATTCACAGCCTATCCACAGACGCGCGAAAAGGAACCGGTTTGGAACGACTTGGAATCATTTTGAGATTCAGCTTCTCCACAAATTTTCGCGAAAGAGACGATATCCTCCCATCGCTTTGGTTCGGTGCGCGACAAATGGCATCGGCGGTGGATGGATATTAATCCTTGATAGTCACCGACTCTAAGAAATAGAAACCTTTTAAAAGATCTTTAATTTTTAATAGGGAAGAAGCGCTTGAACGACATGCGCCGCAAGATAATAAGGGTTCTCGACGGCGAGAGCCTCTCTCCTCCTCCTCTCTGGCTGATGAGGCAGGCGGGACGCTATCTCCCGGAATACAGGGAAGTCAGGGCAAAGGCAGGGAGCTTTCTCGATCTCTGCTACACTCCCGACCATGCGGTTGAAGTGACGCTGCAGCCAATCCGTCGTTATGGCTTTGATGCAGCCATTTTGTTTTCCGATATCCTGGTGATCCCCGATGCGATGAAACGGAACGTTCGTTTCACCGAGGGTCATGGTCCTGAAATGGATCCGATCGATGAAGCTGGTATCGGTAGGCTCGAGGGAGAACAGGTCGTCGATTATCTCAGACCGGTTCTGGAAACGGTGCGACGTTTGCGTGATGAGCTGCCTGATCAGACCACACTGCTCGGCTTCTGCGGCGCGCCCTGGACGGTAGCGACCTATATGATCGCCGGCCGCGGAACTCCGGATCAGGCTCCCGCCCGCCTCTTCGCCTACAAGCATCCCCGCGCCTTCGAGCATCTGCTGATGCTGCTTGCCGATGTGTCAGCCGATTATCTCGTCGCCCAGATCGATGCCGGCGCCGATGCCGTGCAGATTTTCGATTCCTGGGCCGGCGTTCTCGGCGAAAGGGAATTTCAAGCTTTCGCGATCAAGCCGGTGGCGCGGATGATCGCCTCGATCAAGTCGCAGCGGCCGCATGCCCGCGTCATCGCCTTTGCCAAGGGTGCGGGCTATCAGCTGAAAACCTATCGCCAGAAAACGGGCGCTGATGCGATCGGGCTCGATTGGTCGGTGCCGCTTGCCTTTGCTGCCGAGTTGCAGAAGGAAGGACCTGTTCAGGGCAACCTTGATCCGATGCGTGTCGTTGCCGGCGGCCAGGCGCTGGAAGAGGGCATTGACGATATCCTGCAGCATCTCGGCAATGGACCGCTGATCTTCAATCTCGGCCACGGCATCACCCCACAGGCCGACCCGGAGCATGTGCGTCTGCTGGTCGATCGCGTGCGAGGCGGAAGAGGGTGATGATGGAAAAGCAGACGGATCGAAGACCGGGCGCCTATGCCCGGCGCCGCGCCCATTTGGCGCTGGTCTTCTTCGCGCTGATGGCGATTGGGCTTTTCACCTGGAACCCCGATAATCTCTACCTCTGGATCAAGGCACTGCACATCATCGCGGTGATTTCCTGGATGGCCGGGTTGTTCTACATGCCGCGGCTTTTCATCTATCACACCGATGCGGAACCCGGTTCGGTGCAATCGGAAACCTTCAAGGTGATGGAGCGCCGGCTGCTCAGGATCATCATGACGCCGGCGATGATGCTAACCTGGATTTTCGGTCTCTACCTCGCCTGGTCGGTCTATGGATTTCACGGCGGCTGGCTGCATGCCAAGATCGGTCTCGTCGTGCTGCTGACGGGTGTCCATGTGTTCTTCAGCCGCGCCGTCAGGGCGTTCGAGCGGGACGAAAATCGCCGCTCCGCGCGCTATTGGCGGTTCATGAACGAGGCCCCGACCTTGCTGATGATCCTGATCGTCATCCTCGTCGTGGTGAAGCCATTTTGAGGCAAAACCGTCGTCAGGTTAAATTTGCTTCATTTTAAGCAGCCCCCTTGCGGCGGCGATTGTGAGTCGCTATTTTCCGCGCATCTCATCTACGTGGCATGTGTGTAGAGTTCAGTCGTCTGCGAGCCCCTTTCGCAGTACCGAATACGACCCAACATCGCCTTTCCCCTTTGAAATTAAAAAGAGTATTGGTCACTTCATGGCTGAAATGAAGCTTCAGGAACTTAAGAGTAAATCCCCGACGGATCTGCTGGCATTTGCCGAATCGCTCGAGGTCGAGAATGCAAGCACGATGCGCAAGCAGGAGCTGATGTTTGCGATCCTCAAGATGCTTGCCAGCCAGGATGTCGAAATCATCGGCGAAGGCGTCGTCGAAGTGTTGCAGGACGGTTTCGGTTTTCTGCGATCCGCCAATGCGAACTACCTGCCGGGTCCTGACGATATCTACATCTCCCCGTCGCAGATCCGCCGCTTTTCGTTGAAAACGGGCGATACGGTCGAGGGACCGATCCGTGGACCGAAGGAAGGCGAGCGCTATTTCGCGCTGCTCAAGGTCAACACCATCAATTTCGACGATCCGGAAAAGATCCGTCACAAGGTTCATTTCGACAATCTGACGCCGCTTTATCCGAATGAGCGCTTCAAGATGGAACTTGATGTTCCCACCACCAAGGATCTGTCGCCGCGTGTCATCGACCTGGTGGCGCCACTCGGCAAGGGCCAGCGCGGATTGATCGTCGCGCCGCCGCGCACCGGTAAGACCGTGCTCTTGCAGAACATTGCGCATTCGATCACGGCAAACCATCCGGAATGCTATCTGATCGTCCTGCTGATCGATGAACGCCCCGAGGAAGTCACTGACATGCAGCGCTCGGTCCGCGGCGAGGTCATCTCCTCGACCTTCGACGAACCGGCTGTGCGCCACGTGCAGGTGGCCGAGATGGTCATCGAGAAGGCGAAGCGCCTTGTCGAGCACGGGCGCGACGTTGTCATCCTGCTCGATTCGATCACGCGCCTTGGCCGTGCCTACAACACCGTCGTTCCCTCTTCTGGCAAGGTCCTGACGGGCGGCGTTGATGCCAATGCCCTGCAGCGGCCGAAGCGCTTCTTCGGCGCTGCGCGTAACATCGAAGAAGGCGGTTCTTTGACGATCATCGCGACGGCGCTGATCGATACCGGCAGCCGCATGGACGAAGTGATCTTTGAAGAGTTCAAGGGTACCGGCAACTCGGAAATCGTGCTCGACCGCAAGGTCGCCGACAAGCGCATCTTCCCGGCAATGGATATCCTGAAATCGGGCACGCGCAAGGAAGACCTCCTCGTGCCGCGCCAGGATCTGCAGAAGATCTTCGTGCTGCGCCGTATCCTGGCCCCGATGGGCACGACCGATGCGGTTGAATTCCTGATCGACAAACTCAAGCAGACGAAGAACAATTCAGACTTCTTCGATTCGATGAATACATAATCCTTAGCCGGATTCATCCTACCAGAGCTGGGGACATCGTCATGGTGTCGCCAGCTTTTCTATTTGGGAGGAATCGATTCGGATTCGAACCAACAGTCCAGGCGATTTGGCCATGTCGAATGATACGATATATGCGCTGTCGAGCGGCGCCCTACCCTCGGGTGTTTCGGTCATTCGTATCAGCGGCCCGTTGACCAGGGAGATATTGGTGGGTTTGATCGGATCTGTCCCCGTGGAGCGACACGCGTCATACCGAACGATTCGGACTCGTAACAACCAACCGATCGATAGCGGTCTTGTGCTGTTTTTTCCTGGCCCGAACTCTTTTAGCGGCGAGGATGTCGCCGAGTTGCAGGTCCATGGCAGTAAAGCCGTGCTGGCGGCCCTGTTTCACGCACTCGACACTATTCCCGGCGTTCGGATGGCAGTCGAGGGCGAGTTTTCCCGCCGAGCTTTCGAGAACGGCAAACTCGATCTTGTCGAGGTCGAGGGCTTGGCTGATCTGATCGGCGCCGAGACCGAAATGCAGCGCCGGTTGGCTGTTGAGCACAGCGCGGGTGGGCTTTCGGCAATTTACGATTCGTGGGCGGAACGATTAACGCGAGCACGTGCTTTGATCGAAGCGGAGCTCGATTTTCCCGACGAGGACGATGTTCCGGGTTCGGTGTCGGACGCGGTCTGGGCCGATATGGAAAGGCTTCGGCGCGATATGGAGCAACACCTGTCGGCGGCCTCGATTGGTGAGATTATCAGGGACGGCTTCAAGGTGGTGATTGCCGGCGCACCGAATGCCGGCAAATCAAGCCTTCTGAATGCTCTGGCGCGCCGTGACGTGGCAATTGTCACGGAGATCGCCGGAACCACCCGCGACGTCCTGCAGGTCGATCTTGATATTGATGGTTATCTGGTCAAGCTCTATGACACTGCCGGTCTTCGGGAAGCTGATGACAGGATTGAAAGAGAAGGTGTCCGACGCGCGCGCATTGCGCTTCGAGACGCCGATCTCGTTCTGTTGTTGGTCGACATGGCATATCCCCAGATACCTGACGACTTGGAGCGGACTTCGCCGCATGTTACCATCGGGACGAAAAAGGATCTCGTTGGTATCTCCTCGGATCAGTATGATTTGCAAATTTCAACGACGACGGGCGATGGTTTGCCGGAATTGCGGCAGTTGATCGGCGACATTGTCGCGGAACGTTTCGGTGGCCTCTCCTTGGCGATTCCTAGCCGGCAGCGGCACAGGGATTCGGTAGCGAAATGTTTGCAGGCGCTGGATGCCGCGATCTCGGAGACGGGTGTGGATCTCGAATTGCGCACGGAGCAGCTTCGAGTCGCTGCCGAATATTTAGGTAGAATTACCGGGAGAGTGGATGTCGAGCATCTGCTCGGGGTGATTTTCTCGGAGTTTTGTATCGGCAAATGATTCACGTGAAACCTTGCGGCCTATGACTGTAGAGTTTCACGTGAAACGTCCGCCGGAATTGGAGTTTGAAATGACCGGTAGTGTCTATGATGTGATTGTAATAGGCGGCGGCCATGCGGGGTCGGAGGCTGCCAGTGCGGCTGCTCGTCTTGGTGCCAAGACTGCCCTGATTACACATAAACGCAGCACCATCGGCGTCATGTCATGCAATCCGGCGATCGGCGGGCTCGGTAAGGGTCATCTGGTTCGAGAGATTGACGCCATGGATGGCCTGATGGGTCGTATCGCCGACGCTGCGGGCATTCAGTTCCGGATACTGAACAAGAAGAAGGGCGCTGCGGTTCGCGGTCCGAGGACGCAGGCCGATCGAAAGCTGTATCGGCAGGCGATGCTGGCGGCAATTGAAGCGACATCAGGTCTTGATATCATCGAAGGCGATGCGTTTGATTTGGATATTGCCGATGGTCGTGTGGCCGGAGTGATCATGCAGGATGGTCGAACCATCAAAGCTCCCGCTGTGGTATTGACGACTGGCACCTTTCTTCGTGGTCTTATTCATATCGGTTCGGAAAAGACACCAGCCGGTCGTGTTGGTGAAGCACCATCCGTCGGGCTATCCGCGACCCTGGCTCGGCTGGGACTGCGGCTGGGGCGGCTGAAGACCGGGACACCGGCGCGGCTGGATGGAAAGACGATCGATTGGCAATCCGTCGGTCGGCAGGGTGCCGATGAAGAGCTTGTCCCCTTCTCATTCATGACCGACGCGATCACGACGCCGCAGATCGAATGCGGTGTGACTCGGACGACGGAGGCAACACATCGGATCATTGTCGACAACATCATGCGATCGGCGATGTATTCGGGGCAGATCGAGGGGGTTGGGCCGCGTTATTGTCCGTCTATCGAAGACAAGCTGGTGAAATTCGGAGAGAGGGACGGCCACCAGGTCTTTCTTGAACCTGAAGGCCTGGACGATGATACCGTCTATCCGAACGGGATCTCGACTTCGCTACCGGCAGAGGTTCAAGCCGAGTTCATCAAGACAATCCCCGGCCTGGAGGCGGCAAAAATACTTCAACCTGGTTATGCAATTGAATATGACCATGTCGATCCCAGGGAACTGATGCCGTCTTTGGAAGTGAAGCGGCTGAAGGGGCTGTTCCTCGCCGGCCAGATCAATGGCACTACCGGTTATGAGGAGGCCGCGGCACAGGGCTTGGCTGCTGGATTGAATGCCGCGCTGCGGAGTAGCGATTCGGATCCGTTTCATTTTAGCCGAACAAATTCCTATATCGGTGTGATGATTGATGATTTGACGTCGCGAGGCGTTACGGAGCCGTATCGAATGTTTACGTCGCGCGCGGAATACCGGCTGAGTTTGCGCGCCGACAATGCTGATATGCGGCTGACGCCTTTTGCAATGCAGCTTGGATGTGTGAGGAGTGAGCGGGAACAACGATTCACATCGTATCAGGCGGAGATCGATGCGGGTCGTGCGTTGCTGACGTCGCTGGCAATCACACCGAACGAGGCGCGACGCGCAGGTCTGAATATCAATCTCGATGGCCAGCGCCGAACGGCCTATGATCTGTTGTCCTATCCCAGCTACGATTTCGTCGCACTCCGCGGCGTTTGGCCGGAGGCTCTTGGCGGAATTAGCGCTAAGGTCGCGGAGGCGCTGGAGATTGAAGCAGGTTATTCGGTTTATCTGGATCGGCAGGCATCGGCGATTGCTGATCAGCAACGCGACGAGGAGCGGAAAATACCGCTTGATTTCGGATATGCTGCCCTCTCAGGCCTTTCAAATGAACTGAAGGCCAAGCTCAGTGCCGCCCGCCCTTTCAATATCGCCCAGGCCGCGATAGTTGAAGGAATGACGCCCGCGGCGATTGCGTTGTTGCTTGTGCACTTGCGTCGCCAAAATTCTTCGGAACGTCATAGCGCCTAGAGAGTCTTTCAGCATGGAATTAAACGGTTTGCGTGTTTCACGTGAAACACAGAAGCGGCTTCGACACTTCACTGTGCTTTTTCAGAAGTGGGCAAAGGCGATCAACCTGGTGGCGCCGTCGACACTCGATGACCTTTGGCATCGGCATATCGCGGATAGCAGTCAGATCTTCCAGATTCACCCCAATCCGGTCACCTGGGTTGATCTTGGCAGTGGCGGCGGTTTTCCCGGCGTGATTACCGCGATCTTCTTGGCCGAGCTACAGGCTGGCTGGGTGCATCTGGTTGAAAGCAATCATAAAAAGGCAGCTTTTCTGCGAACGGCGTTACGAGAGACGAGTGCGCGTGGAAGTGTGCATGCAATTCGAATCGAAGATGCCCATGCAGAAATTGGCGACTGCGGCGCGATTTCGGCGCGAGCGCTTGCCGATCTCGATGCATTGATCGGATATTCGGCTCCCTGGATGCTTCGCAAGGGAAATTGTCGTGGCTTTTTTCATAAAGGCCGGGATTACCTCAGGGAAATTGACAAAGCTCATGGTCGGTGGGAATTCGATCTGTTAGAACATAAGAGCGCCGTCGAGCAGGAATCTGTTATTCTCGAAGTATCAAATCTCCGGCGCTTGGTTTAACAGATCGGATATTGCGACAAATGGCTGGCGAACGACATCGGATAATCACCATCGCAAATCAGAAGGGCGGTGTTGGCAAAACAACCACCGCAATCAATCTGGCTACCGCGCTTGCCGCCATTGGCGAACGAGTGCTGATCGTGGATCTCGATCCGCAGGGGAATGCCAGCACCGGCCTCGGTATCGACCGCCGCAATCGCAAGCTTTCTTCCTACGATCTGATGATGGGTGATCGCAGTATCACCGAGGTAACGCTCGAAACAGCGGTTCCCAATCTTTTCATCGTTCCTTCGACTATGGATTTGCTCGGCATTGAGATGGAAATCTCGCAGCAGAGCGATCGTGTCTTCAAGCTGCGGAAAGCATTATCTTCTCCCGAGGCGATGACGTTCTCTTATATTCTTCTGGATTGCCCGCCGTCTTTCAATCTGCTCACCATGAATGCCATGGCGGCGGCCCATTCGGTGCTGGTGCCGCTGCAATGCGAATTCTTCGCGCTGGAAGGGCTGAGTCAGTTGCTTGAGACCGTCAGCCAGGTTCGCCGCACGGTCAATCCGCAGCTCGATATTCAGGGTATCGTGCTGACGATGTTCGATGCGCGCAACAATCTTGCCCAGCAGGTGGTCAATGATGTGCGCACGCATCTCGGGGAAAAGGTTTATCATACGTTAATTCCGCGCAACGTCCGAGTTTCGGAGGCGCCGTCTTATGGCAAGCCGGCCATTCTCTACGATTTGAAGTGTGCCGGCAGCCAGGCGTATCTGCAGCTCGCTTCTGAGGTTATCCAGCGGGAGCGGCAGAGGTTGGCCGCGTGATATCATCGCATTGACGTAAGTGAGTTTGGATCATGAATGACGACGTATCGAAAAGACGACTGGGCCGTGGCCTTGCGGCGCTGATTGGCGAAATGGATCAGCCTGTTCCGGTGGAGGCTGAACGGGTTGTCAGCGCCGATAGGATGATCCCCATTGAATTCGTCAGTCGTAATCCACGCAACCCGCGCCGTTTCTTCGATGATACCGAGCTGCATGACCTTGCAAGCTCCATTCGTCAGCATGGAATCGTTCAGCCGATCGTTGTCCGGACAATGTCACGGGACCGATATGAAATAATAGCTGGCGAAAGACGCTGGCGGGCCGCCCAGCTCGCCGGGCTGATTGAAATTCCGGTCATTGTCCGCGATGTCGATGACAAGACGGCGCTTGAGATTGCCATCGTCGAAAACGTGCAACGTGCCGATCTCAATGCGCTCGAAGAAGCTTTGGGATACGAGCAGCTCATCGCAGAATATGGCTACACCCAGAATGACCTCGGTGAGATCATCGGTAAAAGCCGCAGCCATGTCGCCAATTCACTGCGTCTGCTGAAACTGCCTGATCCTGTTCGGGATCTGCTGGCAGCCGGTAGTCTTTCAGCAGGGCATGCGCGTGCGCTTGTTTCAACGTCCGATCCGGCAAGCCTCGCCCGCACTATTGTTGCCAAGGGCATGTCGGTGCGCGATGCGGAGAAACTGGCGCAAAACAATATCAAGGCTCAATCGGAACCCCAGCAGACGGCGTTGCGGCGGGATCAAAAGGATTCCGATACGCTGGCTCTGGAGCGGACGCTTTCCGATGCACTCGGCCTTGAGGTTTCGATCAATCACAAAACGAGCGGCGGCCAGATCAAGATTTCCTACAAGTCACTCGAGCAACTCGAGGAAGTCTGCCGTCTGCTCGAGCGACGCTAAAGCATGTCGCGCAAAAGTGTGTCGCGGTTTTGCGATAACGACATGCGAGAAAATAAAGAGCTAAGGCGCGATGAGCGAATCTGAAAGATTGCGACGCGCTTTAGCGCGTGTTCAGCTTCTCATAGAGGCCTAAAACCGCTTCGCACTTTTCCTGGAATTGTCTAATCAGACTGATTTACGGCCGGATTGAAGGGTGGTGGAAAGAAGCGTTTGCATCGCGACGCTGTCTTCCAGCACCTGTCGCCGTCGGCTCTGCAGAATTGCGGCTTGCAGCCGATTCGTTTCACGGGCGATGCTCTCCGCCGTCCAGTTGCGCAGGGCCTGCTCGATGATCGGCTTGCGGCGGAAATGCAGATGCCGGCCCATCGTCTGCATGATTTGCGGCGCCTGAAGGCGCTTCTCTTCCATTTCAGCGCGCATCATATCCAGAAGCTGAAACTGCTTCAGGCATGCCTGTATCACGAGGAAGATCGCCGTTTTCGAGCTGCTGATCTTCTGCATGGCGTGCAGAAAGGCGTTCACATCGCCCCCCAGGATGGCGTCGACCGCGTCGTCAATGGAGATGGCGCTGGCATCGCCGATTATTTCGGTAACGTGATGTTCTTCGATCGTATTCTGGCCACGGCAGTAAAGGGCGAGTTTGCGCACTTCATTGCGTGAGGCGATACGATCGCCGCCGATCAAAGTGATCAGCGCCTGCCGT
>Ga0307515_10012907_pt1 | contig 15667 bp, 14 predicted proteins | sample 17_EM_MG_FD_194513 | JGI IMG/M metagenome (GOLD analysis project Ga0307515, IMG submission 194513) | Populus trichocarpa ectomycorrhiza microbial communities from riparian zone in the Pacific Northwest, United States - 17_EM | ecosystem: Host-associated > Plants > Roots > Unclassified | place... | reverse complement strand
GAGAAAAAAAATAAATTCATAAAGTATGTTAATTAAACAAAATTTGAAAAGAGAAAAGAAAAAAAAGAGAGAAAAAGACAAACGAGAGTGGAGGAGTTGAGGAGAGAAGAGAGGAGAAAGAAAAAAAAAATGGATGTTGATGTTTTTTACTTAAGGGGAAGAAGAAGAAGAAGAAGAGAGGAGGAAGAAGAAGATCAGGCTCGTCTATTGTGAAATGAGGGATTCTATTTATTGAGATATTTTACCGATGAATAATTAAATATTAACATTTATAATCATTTCATCGATGATTCCGTCTGTAATATTTAATTTAAATTTTCAATTTAATCAAAAATTTTCAGAAACCGCCAAATATCACCAACGACTTTTCAATCCGTCGGTGATTTCGTATGTAATATTTAATTTAAATTTTCAATTCACTCAAAAATTTTCAGAAACCCGTCAAATAACACCGATGACTTTTCAATTCGTCAGTGATTTTGTCTGTAAATAACAGTAATTAATAATGCAATTAGAAAGTGAATAGTTCCAGTGCTCTCTGGAAAATTCTCTTTGTAATTGACATGATGAACAATGTCAGGGAGAAGTAAACATTTTACCAATGATTTTACCGACAGATTTTACCAACATGATTAATTCTATTGGTATAAATAACATGTCATCGTATTTTTTTATTTTATTTTAATTCTTTTTTTTTCACTATAATTTTTTTGATATATACTGAAAAAATATTTCAATCGATAAAATTCATTGTAATTTACTGACAAAAATATCTCTTCAATATTTCCGTTAGCGGATATACCTCTCTGTATGTGAAAGAGGACAAAAAAAGAAAAGCACAGGTTCATGTAAGAAATGGTAATAATGCAAACGAAATGATGTCACAAAGTCCATACAGCAAGGAAAGCACTCAACTCATGAAGCCATTATTTCCTTGTCAAAGGGGAGCGGGTGAAGATATATAGTGACGGACGTAGATATCTTCCACAATTAATATATGATTAAGGGGAGTGGCATTTGCATGCTGGACAAATTATGATGTAATTAAGTCTATTCATGAACTGTTTTTGGTATATCATTTTGCTTGAAATTGAAGATTATATACTGCCTAAAATGCTGTTTAAATCAACGTGTACACTTTGTATTGTGTGTTGCTTGTATCATTGATGATGCTTCCGATTTTCATGGATGGAAAAGGGTGCTGCAAGCAATTCAGGAACAAGAAACTACAAGCAAGAACCATATTTCTCGATCAAATGCTACGAAAGTCAAACCCCTGCACAGCATCAACCAGCGCTTGTAAATCCATCTCCAACAGCACATGTTTAAGGCCTTAGTTTCTTATTTCATGGCTGAGCAACACTTGCATGTCTTGAGGACATCTGCATATTGATTAAAATTAACCAGGACCAGGGCATTTTTTTGCTTTATTACAAAGGATGGTGATGGGTGTCAGGAGAGTTGAAAAGTATGCCGCAAAGAAGGCCTTAAAGGGAGACTTCCACATCCATCTTAAAGTGAATAAAGCTCCACCATCGAATAATTATTACTAGCAGAAACTTTGTCAGAGGTAGGGAAGAGAAAGGGATAGAAAAATCCCACATCATCAGAGAAAAGCTTTCACGACAAATTTCTTAGACAAACTACACAGGGGAATGTTTTGATATACTTGTTACTGGGAAACCTCAAAAATGCTCCCCAGCTATCTTTGCAATACCAATTTTACCGCCAAACAAACTTTTATATCTATTTTATCCCTTAATGATGTATTCTTTCCATATTTGATCATAGATTCCATTCAATTTGTGCAATTTGTTTTCGCTCAAAAAATGATGTTTAGCAGGGGACTTAATGAATTTTTGTCAAGAAATTTCAACAAGAAGATGCTTCTAGAAAAATCATTTTTTTTAAAAAAAAAAAAAACAAAATTAGTATAAAAAATTGACCGAAAGTAAATAGTTACTAATGAATTAGTTAAAAGGCATTTTCGAGATTCTTATTTTTTTGGTTCGGACGACTCAAGTTGCAACTTGCAATCCCAGAAAAATACCTAGTGGAAAGTGCAAGCAGGCAGCTTGTGTGTACATAATAGAAAGTAAGAATGGTTTCAGAAACTGGATTTAAATTCCAATGGTAAGTCATTACCATGACAAATTTTCAGAAATGTTGCTTTACATTAAATGCTTCTTGTTAGTAGAAAGGTATGTGGAGTATACAGCGGAAGGAGATTTCATTTTCACCATTACTTCAAGACATGCGAAGCCCCTTCCCTCTTTCTCTTTTAACACGATACAAGCAAATTAGACTGGCAGGACAGTTGCAGGCAAGGGATCAATGTAATGACAAACTATTCACTCTTCCACAGTGAGGTCTGCAGATAGCAATCAGGATTAAATATCTGGAAGAGCTATCATCAGGAGCTGTAAAGTAAGGCACGAATGATCATAAAAAAGGAGAAAGATGATAGGGGAACTACAGCAACAAAAAAAAAAAAAACTTAATTCTCAAGTCCATAAAAACAAAAAAGATCTTACAAACGCTCTGTTAAATTCACAGATAAAATTTTAGGCAGGTCAACTAATAGCCCGTAGCGCAATTTAAACACTTTCATTTGAAATTAATTGAGACCATTATGGAACTGCTGCACCTTCACCTTGATTGTTAAGAGTCGGTCTTACTGAACGAGCTTTCATTGAAGGGAGAGACCTCAAACAAATCGCATGCAGCTTGCAACTCAGTGTCAAGGTTTGTGGAGTTTGAAGCCAAAAACTCTTGGGACGTAACTCTGTGTTGCCTTCTGTGGCTTTAGGTGACCATATGTCATCAAAAATAGGTGAGGAAATGTTGTTCCAAAATAAGCTCCATCAATGTCTAGGCAATGTCAAAGAAATTTTTGTATAGAAACAAAGCAGAGTGTAACTTTAAACATGTAGATACTGACATAAAGCCATAAAAACTATGCAATGCAAAATTAAGCTCATTGTTGAACCTAACGGGCCAGGTATCTAATATCACAAGCATAACATAGTCCGGCACACAGCCTACATGTTTAGTCCAAAAGTTAAAGTTATGCAGAATCATAAGAATGATGCTCTGATGTCAAACTTTAATTTGGTCTAAAGAAATGGGAACTTTCATGTCAGTATAAAAATATGACCAGATTTAGTAAAATCTTTAAAGATATAGCAAAAGGTATCAGCAGATTCCAATTATATGCAATGATATCAAGTAGCCAATGATTCATGTTATAGAAGGATACTGCCTTGATACTTGGATCGAGGGTAATAGATGTCTTCACATTTTGGACAGTAGATTTTGACAGTACTTGAACGAGGAATGTCTGATTGACCAACTGGGAAGCAGGGCTGTCCACAGCAATAAACTCGTGGGCATCTCCCAAAGTCATAGTTTTTGTACTTCTCCAACTGTAGAAGTTTCCAAAACAACATTTAATAACCAATTAAATAAGACAAGATGACAAACAGATAAAGGAAGGAAACAACAGAAGCAGCAGTAAATAATATTACCATGGCAGACATCCCCTTGCTAGTAAGTATGTAACGCACATGAATAAGACCGTAAAGCATCTCTGCTGCAGATTCCACCAACTCATTCTGTTCTTCAGTGAACATATCACCTGAGAATGTGCAAATGCAAAGAAACTTAACATCAGCATACAATACACAATAAGATGCAAAGGGTCCACACTGAAATAATGGATTTGTTAATGTGAGAAAACTTAACCAAGCTAAGAACCCCTACTTCTTTTCTATTTCTTGGATATCAGAAAATATGACCACCTAAAGAGGACTTCTCAGGCTAGGACTCCTTAAATTATTCAATCACTTGTTTGAACACCAGGCACGCACAATCCAAGGACAAAGAACAGTCACAAAATAGTATATGTTAAGAGAACTACCCAGATGATGAAGAATCATTCATATGGGAAAAGTTAAGCATACACAAGAAGAAAATCTTTCTTTGCAAGAAAAATTCACTCTTTTAAGTTTTCATTCCTTCATCTGGAGTTTTAATAAAACATATTTTCAAACTCAGTGTCATAATGTGCAGAAAAAAGACATGTCCGATATAAATTAAACATTAATCAGACATTGGTTTCAACAGAATACAAAAGGCAGCTGCCCATGCTTAGATTCTGCATTTGTATCTCATGCTCGTAGATTATGGATGCAGGCCATGTGAAAGTTCAACTTAAAAGATTACCAAGCAACAGAGAACACATAGCAAATGAATTGGATTCTAAGTAGAAAGGTTGAAGGGAAAAACCAAACTTTCCAAAAGTTCAGTTTGAATTTTCAACAAATAAACATAAATTACATACAAGCCGTAGTCCTATTTACAACAGGGAATTGCTTACCATGAGAAGATTCAACATCCAATATAAGATCAAGTGCATAATCATAGTATGGAACTTGACTGCTCAGTCCACAAAGATTAAAATCATCCTGAATGTACTCATCATCAACTTCACAGAAAAATTCATTTCCTCGCAAATTGCAAAACCACGAGATCCAAGATGTGTCATCTCCATCAGAACCACTAACATCCGACTCCTCACTGTCTGTCTCAGATTCCTCTGCAGTTCATCAAAATAAGGGCCTCATAGCAGATGATTGTTAATACCTTACATAAATAATTAAGTGCATAGAGGGAAGAGAGAATAAAGCAAGTCCAAGGGCCTCAATTAAAAACAACAAATAAGATCAGCCAAATTAACATAGAATCCAAGTAGCCAAACCATCTTAAGGAATCCAAATGCAATAGATTTAAACATCATTTTCTCCTACCACTGCAATTCCACACATGAAGAGTGTAGAAAAAAGAAGAGCACTTAAATGGTTACCCATTATTCTTAGTTGTAAAGGACTCTCTATATACCATCCCATGCAACACTTAAATAATACATTAGTAGTAACAGAATAAATACCAAACCCAGATCCATTTGCCACTAAAATGTAACTATACGGTATAAATACGAGGAAGAAAATGCCAAAGTTAATGTATTGATTAGATTGAATAATGCTCGCAGCCAGTTGCTTTCACCGAGGCATAAGTCAAAATGTAGTTAAACTCCTCACGCTCAGACAACAATATTCACATTAGATGAATGCAAGCACAGCGGAGAGCGAAAATAAAAAAAAGTAAGTAGTATATCACCCCTTAACCATAACCATACCTTATCCACTTAGAAACACACATACAACAGCTCAACTTACTAAATCAAACAAAATCATCACCGTTGCTCCACAAACCAAGATCCCATGCACCAAATAAGCTCAAAAACAAATCAACACAAACCCCAAAAATTAAAAGAAAAAAAATCACTCTAGCTAAAAGACCAGCATACACACGAGCCACATTGCTCCGAAGAGAACAGCTAAAAACCAAACTTCAAAAAAAAAAATAACTGTCCAGAGAATCCCAGATGCCATAACACACATTCACCTCCAAATAATTGTCCACAGCTCCCACAGAACACAAAATCCCTAAAAATAGGGACAGTTAATCAATCCCAGAAAACACAAAAAAAAAAAAGATAAACAAAAGCAGCAAAAACCCAGATCCCAGACGCACAAAAACAATTAAAAATAATCAAGTTGAGCATAAAGAACCAAGAGAAAGCACTAGTACCATCAGAGCATTTGTTTTTGGAAAGCGAAGTGGAGCGAGAATCAGCACGATGATGATCAAGCTGCTGCTGATGGTGCTGTAATGATTTACCGGTAGAAGTAGAAGGAACAGATAATCTCTCCTTATCCTTACTACTATTATTCAATCCTCTCGAAGTTGAAGGAGAAGACTTCTCTAGGTGCTTGTCTAGCGCATCATTTATACGCTTTCGATCAAGCGGTCCTCCTACAATATCCGATCTTGATGACCCGCCACCAAACCCGCCTCGATCTTTGTACATGATTCTTCTCTCTATCAGTTTCAAAACCCCAAAGTTTCGATCTTTTTTGGCAAAGTTTCAAGCTTTGAGGGATAACATGGTGGAAAAAAACCCTAGATTAATGGAGAATTATGGGTTCTGAAGAATTTGACAATTTAAAGATGAATTTGAGAAATTAGGGTTGGATTGAAGAGAAGGGTGTGGACGGAGGGAGCTAGGGTTATTTTTTTGGTGGGGAGAAAGGAAGGAGATTTACGCGAGAGCGCTTTCTCTCTATGGGCTCTCTTTCTCTCTTCGTTTTTTCTTGTCATTCCATTCTTTTTGAAGATTTGTTTTTTTCTTTGAGATTTTTTTATCCTATTCTTATTGTTCTTTCTTTTGTTGGGCTTAAAGGATACAAAGGGAAGAACACTAGATCTAGCCCATCATTTTGAGATATAGTTTCTGCAATGAGAAAATCGAGCCCAGTGTAGGAATTTGAGGTGCTTGCTCAGGTGTTAGGTTGCATGTTTTGGTTTTGGGTTATAATCTAGAAAGAGATTGAGATGCATCACTTCGGTATAAACTAAGTGTTCAAAATTAAATTGAGAGAGGTTTGTTTTCATGTACGAAAAAATACTGCAAAGATGAATTAATAATATTCAATTCAATGCCTGTTATGAAATAAATTTAGAGTTGATTATACAATGCAGTAAGTCTACAATTCTCATGAATATTATGAATCAATGTTATAAAAAGTGGTTAAGTTTTAATTCTTAATCAAAATTAATTTTTTTTAATGCAACAAAAAAAACATCAAGGTTATAAAGAATTATTACACATTGTTATTACATACATTGTTATTACATCTTGCTTGGCAGGTAAACCTTAAAACTTTTTTATCCGACTATTTATTTAATCTAATTTTAAAACTAAACCGTGTGGAAATTACTCTGACATAAAGATGAAATTGACATAAAAAAGATCTAAACCTGACTCTTTGCCTAGTCTTGGTTTAAAAATAAATCATGTGAGAGTTACTCTGGTGTGATCTAATTAACATGGTCAATCCAAAGATAACCCGAATGATTATTAAAAAAAATTAAGAATGAAATTGAGAAAAAAAGATGAAATTGAAGGAAAATAAGGAGGGAATTGAAAAAAAAATATAAAAGGGTTGAATTGAAAAAAAAAATCTCTATAAAATCTCGGTTTATTTAAGAAAAAAAAAAAGGATCTGAGGGTAATGTTCTTTTCCGATAAGAAACAAACAAAGAAATGCATATAGATTTTAGGACATGTTCTGGACAGGTTCATAATGGATAAGTGCAAGGCTATATACTTTGCTGGACACGAAGCCACTACTATCACAGCTTCATGGTGCCTAGTGTTATTAGCTACTCACCAAGAATGACAAGCTCGTGCTCTTACAGAGGTGATTCAAATCACCTTCCAGATGCTGACAGGCTTCGAAACATCAAAACTGTAAGTGTTGCTAACTACATGCAGGGAAATTCAACCAAGTCTTTGTCTGAATTTCTGATCTTGACTTTCAACAATTTACAAGCAGCTTATAATGGTAATCCAAGAGACAATGCGCCAATACCCGCCTGTGGTGTTTGTGACCAGATATATATTCTGTCACACTCGGATATCACGGCGACCGATTAAAAATTCATCTTGATATGAAAAAAAAAAACAAATATTTGGCTTCCTGTTTTTTTTTATGGAAAAGGTCTTATTCAAGTAGTCGTCACCTGGTATTATAGTCATTAAAAACCCTAACTGGTCAATAGAGATTCTATGGTATGGGATTGGTTACGCAAAAAAAAAGATGTTATCACCCCTTAAGCGTCCAGCCTAAGGCAAGCTGCATTGCTGGTTTTGTCTAAAATGACTAAGAAGTTTGTTCTCTTTTTCCTTTTTTATTCTTCATTTCATGTTCCTAACTCTGGCGTCATTGAACAATTCCTACGAATATTTCCAATTCTGACGTTGGTAAATATCGCACAAATCCAAAAAAATACGATACTCCTGACTCTGGCGCCAGTGAATATTTTCGCAAAAAATGAATTTGACGAAGAAATTTTCTATGTCATTTTTTCTTGTTTATCCTTTATTATTATTTGCCCTTTTTAGATGGAAATAAAAAAACATTGCACAACATATTTGTATTTAATAATAAAAGGCCACATACTGAGCACATAGCTAAAAAAAAAATAAAACGTGAAGAAAAAAAACAAATCAAAGTGTGAGGGGCCCACAAATAAATCAACAAAGATCTCCAAATATTTTTGGAATTTTTTGATATAAAAAAGGGGCTCATTTGGCCAAATATCAAACTAAAATAGACATAAAAATTATGACTAGGACATAAGAGTGTTTTGCCAAACACACCCTTAATAAAACATAATTTGGGCCGGCTGGGCCTAAAGCCCAGATCCGGCCACTCTCTTTACTTTTTTTCTTTTTTTGGGCTGGGCTGGACCCAGCTGGCCCGGTCCGATTACTGGTTCAAACCAGGAACCGGCCCAGGAAGCAGGCACGCGTGAATCAACTCACGCGTGCACTGCACAGTGCGAAAGTAATTAATTACCTTCGCACTGTTCTGAAGAGCTCAAATTTAAAACAGAGTAAGAGAAGAAAGCCTTACCTGGCGAAGACGAAGGCGAAGACGAAGGTAATGGTCCTAGCACCAGCCGGAGAATGTTCTCCTCTTCCTCCTCCTTTCAGTCCCTCCTCCCTCTGCTCTAGTGTGTTTCGTTTGTGTTATGGGTTCTCTCCACCGTTTTTGGGTTTTTTCTTTTTCTCGATTTTTTTCTCTGTTTTTCTCTCCTTGCTTTCTCGCCTCTGTTCGTTTTCTATCTTCTTTTTCTGCTGCTTTTCCTCTCCGTTTCCCTCCCCTCTTCTGGCTTCTCCTTTCCCCTTTTTATAGAGCCAGACCTTGAGAGGGATTCTTATCCTTATCTTCTCTGGGATCGTCATCCTGTGTAGAGTGAATAGGCTCGGTGTTTGGATGGAACGGAAACACCAACAGTCCTGCCATTGTTGGACTGTTGGTGGTGCTTATCCTTGCGTCAGGGGAGAATTATGAGGGTGAGGGGGACCAAAACAAACCCTACGGGTTCCGTGGGTAGCTAATGCAACCTTGAATTTAGCTTGTGTGCGGCGATTTTTTTCTTTGCAGGGGGTGTTCTCTGTTCCCAAAGGAAGAAGACAGTGAACAGCAATGACGAACGGCGTCGTTTTGGACTGGAAATGGCCATTTCTCAATTTGGTCCTCCAAGTTCCAACATTTTTTAAGGGGGCCCCTGGACAGAATTTCGGCTCCTTTTACAAAAAGGTCCCTGGACCTTGATCACTTGTAATTTTGTCCTTAATTAACTCAGAAATTTAATATTTATTCAATTATACCCCTGATTTCATTAATTAAACTAATTACAAGCTTAATTAAGTCCTCAAACTTATCCATTCTTCAATCAAACTCCTGATATCATTAATTAAACCCAATCAAAGTTTAATTGAAACTTCATACCAGCTAAAAAAGCGTTATATGATCTCAAGAAAGTGTAAAGTGTTTCACATGACTCTGGTATGTTTGTAAGCTCAAAAAAGCGTCATATGGTCTTAAACAAGCACCTCGTGCTTGGTTTGAGAAATTTTATATTGTGATCTCATCTCTTGGATTTGTTTCTAATAGTCATGATTCTTCTCTTTTTATTAAGAGCACTGATGTAGGTCGTATTGTTTTATCCTTATATGTTGATGACATGATTATTATTGGTGATGACATTGATGGTATTTCAGTTTTGAAGACAGAGCTGGCTAGACAGTTTGAAATAAAGGATTTGGATTCTCTTTGATATTTCCTGGGTATTAAGGTAGCTTTCTCACATGGAGATTACTTTCATTTTCAAACGAAATATGCTATAGATATTCTTAAGCGGGCTAGACTTACTGATAACAAGATTGTAGACACTCTCATTGAAGTTAACGCAAGGTATTCTTCTTTTGATGGTTTGCATTTGACAGGTCCTGCTTTATATTGTACTATTGTTGGGAGCTTGGTATATATCACCATAACTTGTCCAGATATTGCATATGTTGTTCATGTTATTAGTTTGTTTGTTGCTTCTCCTACTACTGTTTACTGGACAGCTGTTCTTCGTATTTTACGATATCTTTGGGACATAATTTTTCAGAGCCTCTTACTTTCATCCACCTCTTTTTTGGAGTTACGTGCATACTCTCATGTTGATCATAGCAGTGATCCCACTAAGAATGTGTTTATCATTATTGTTTAAGGTATTTTTTATTTAAAAATAATTATTTTTATATTTTTTTGACATGAACAATTAAAAAAATTAGAAATTATTAAAAATATATAAATTTAATAATTTTTTTAAAAATAAATTAATTTTTAAACATTATTAAAAACAAAATACCAAATAAACACCAAGTCCCTTGTTACTAGACGCTCTCGTATCATTTTAGTCGAACACAGATTTAATCCCTTTGTCGGAATTTTATTTTATAATTAGAGGGGTCAATTTGGTAGAGACATGAAAAATCTCTCTGTCTACAGCCTTTAATTATAAAGTTAAACCACTTCTGTCGCGTGGACCCGCCACTTCAACCCGGTAATCATGCACAAATGATTTGACTTTTAAGCTTTCTTCTATCATCGAAGTTCGATATATAGTTGTCTTGCATAAAATAAAGGAGAAACATTGCTTTATGCAAATGAGTAGCGATTAGGGTGTAAATATTATCAAATTTATTCTAAACCTAGCTCAAGTTATATATTTTTATTATATAAATAAATATATATAGAATATTTATATTTTTAATTCAAATTAATATATACATATATCAATACTGATATAATACACACAAATATATATATATATATATATATTATAATTTTACTATTTAATATATATGTATATGCTTCAAATATATATTACTATTTTATTTTTTTATTAATTAATATATAATAGTAGTAAAATGGATAGTATATATATACACTTGAAACCTAATGAATAGAATATAAATATTTAAATTTTTTACTTTGAATAATATATTAAGAGCGTGTTTAAGATTGTGATAGCGGTTGCGGTTCAAAATATTTTTCGTTTAGAAATATATTAAAATAATATTTTATTTATTTTTTTAAAATTATTTTTTATATCAGCACATCAAAATAATCTAAAAATATAAAAATATTACTTTTAATAAAAATATTAAAAATTTTAAGAACGCGGAGAAGCACAAAGTGCGAATATAAAAAACCTTGGCCTGTAGAAATTCATTTTCATCCCTGCATAAAACCTCCCTAGTTCAATGCTGCATAGTGACCGAGGGAAGTGGGGTGGAAATTATCCCCATTCCCAGGACCTCGTCTTTAACAATAGCCACCCTCTCCCCGTAATGATTATGGTGTTTTTGTGAGAAAACCAACAAGACGCTAGACTTTCCGGACCACTTGTTGTAAAAGGACTTTACATTAAGGTTGTCGGCTTTGTTTTGTTATATTTTAGAATGGCAAGTGTATTTTATTTTAGTTTAAAAAACAGAATAAACTAATAAATTTTATTTTTATTTAGAATCTTGGCTTGTTTTGTGAATTCTATCTAAATTCTAGTTGGAATTTTTAAGTTACGTTTGAGTCAATTATTGTTTTTATTTGTTTTTTTTTTAATATTATATAGTTTTCATGGTATCAATCTCATCTTTTAATGAGATCATTGGATTGGTATTTATCATTTTTCTTTGTTTTTTTTATAGATTGAATATTTTATAAATTTATAATTTAACAATAGATTTATTAAGAATTGAATTTCATGATCTGCTTTGACTTGTTTTTTTAGAGCTATCATAGTTTTATAATCCAATTACGGATTTAAAATGTTATTTCAGGTCGATCAAATATATTATCACCTTGATATTTTTTAAAAAATATATAATCTTGAACTTCTTCAAGTCAAACTAGATTTTTATTAGTTGTCTAGGTATTTTTGGACTCACGAAGTCGATCAGATCATATCAATTCAACTCCTATTTTTATATCTATACGTTAAGTTTGAATTGAATAAATTTATCTATAAATTAGAATTGAAATTATATTTGTTATATATATATTACAGAAATGGCACGCTAAACCCTTGAAATCCAAAATATATTTTTCCAATTAAAAAAGCAGAATGTCAATAGCTTGCTTTACATGTTTCTTGACTTTAATTTATAGTTTATTATTGTTTAATTGTAAGGCTCTATCAATTAAATATTTACATGTAAGACAAAAACAAACACCGTACGTAAAGTGGTTATAAAATCTTCATTAAACTTATTTTTTTTCCCACAGAAAAAAAATAATGATTTCTTAAGAAATAAACAATTGCCGGTGGGTCTCTGAACTCAATTATAACGAACTAGGAACAAAAGCTAATATAAAAAACTCATCTACGCAACTTCAAGTTTTTAGCGAGTAATTAAGAGACAGCCTAGCTAGCCACCACAGAAGGTCTGTGCTGATATTTTAAATATACATAACCAAATCCTTTGCAGGTACGCATCACTTTCAACTAATTATTTTAATTTAAAATTTTAAAATATAATTTATATTTTTTTTAATATTTTTGACCTTAAAACTTTTACAGGTCCACTTTCCTTTATACTTAATTTTTATTAAATAAATAGAGATAGTAAAATTTGAACTCGTAACCACTTAATCATCAAAGCTCTGTTATTATATTAAAAAATTATCTCAAACTTAAAAAATCTAAAAACTTAAATTATTAAATAAAATTTTAAAATAAAATTTATATTATCCTTTGAATATCTTATAAAACCGCAGAAACACACGGCGGAAACCTTTACTTAGGCTTCAATCACGCCTGATACCTTTACTTAGGCTTCAATCACAGTTGATATATATATTTTATTCTAATATTTTTGAAAGTCCAAATGAATACACTTGAACTTATAATCCAATGGATCCAATCAACTCTTAATAATTAATGTCTTTCATTCATATTAAATATGAGAATTTAATTTCAACATACTTTGAATATACAGATTAATTAGTTCGTTTTTCTTCTAAAAAAAATAGAATAGTACTATTTATTTTGCTCCTATAGTGGCTAAAAGTTCATTTATTTGTGCCAAGGGTGAGTTAATTAGAGCATATTCATAATCTTCTTCCATGCAAAGCTTAATCCCTGGTGTAAATCCCAGACTTACAAATTAAGCAAGGATATATATACACTAGTAAATAAATATTTAATCAGAAGATAAAGTAGATATCGGATTACTGTAATTTACCCAAAAGAAACGACGTGGTTTCTTCAAACTGGGGCCTAACTATTTTATTTCCTTCCAGCCAAACTTGATTTCCGGAATTCCGTATCTAGTTTTGGCTTGCTTACCGTATTCAACTATGATTACAAGTCAGAGAACCTCATATGTTCCGTGTACTTGTTGCATGGCCCGTATATTCTACCTATATGTAAATGACCATTCTACCCTACACACCTAACCTTTCCGCCCACGCATGGTTTTTTCCTCTTCTCTCTGTCTTCGGTAAATCACACCGATCGTCGATAAATTATACCAAACCTTTCATTATCTTTAACAAAAAAAACAAAAAACAAAAAGCCCGACATGATCAACATGGACTCCTCAAAGAACTCTCTTGGAAATATAGCACTCGTCTCAATTCTCATTGCTAGTGTACTTTACCTTTGCACCTGGTCGTCTGCCTCACGATCAAGCCCTTTATTATTCTCGTCTCGAAGATCATCTAACCATTGGCCATCTCACTCGCAATCTGTAAGTATTCATCTGTGTATGTTATATAGCATAGTTTCATATGGTTTTCCTTCGCTGTAGAAATCATTTATTTTTTCCGGTCACAGGAAATGAAAAGGTTGAAGTTTCCAATAGACGAGCTTGAATTGGCTCTGGAGAAGGCCTCAACGCCAAACAAAACAGTGATTATAGCTGTTGTTAACAAAGCTTATGTAGAACAAAGTATTCATGCTGAAACAACAATGCTTGATCTTTTTCTCGAGAGTTTGTGGCTAGGAGAGGACACTAGGCCACTTCTCGATCATCTACTCTTAGTCGCTGTCGATCAAGTTGCTTATGAGAGGTGTTTGTTCAAGCGGCTAAACTGTTACAAACTGGAAACGGAAGGTTTAGGTCATTTTGGAGAAGAAAAGATCTTCATGTCACAAGATTTTCTCAAGATGATGTGGAGAAGAACCCTTTTGTTGTTGGATGTTCTCAAGCATGGATACAACTTTATTTTCACGGTACGTTTCTTGCTAAACTCCATTGATTTCTGTGTTTTAGTTTGACTGTTACTCGGCTATCATTTCTTGTCGGCAGGTAAATTAAAGGCTACATGATTTTAATTAATTAGTTTGACCTAATTTAGGAAAAAAAGTCATTAGAGTAGCTGAGTCATGGTGTTTGGGGCCATATGTGGCATAATGAACTACGTGCCTACTCTACTGTCAATTTACGAAAATTTTACTTTCCTACAACTGATATGGCTTTGTTAAAGAACAATAATCTCGTATTCATTTAATCTTTTTGTAGTTTTATAAAAAATAATTCATATTTTTTTAATAACAATTGAAGTTATGTTATTAATAAATTAGAAGTAACTAACTTTAAACCATTTAGGTAGTGACTCAGTGGTAAGAGCTTGAGATCAAGAGGTTTGCTCTCTCTGTGATTTCAGGTGCTCATATAATGGCCACTGGAGACTTACATGGTCGTTAATTTTAGAATCCGTAAGATTAGTTGAGTTGCACGTAAGCTAACCAAACACTATGTTAAACTAAAAAAATATCTACCTTTAAGCTTCCTGCCGAGAACAAGTCACCTAAAAGGAAATATTTTAAAAAACCCATCACCTTTCCTATCACCTTTCACACCTAGCTAATCAAGAGCTCTAAAAGATAAAAATACCTATCTACCATTTCCTAATTCTCCCTCCACCAGCACTGAAACCAGCCGCCCCAACCCCCCAGCCTGAAATCATTCTAGCCAGACGAACTAGCCGACGCCATCAAATCAGCTGAGAACCCGCAGCTGCCCTGCCTCCCCCTTCCTCCTTTCAACCCAGGCCCTCGAACAGGCCCGATCTCCTCCTGTTCACAATATAATTCTTTCTTTTTTTAAAAAAAAAAACAAAAAATAACTTGGTTCACATGGAAATTTAGGTCCTATAGATTGTCGTCCCTTACACGGATGTCACCCCGAGTCTTGTAGTGGGATCTAGCTTTAATTGCTGTCTATTTGAACTGAAGGTTGCTGGCTCGTCAGGGACCCAATTCCTTTTCTGCCATGTCATTTTCATGGAGGAAATAGAGAGAGGGAAAGAGAGAAGATTTTTCACGTTTTTGGGGTTGAAAATCTTTTCCAAGAGAGAGAGATTACATATATCAAATGAAAAACATTGTTTGTTTTCATTTTTTTTAAAAAAATAAATAGCCTTCATGATATTATGCAAGAAACCTCAATTCACCTTGAGGATTGCATAGGGGCAATCATACTTGCGTTGACTATCTTTAGTGGATCACAAATTATTCCCGATTATTCCAGTGGAACTGCTCCCGGCTACAGTTTTAATACCTTTTAATTATTTTTTAAAGTATTTTTTATTTAAAAATATATTAAAATAATTTTTTTATTTTAAAATTTTTTTTTTAATATTAACATATCAAAATAATTTTTTTAAAAAAAACACAAAAACAAACTAACTAT
>Ga0307515_10012906_pt1 | contig 15668 bp, 19 predicted proteins | sample 17_EM_MG_FD_194513 | JGI IMG/M metagenome (GOLD analysis project Ga0307515, IMG submission 194513) | Populus trichocarpa ectomycorrhiza microbial communities from riparian zone in the Pacific Northwest, United States - 17_EM | ecosystem: Host-associated > Plants > Roots > Unclassified | place... | reverse complement strand
TCCAGTAAAAGTCGAGTGTTCTCAGGGACGGCATGGGTTGCAGTAATAGCCGCCTATGAAGTGTGACATCGTTGAGCACCAATGTCGTAATCCTCGCCGCGTGCTGGTTCAGGAATTCAACTGTGTCGGGAGGGGTCGAAAAGTGCATCAGGACGTGGATCGGTGTTGACCCGGATCGTTCGAGAAACGTCCATGCTCGATTCGTGTGAGCGAAGCCGAGAGTTGACCATAGGCTTGGGCAGGAGATGAGCATCGCGCGCCAGCGGTAAGATACGTGGGACGCCTTGACGAGATCATTTGTCACGAGGTGAGAGGCTGCGAGCAGGAATAACTCGGGATGAAGATGATAAATGAGAGACTCGTGTGAGTTGATCCGCCTGCGCAGCATAGCGAGCGCCACGGCTACGTCCTCCTCCAGTGATTTTACCTGTGACTGAATGTAAGCACGAATAAAGTATGTCAAGAGGGGTGGACGGGTAGTGAAAGACAAACCGTTGAAAGAGGAACGTCATCGCTGGTCGAGAAAGAGTTTGCCTCCTGGGCGAGTTTTGCGCTAACGTCTCGTAGCAACTGAGCATCGGTCCGTTTGGAAGCTGGGTGCATACTGGAGTTTGACGGTGAGCAATGTTAATGAACACGCGCCACCCCCTACACAGCGTAGCCGCGAATGTGTCAGGGAAAACGGAGGATGTGCACCAAGGAGCGGCTGTTCGTTGGCTCCAAATTCGTTTGTGTGCTTCAGAGTTTCGCAAGATGAGGGTGGGTGACGGTCCGAGACAGTGACACGATCGGTTGGAGGATCTCCGTGACCCTGATGTGTCCTTTCACACAGCGCTGAACTGTAGGCAAGTCAACGCGATCTTGAACTTTAACGTTTAACGGTTGCGCAGTTTCGCCCTGCATCTTGATATTATCAGTTCTTCCACGAGCGTGAGGGACTATAACTCTGGAGGAACGGCAACGATAACATTTGACTTGGCAAGTGCAAACCTTAGAAGCGTCACGTAGTGATGCAAACTGCAGCAACGCTCTCTCTGATTCTTCCAAGTACAGGCCAGTCTTGCGAGAGACTGCAATGAGGCCGCTTTTTGCCACCCTCCTCACACTTTTCGCTGTGACATTTATTTGCTTACTATGGGTATGCCAGAGTTGAGTAGAGAGAGATTCTTGTGCTAGTGGACGAGAGAAGGCTAAGTATAAGATCGAGGAAACCCAATGAATGCTTGTGAGGTTCCGTCTCTACTCCACCCCACTAAACCAACAGTCGTTCAGAAGTTCGGCCGCTGTGGACCGGTGCGCCGGATCCAGGTGTAAGCACCGTTCAATCAAGTTCACTGCCGCTGTAGCTTCCTCGTCGGAGACTACCTTCAGCTCATCAAGACGTGCCTTGATAGACCAGTTGAAGATTGCCGGATTCTTCTTGAGTTGGCCTGAGGAATTTGATAGATGAACATCGATCAGAATACCGTACAACGACGAATGCTTACAGTTCGCGTTGAAGTACTCGGGAGCCTTCGGAGAGACCTGCAGTTGCGCAGCGCGGAAGTCCTCTTCGGTATGCAGCATCATTTGGTAAAGCATGTTCTCCGTCTCGTCCAAGCCGAATTTTTCATTTCGCTGGTAGCGGAAGAGATGCTTTGAAGTAACCAGTTCGAATATCTATAAAATTCACATTAGATTTTACGAATCCCCTCGTTATTAAGTGTCGAGCGCGTACTAGACAACCGAAAGTCCAAATGTCCGCGGGCTTGTCCCATTCCGCCCCAAGGTATACCTCCGGTGGTCGTAGAGGGAGCGATGTGATCGTTTGGTTGTCATGGAGGCCCGAAGGTTGCGCTGAAATCTATTATGAGTATCCGAATCGAGAAAGTTCGATAAAAAAAGTTACATACCACAACCAAAATCAGCTAGCAGATATGTAGCTCGCATTGCTTCGTCCTCAGAGATCATGGGTAGCGGTTGCGAGACCGCAGCTTGCACCACGCCGTCATGCGAGGCCTCCGGTGTATGTCGCCGTGAGGGCTCCTTCGTCACCCATGCTTCAATGTCGTCCGCGGTCATCGTAGTAGAAAAGAAGATGTTGTCGTGTTTGAGATCAGTATGCACGATTCCGCGCTCATGCGCATATGAGATGCCGCGAAGCAGGTGAAGAGCCACCCGCTTAACGAGAGGAAGCGGGAGGGCAGTTGTCCGCGCCTCGACAAGCGTTTTCACGTCGCCTCCGTATACAGGCATCACAAAGCACATGTGCGAGCCAGCAGAACCTTTTCCGGGAATCGTGAATTCGTCCAGAAGTTGCGTGCAGTGAGGGGCGGGCGGCTGTGAGACGAGCCGGAGCGCTTCAGCCTCCCAGACGACCGCGCGCTCGTACATATCCGTCATGTGGCCGGTTAGCACCTTTATTGCAACAAACCTGTTGTTACTATCAAAGCGTGGTGTCAGTTCGTCGTCGTTCTCCAATAGTACGGCGATTGAAACACACTGACACGCTATCGCGAGCGAGCCAAGTACTTGAGTGCATCCCCCAACCCAGTTTCCGAGCGATTATATACCGATTGCTTTGACCAATCTGATCACCGAACTCGAACTGCGCCCAACCGTAGCCATCCGCAGCGGGCATGCCAAGCGCCTCTGAAGCGAAAGTCAGATCGACGACTTGCTTGCCCTCCGGATCAACCGAGAAGTGTTGGTTCGTGAGCTCGGGCTGAGTTGTAGATGACATCCGAATACAAGCGAAAAAGCGGACGATGTGGGGAGGTCGAAAGCTCTGAGTAAAAGGAGGGTGTAAATAGCGGGCACGTGGCACGCGCAGGGCATACCTGCACATGTACATTCCGCCGTGGATGTAGAGAAGAACACGGAAGGAAGGAGCGACTAGTGACCCCGTCTCCTGACCGGTGACGAGCGCCATGTTGTACAATGCCAACTAACATCACCTGGTCAGCTGGTCCACGTAGAAGGAAGGACCCCAGGCCCCAATGCAAATGCCCCAGGAGTGACTGCGTCCCGCCGGGCTTTATATACTCCCCCGGCCACTGCGGGAACGGTCTCTTCCTAACAAGCAAGAACGCCCAAACTAAACAGATCACTAAGTAGAGGTCTCTGCGACCCCGATATGAGACCTCGGACTATGTTCTTTTTTGTGCACGCTTTCAGGGGCGTGCCACCCTCAAACCATTCTGCTAACCTGTGTTCTCCATGCATGCACAAGCGCTCGCCTACGTATAAAAGCCCGCTTGCTGGCTGCGAAACTTCAAGCTTCAAGCTTCAAACCCCAAGCTTACTTTCCCTCCTCCGAATCGCAATCTCTCACCATGCAGACTACTCTTACGGGCATCCGTAACATTATCATGCGCCGCGGCACCTCTGTTAGCCGCACCGTGTCGTTGACCTTCCAGTCGAAGGCGGATATCAGCTCCGCATCTTTCACCGACGCGCAGGTGTACTCAAAGCAACCGGAGAAGCGGAAGGAAGCAATCGTGGATGCCACCAACTACGCCGCCAAGGCCGGGCTGGATGCCGCAGGTGCTGAATCAGTCGAATTCCCGTTGGTCCTCTTTGGTACATTTCCTTGGTGTTTACCATCTGATCAGCTCTGTCTAGCGGAGGCTTCCACTCTGGCGGGGGAGGCACTGATACCTTTGAGCGCTTGACAGCGACGATAAAGGACAAGAGCGGCAAACGGATGTACTTCTATCGCAAATCCGACAAGACGTTTTGGGATCGCATACATATTCCAAGGAATACCTCTGCGAATGCGAATGTTTGGACAAAGGTGGATGATTATGTTCCAATCACCCAACAGCAATTTCAGAGGTGAGTACGACTCGTCGACCTGTCACCTGAAGCATTGACTGAAGTGTGGTTCTCTGTGCAGCAAGAAAGCTCCGACGGAGTGATCGTGTGATGATGTACTCAAGGCGTACCGTATACTGTACTATCCTAGGGCCGATAACCGGCAAAGTCCGAGACCGTGCACATGGTGTCAGCAGAATGTATACTACTGTATAGTATATTAGTAACAGCAAAGTCAAAGAGACTAAGCCCATAAGGATCAAATATTGAATTTCCATGGAGAATGGCGTGAGTGGATGCTTCCCTACTAGCTAGTTGTGCAATTAGTACAACGGTGATCGGCACCTACCTCATGATGCATGAAGGGTCAATATTCGGGAAATACTTCCACGGGGTCATCCACAGGAGTGTTTGGCTCATGTCCCAGGGAGATTTCCGTCGTAATCCTATGTTGTATGAGGTTTAAGATAACACATCGTTGTGAAATCTCGCGGTCAATAAGTGTAGGTTCTATAAGTTACACTGTAATATTCTTGGCCGTGTCGGCAAACTGGAGAGGTCATGATTCGCGAATTGTGCAACTGGGGGAACCATAGTATTGAACGTTGGGGTCCTCGACGGTGGAGTCGCCGATGTTAATAAGGGGAGATGCTCGGGGTCATCACAGTTCCCGTTCATAACGTTCATAATGGATGGGAAGAAACGAACACCGTTTCATTTATCCTGGACAACAATTGAAACCCGCTCCGACAATGACGCACACCGTAATCGTCGGTAGCGGAATCATTGGAATCTCAACCGCCTACTACCTCTCAATCCTTACTTCCAAGGAAAACTCTGCAGAGATCTCTGGTGGGGATACTCAGAATACCAACCGGGAACACAACATCCATCTCGTGGACCCAGCTCCCATTCTCTTCGAACACGTAGCCTCCGGCAAGGCTGGTGGCTTCCTGGCTAGAAACTGGTTTTCTTCTCCTGTCGCGGAGCTCGGCGCGTTCTCATTCGATTTACACAAGAAGCTAGCGGAACAGTTTGATGGGAGGAAAAAGTGGGGGTGGAGTCAAAGTGCTGTGATCAATTTGGACGTCACGGGAAGACGGAAGGAAGGCAGCGACAAGGGGCTCGGAGAGGGGTGGGATTGGATTCAGAGCGGGGAGTCGACGGTGTCTGCCGCGAGGTCCACCGAGAACGAGGATAAGGAGCTGGGAGAACACCCTCCTTGGTTGAACAACTTTGTTGGCGCTCGACCGCTGGCGGACCGCAAGTCTACCGCTCAGCTGTGGGACCTCTCCCGTACCTCCCAGTCTTCCCACACTGATTATCTGCCTTTAGTGACCCTTTGCGCCTATGCAATTTCCTCCTCGACCAATGCCGTTCCAGTGGCACAGTCCGAGTTCACCACCCTGCCCTGATAACTGAACTGGTGAAACCTGCATCTGATTCCGATCCTCCGGTCATTCTCATCGAACACCAAAATACCTGCGGGAAGGTTACAATCCCATGCGATAACCTCATTGTCACCAGCGGCCCCTGGACATCATCTGTTCTCAAGTCCCTACTGCCAGACGAACCACCGGCCAGTTTTCCTGTAATAGGTTCGTTATCCGGCGCCTCGATTGTTATCCGCTCGAAACGCTGGCAACCTCCGGAGACCGACACAAGCCAACTCAACGCGTTGTTCCTGAACAAACCTATAGGAGGGTTCACGCCCGAGGTGTTCTCCCGCGTTGGAGGAGAAATTTACCTCGCAGGTCTAAATGATGCATCAATTACCCCGCCTTCTCCTCGAGCCCATCCCCTTCCATCCCCAGAGTCAGTAAATCGGCTCATCAATGTCGCGAAACTCCTGTGTGACTCTGACTCGAACAAGACGCATGGAAATGGCACGGATTTCGAAGTAGTTTCTAGGGGTTTGTGTTTCCGCCCGACCACTCCAAAGGGTACGCCGGTGATAGGTCAGATTCCTCTAAGGAGTGGTGGCGTGTATGGGAGGAAGTTCCGGTTGTGGGTAGGGAGCGGACACGGTCCCTGGGGTATCTGTATGAGCCTTGGAACTGGAATGGTGTTGAGTCAGATGGTGTTGGGGAGGAAAACCAGTGTAGGCGTGGAAAAGTTGCAGCCTTGAGAACTCGTACTTTTTTTGGTTGAGCTAAAGCTTAACGCCTCCCCCCCCCACGATAGTTCTTTGATGCCAAGGCAAAGACAGAAAATATTGGGAACGAGAATATACATTTGAGGATCGTATCCTAACGTATTTTCAATCACTCGTAGGGCAAGTGGTGCGTGCGCGAGCTGCGTGGTAACCTTTTCCCCCTGGTAATACTTATGATGAGGGTGGTATGATTGTCCATAATACACACAACGGACGCTCAGCGGGCATGAGCCTGGGATGCAACATTAACCTCCAACTTCCGTTTGTACTCCGGCCAAGCAGCAAGCCACGCCTCAAGCGACGCCAAAGCTTTAACCCTAACCGCCGTAACAGTAGGATGAATCCTCCCAGACGCAAACAAATCTGAGCAGCGGAACCCATTAGAGATCTCGGTCGGCTGTCACGGAGTGCCAACGAAATGCTGCGCCTCCGCAGAGATGGTCGTTTCTCCCCACGGATCTCGGTGTCCGTTCGCGAAGAACAGCCGTTCGTCCTTGACGTGCCAGCCGTGGTACTTCGAATTCGTGCGAAGAGTGTTGGGAACATGCGGCCGAGAGAAGACTTCCTTGAACATGAGCGCGCATTGCCCTCCGGTGTGGGTCGGTCAAACCAGGCGGGAGACCAACATCGGTCTTCGAGGTACTCCAGATTGGTACCAACTGAATTCGTGGCATTCTGTCCAGAACCGGGACCTATAGTTGCTTCGATCAAGGAAAAAGGAAACTCATATCAGGATGAGATGGAATCAAAGTACGAGATTATCGTTTACTTATCGATCGCTCAAAAGCACATTATTGGGGTCGTAAGTCTCAGTATCGAAAATACCACAAGCTGATAACCAAAATGGTGAGGGCGCCGCTGCCAGTAAACGCCGAGAGGTGACGACAATGGAGGTATCACGCACTTGCCTGTAGGTAAGGAGACCGCCTTGAGGTAATTTGCCCAAGCGGGCAAAGCATGCTCCAGTCCCCACCCAGAAGCGGGAGCGGAGACTCCACCCTTGACCTCCAACGCGCCACAGAACTCGTAAAACCTGGTGTTGGAGCCAAAAAGGCTGTAGAGCCTGCCATGACCACAACCCTTTTCGAACTGATAATCGAATACATTCAAAAACTCCCGAGCCCGATCTTGAGAACAAAAAACTTACGAGCGTCAGCATCATCATCCAAACGGCCCAACCCGAACAGGTCCTCAAGTTGGTTGATAGCAGTTGTATTCGTCCCTGCGAAGACTTGTCAACGTGCGCGATCACCGCTTGAACATCCGCCGAACAATTCACCAGCATGTACTGATGAATTGGCTCAAAGTAGCCCCAGAGATCTTCGATGGCCTGTATAAACCCAGACGACGAACAAGCAGCATAGAATGTATCGGGTTTACCGCAAATTCAAGGGAGTCAGCCGCAACGATAAGTAATACGACGAAACGGAGCGATAGCAGAATGGAGAATGGAACTCATGCCACCTTAAGGCAAGAAGCCAAAGCGCCCGAGCAGCCTCCACCAACAAAGATCCAAGGAGCCTTATCAGGTCGGACCTGGTTGCCGCCTGGGAAAGTGAGTTTCGCGTTTTTCGTGAAGTGGTCAAAATCTTCAATAGCCTGGTTGAGGGTGTGCACCTTGAAGTTCTTGGCGGACAAGTTTGGGTAGGGGTAAGAAGAACCGTAGAATCGGTGTTCGACGACGATGGTGGCGCCCCCCTCTCGTTTGGCAATTTGGCCATGGATAGTTTGGTTGGTGGGGTACCCTGAGTACCCTAAGAACGTGCAAGTGTGTCGTAAGTCCTTGATATTGACTCCGAAATAGGGGCGGGCCGGAGACATACCATCAGCATTTACTTCGCCGGGTGTCGTCAAAACAATTGGTTCTCCGGGCTTATAATACTCCCAGGTAGCCCAATACCTGACCTTGAACGCCCCCTTGCTTGGATCATTGTAGTCGATGAGTCGGTCGAAGTAGTAAACCGTGTGGTGTGGTGGGGTCTCCTCCCCGTTCACGTTCGTCACCGGGTTAACATCGCTCGCTTGAAGTTCCGTGACCTTCAGGATAACGGGGAGCGGGGGGCGGTTTGCGTTTAAACGGCCTTCGGGAAGTCAAGCCACTGTTTGGCCGGGGGAGGGGGCCCTATACCAGCAAAAAGGTGCCTGTTGGAAGGAGTAGTAGAGTGTCGGTAGGATGGGGCATAAGCGAACCACATGGAGCGCACCCCGACCGCTTCTGAGTTTCTATGAACCATACACCATACGACATTGTCTCCCATGCGCTTGTACGAGAAAGCCGAAGCAGGCATGTGAACTTCACGGCATATTGAACGCGAGGGCCATCACCGACCGAATGACAAAGTCTGATTGTGAGATCAGATCATGGTGCTACTGCTGTCCTTCTCTCCTGCATTTGTTTTCCTCGACCCTAAAACCCGGGGGTTCGGGGAGACTATCTGTAAGGTTGTAATCCTGTATACGCACATCTGAGGACTTTTATGGAAGGTGCAGAGACCCCAACCGTCCCGCCGGGTCGCAGGCAATGCGAATCTCAGCAACTGGCACCCTTCTACGACAATTGGAGGTGTTTCACGTCTTATGGAGAGTCACCCAGTGGTTTGGGGTCGAGGACGCGCGAGGTCATAGCAGTCGATGGTCGGAAGGCTCGTGATGGTGGACTTCAAGGTGATCGGGGATCGCCCGATCGAGTTGGCGCCATGTTTCCACTACGAAAATATGATTCCGACGTCGACGTGGAAACGGAGGATATCTTTTATAGGTGGACGTGGACTGAAGGGTCGGGGCAGCAAATCCATTTACCCGGACCCCCTACAGAGGCCGTCGTGAGTGGGTAAACATAATGCTAGGCGACCTTCGTCTCGGGGTGGGAAGATTCCACCCCTCGCTTTTTGCTCCGCATGCCCGATCAACGGAAAGAGCCTCTGTGCCACGCGAACCCTTCACTCGGATGTTAGCGACCTGGTACTTCTGGCCCATCTCCGCAGCGGTCCAGTAGCGATTGAAATGCGGGGAGCTTGGTCAATGGTCATACATTACGGCTCGGCCCGCATGTTCACCCGTTTGGGTTCCTATTTTTATGCGGGAACGAAAGAAAGTTGGGACACTGAATACCGAGCTATCAGAAGGAGGATTTTCGGAGAGGTTTATGTAGCTTCTTTGCCCCAAGGTCTTCCCTTCTCCTCCTCCTTCCGTTCCTCACTGACTCCCACTTATACAATGGCTGAAAAGGAGGATAAACCACCAACGACGTACGCCAGGCACCGCTTAGAGAGTGTATCCAACTCGTTTGATTCACTCACACCACCCGCGCTCACACCCGAGGAAGAAACGAGGGCATGGAGAAAGGTAGATATTCGGTTGATGCCCATCGTGGCTCTCCTCTATCTCTTCTCTTTCCTTGACAGAGGTGCGTCGTGTCGATTCTCGACTTCCTGGCTCGTGCCTCACCCAGAGTTGTAGGGAATATCGGTTAGAGGATGCTCCCAGTTGTGTGGTGACAGCGGGGTTGACCTAGTCCGATAGGTCTTGCAAGGCTGCAAGGTTTGACCGAGGAACTTGAATTGACCGGTAACAGGTACAACATCGCTCTTGTGAGTTCCGAACCACCTAACTTCTCCTGGCATTGATTCTGATTCATTACACAGTCCATGTTCTTCATCGTCCGTCCTCCCCACCCCACTCCCATGCTCCGTCTCGGATACTGACAGGTGATTGTACATTCTTACCATCCAGCCATACTGCTTGTTCGAATTCCCATCAAAGTACGCCCCATTTCCTATTCATTATCTCCGCATCCATGGGTGCTCATGAAAACGCGAACAGCATCCTATTGAAAACGCTCCGTCCGTCGAGGTATGTGTACCACTTCACCGTTCTCCGAGTTTGATACCTATCCGTGTTGCTAGGTGGTTACCCGGGATCACAGTACGTTCTTGCCGTGGTTGATTAACCGTGCTGAGAACATTTTTTTCGGTTCTCAGGTCTTGTGGGGGATCGTGATGTAAGCCAATGGTCCTTCTACCCCAAATCGGTGAGGCTAACCCTTCAATTCTTCTTGAGGGTGTCCATGGGATTCGTCAAGACGTAAATATTAGGTATAAAGCTTCACTGGTCGAGAACTAAACTCTTCCGTTCCAGTTATGAACAACTCGTTGGCGTCCGTGTCTGTCTCGGATTCGCTGAGGCTGGTCTGTTCCCAGGCGTCATCTACTAGTACGTGATATACAATCGGACGTACGCTTAACCCGACGTCGCTCTTCCTTAGTTTGACCCTTTGGTACCCACGTCACAAACTCCAGTACCGTATCGGGTTGTTCTTGGGTGCAGCTTCCTTGTCCGGTGCTTTTTCTGGTCTCTTGGCTTATGGCATCTCCTTCATGAGCGGCACTGCTGGCAAGCTGGGATGGTCCTGGATCTTCGTACGGTCGATTTTGTCATCCGCAGTGAAATTATTCTGATCACGGGTAGATTCTCGAGGGATGTGCCACCATTGGCGTCGGAATTCTCGCCTCCTTCGGTAAGAACGTCTTTGACCGGATTTCCTCCGCGAGTTCAACGACCTCTGCAAACAGTGATGGTGGACTTCCCGTCGACTGCCAAATTCTTGACTCCCGAGGAGAAGAATTACGTGATGTGGACCAAAAGTATGAGGGGCCGATCTCTCTGACCGCGTGGTAGCTAAAACCAGTTCGTCCCAGAACACGACGTCACCTCTGTTGGAGAGGAGGAACACTATGAAGCCCGCCACATTATCATGGCTGTTACGGACTGGCAAGTTTGGTGCTTCGTCTTGATTTCCTGGTCGGTTGTTGGCCCTGGTGAGTCGTGCACACTTCCATTCCAGTTCTTTTCGGAGATTAATAGTCTGGGTTAGTTTACGGGATCTCGTTCTTCTTGCCTTCGATTATCCGAGGATTCGGGTATTCGGTTGCAGTTTCGAACCTTCTCACAGTTCCTCCGTATGCCGTCGCCAGTGCGTTCGTTCTTTTGGATTGCTGGTTCACCATCCCAATAACAAATTTCTCCTAGCAATCGTTTTGTTGTTCTTCGCCCACTTTTCCGATAAACTGAGGCTACGTTGGCCGTCTATTCTCGCTGGTCTTCTCTCTTCCGCCGTTGGCTTCGGTATTAACCTATTCAACGTCCCAAACGGCGCAAAATACTTTGGCACTTTCCTGTGTGTCACCGGGTCGTATTCTGCCATCCCCGGTTACCTCGCATGGTGAGGAAGCAGTCGATCTCGTCATCTCCAGTGCGATTCAACCATTCCTTTAGGTTGGGTGGAAACCTTGCCGGCCAGTATAAGAGAGCCGTCGGCCTGGCCATCCTCATTGGCATCGGTAACTTGTCCGGTATCATTGCATCTAACATTTACAGGGCCGAGGATGCTCCACGGTACAAACTTGGACGTATGTTGCAAACCTCCTTTCGAACTCGGGTTTGCGCCTCTGACACCCCCCGCAGATGGTGTTGAACTGGGGCTCGTATGCATGGGGCTTGTCCTGCTGCCAGTTGTAGTTATCACATACAAACGAATCAACGCCCGGAAGGAGGCCATCATGAGGGAAGCCGGAGAGTCGGGTAGATTACAGTACAACGATGCGGAGTTGAGGAGGATGGGTGATAAGGCTCCCGATTTCTACTATGGGATCTGAGTGCCCTTGGCACCCTCTCCTTTGGTACTGGACGGCTAGGGGAAGCAGGGAGGCGAGTTGTGAATGACCGCCTATCCTCTTTTTCTCGAACGGCCAATCTTATCTCTAACTACCATTCCTTCCACAACCCACCACTTACGTATACCCAATGCCCATCCCCACTGAAATGACCGTTCGTCTTGATCTTGATCCGCTAAAGAAATCCTCCCCGTACAGAGGAGGTTTCTATTGAATCTGGGACTACCGTGAATCTTTTTGTGTGGGGACAACCGCCCAAACGAGTGATGGAATTTAAATCTGAGTCACCCAGGGATCTCTCACGCGGTGGGATTCCGATCGGCCCGGCCACCATCCGATCACATCCTGCCACCTCTGCACGCCTCCCTCGCCCTCTGGCCACCCTGGTCTTCGAGTCTGTCTTTACCCAACCAATTTCACAGCATCTTACGGGATTTACGCGCGAAACTCCCTCTCACCTCTCTCTTCCGTGGAGGCTGACCATCATCTGGCGCGTCAAGCGACTCGTCATTTGAAACCCTTCCAACCACTCGGTTCCAGCTGACCGACTTGACTGACACGTAGGTTTACCTTCTCATCTACATCTGTGAATGTGGCAAGATGTTTACCAGGAAGGAAAGTGAAACCAGGATGAACGGAGAGAAAATAACCAATGGGGGTGTTGGCCCTATTTTCGTCATAAACGAAATCCCAGCTACGCCCGGCCTCGATGCCATGGAAAGTCAGATCAACTCTCCGAGGACACGCGTCCGTTCTACCCCAGGTGTTGGGCCAAAACCTTTGACAATCGGAATCCCGACCTCACAATCCTTACCACCGACACAATACCATCCTCCTTCGGCCGGACCGTACAACACCGGTTTTGGAAACAGGGCAAACCTCAACGGTAACGGAAGAACTCCTCTCAATCATTTATCTCATTCCAGGACAAAGTCGCTGTCTGTACATGTCAACCCCAAAGAGTTCTCGCCACCACTTCGGTCTCCCTTGTCCAATTCATTTTCACCCCGACAACCCATGTTCCCCCCTCCTGACTCCCCCTCGCTCAAATCGTTTGCTTTTCCGCAATCGGTTTCCGCTCCGGAAATGCAACAGAGGTCGTTGTCTTCTGGGCAACCCAGCACCAGCAGACGCCACACGCATAACCGCATTCACTCTCGGAACCTCTCCGTGTTCTTCCCTCGACCTGGAACGTTGCCCCAACCGACGATCGAGGAAGATAGTGTGGACGTCCCACCGCCGGTTACGGCCATACATGAACGACCGGGCGATGACGGTCTGAGAGCAGGGTTTAGATTCGGCGGGACACCATCCACATCCGACAATTCCCTCACTCCTTCATCTTCATCCGGATCCCGCCCTTCTCGGCGAGGCCATCACCACAAACATTCAATGTCCCATAATTTCTTCTCGTTCCTCGAACCAGGGTCGCAACGTTCCGATACGGTTCTGTCATCCGGACCACCATCAGCAAGTTCCACTGTGACCGACTTCGCGGATAGCATTTCCCCTCCGCTTGCTGTGCCGACGGTCCCAGTCGTACCTAACGTTCACCCTTTTGCCGTTGTTTCGTGTGCCGCCGAAGGGATACTTGGGGCCGCCGTTTGGGTGACTGGGCAACGTACGGGCTCCTTATCATGCACCGGGCTCGGGTATTGGGTGGTATTCGATTCATTTGGCGTAGCTCTCAGTCGAATAATCCCCGGATATCTCGCCCGGGATACGATGCAGTCCAGGAGCCGCCGTACATATGGGTATGGCCCTTATCTTCTTCACTAAACTCTGCCCATTGAGCGTAATTTCAGGAATGGCCGCCTGGAAACCGTACTGATGTTCGCTCAGTCGGTGTACCTGATCTTTGCGTCGGTTTACATATGCAAAGAAACGGTGGAACACCTCTTACTATCAACCGGCGATGATCAACATCATCATGCCGATCACCATCATCACTCAGATGGGTGTGTTGCACTTCCCGCCAAGGTTGATTCCGTGACTGAATTCCACCTACCATACAGGGGGGTATTATCCATATTACTTCCGTTCCTATCCTTGGTATTGGTTGTCGTCAACGCGTTGGGTTTTGACAACCATTCCAAGCTCGTCGAGGGTTTGTGTCCATCGGATAATGTTTCTCCCCGAGATAACTAAGTTTTTTCTCCCCATAAATCAGTGACCGGCAGTCAGCTCCCACAACTCACATCCCTTCTTCCGTCCACCCGCACAAGTTTCGATGTCCCCAAAGGAAAGAAACAACAACCGACTCCGATCGACACTGTGTTTTCGAATCCATTCTCTCTGTCTCCTATCGCTTTCTCGCTTGCTCTCATGTTTCCTTCGTTCTTCCTTCCGGAGTGCGTCTCAATGGTGTCAAGTTTGGATCGCTGGGTTATGGAGCTGAAACCTTGACCTACAGTCATCAAGTCCGTTCGTTCGATCTGTTCCTCGCGGCGGTCCAAGCCCTCGTCACGTTTTGCGTGGCATATCCTGCGTCGGTGGCTCTCGGGAGTGTTTTGTTACAGACTTCTCCTGCTCGTGGTCTCGCGAGCGGCAGGATGGAAGCTTTCCTGCGGGTGATGAAGGAGGTCAGATTTTGTAGTCCAACCGACATCCAGTTCCGTTGGTTTACTAATCGCTCCACCGTAGATCGAGAAACATCCTCAAGTGCTCCACCTGCCCCCACCTCACATCTGGCAACTGACACCCTCAACGCCGACGAAACAGTCTCTCGTGGTCACTCTCGAGTTACACGTTCGGAAGGACCTGGACGACGACGACGTGTTGAAGTTGAGCAAGTGGGCTTGGGATAGGTGCGCGAGCGCGATGGGATTCGGAAGGAACGCCTCGAGGTTACCCGAAGGCGTCATTCCGGAGGTAACGATTGGAATTGTCAAGGGGTAGTGTTTCCTGTCTTCGTTCTCGTTGTCCATTTTTTGTTTTTGGAGCACACACTTTCGTTCCTTTTCACTTCTTTGTATATTCGTATCATTCGGGCGTTTGTCGCGCAGGTACCACGTAAATCTGGTTCGAAAGTGCCGTTTCCCGGTCGTGCGCCTGAACGCCGGTCAGACAGACCCTATGTGAAGCCATTCGTTGCGTGCTTGGCAAAGTTCTATGTTGCCACTGGGAATTTACATCGGTCAAACTACGGGATCCTGTGTGCAGTTACGCTCTTCGTCTTTCGTACCCGACCCCGCTCCGCTCGTTACTGTTAACGTGGGAGGGTGGAAGCGAATGGGGGTTAGCACGCCCTCCAGACCGTGGTGGAACTGGGACTGTGTTTCGGCCTGGGTCGAGAAATGATCGACGTTCCATGCCCTGATCACGTTTGGGTCTGTCGCCTTTCTCAATGAGAGGACGAGACGACAGATCATGACGGGGGTGACGCTGCAGTGTTATTAAAACCCATGAGATCCTGAGACTTCGGCTCGAAATCGCGGAAGTTCGATGAACGCACGTGTTTGTACTGTCGGTGAAAGAGGGTGATGAGATAACAAGTTCAAGGACCTCATCGATGGACGCAAGGGACTTACATAGCGGGGAACATCCGGAAAACGCGTGCCTAAGACCACCCACGAGAAGCGATCATCAGAAATCAGCCCCAGACGCAAGAAAACAAGAAGGTGGGGTGGGGCTCACGTCTCCCATTCTCGAAGTGTAAATCGTTACCGTCAAATGAACCCAAACGATCACCAAGAAGTAAACAGTCGCGTCTTGCACGACCCTACCGAACAACCCGGATGTTTTGAATGTTTGGGCGAACTTGTACGAGTGTACCGCGATCATCAGGAACGCGATTACATCTGTAAAATGACCCGCGTTTCGCAATGATCTACCACGTCGCCGTTATTAAGGGGGATACGAACCGAATCCCAAAGACAGTCCTAAATATCCCATCTGGAGGCCGGATTGGTGAGCGCCCTGGAGACACATTGCGAAAGTGTACGTCTGGGGGGACAGCAATGGAACATATGTGTATGCTGGGGTTTTGCGAACTTCAGACTTCACAGCGGTCCGGATGGAGATAAAAAAAAGGCTTCCTCACCATC
>Ga0307515_10012905_pt1 | contig 15671 bp, 5 predicted proteins | sample 17_EM_MG_FD_194513 | JGI IMG/M metagenome (GOLD analysis project Ga0307515, IMG submission 194513) | Populus trichocarpa ectomycorrhiza microbial communities from riparian zone in the Pacific Northwest, United States - 17_EM | ecosystem: Host-associated > Plants > Roots > Unclassified | place... | reverse complement strand
CCCCCCCCCCCCCCCTCAGGAACCCTTAGCAAGAATCTCATGGCACAACAAGAGAAACTATTTCATCTTATGCAATGTAAGAAAAGCCCGTATGAGTGCTTTTTTAAGACCTGGCCCTTTTCTCAGTCCTAGCTAGCCGTGAGCTTCTATATATAGGCAGGCCACGCCCATAACTCAAAATGGTCCAACACTATTGACAGGGAAAGAGAAAAAATAAGGTGGAACGTAATTTAAAAGCCTATAGTCAAGTGAACATAATCTTGATTTAGTCTCTGACCTCTATATTCATTCTCGTTTAAATCTTAATCTTATAAATTTTACCGATTAAGACCCAAACATTTCCCATATCTCTCGATTAAATCCTTTTGTTTTGTTAATATGTTCCATTTAATATGCATAATTTATGAAATAAAATGGCATCGCGTTGAAATTAATTCGGTGAAAAAGCTAACTAATATTTACATAATTAAGGACCTCAACGAGAATCGTCTAAAACACATTAGAGATGAATCTAAGATTTTGGATCTAATTGAGATTGAGTATATAGCTTATGGGCTAATTTGAGTTTTATCCAAAAAAAAAACTTGGAGTACACAAGAAATTCATCTAATTAGCTATTTGACTTGTTATTCGTTGCACATAATATGTTTTTTCAAAAAACAAATTATATATACAAGTTTTTTTGATGTTTTTTTTTTTACATAAAAATACTAAGTATAAATCAAAAAGCTTATGCAAAATCTAATTAAATAAATCAATATCATCTATGTAAATAAATAAATAACAAAATAAATGATAACAAAAAGCAAAACTGGAAAAATTAAGAGATGAATGTAGATCAATATATTTGATCATGCTATATGAAACATTTACCCCATTATATTTAATGTATTTATTTATTAAAATTAATTTTTTATTCCTTCAAACGATAATAAAAATAGACACACATTAATCTAATTGAATAAAATAAAAGGAGAAAAATATCATGTAAGGCAACATATATTAGAAATATTATCTTAAAATCAATATTTTTATTTTTAAAAATAAATTTAAAATATATAAAAAATTAAAAAAATATATAAGAATAAAAAAAATATCTTCAAAAACTACACTCACACAAAAACAAATAAAAAAACCTATATTCAAAAAAGGTTAAATAAAAAAATAAAAAACCATATTAATTGAAACATAAATTTAAAGATAATTTTAAAAAAGATATTTTAAAAAAGTATCAATTAAAATAAAACTCAAAAATATAAGAAAAATACAACGATAATCCAAATGCTGCAAACACGTTTAAAAGAAATAAGAAAAAAATAACTTGGCCTACAAACTTAACTGGTTTTAATAAGTTAATTTTATTTTAATTAGACAATAAAAAAATAGGAAACAATAAAAACACGACACGGTGAAAGAAAAAATTTAGCCACCAGGAGATGTCGCATGCATCGTCCAAAGAATACGGGTGCCCTCCATGCGCTGACATGTGAAGAGCACGAGCAAGTAGCTTTTTGAATTTAAAAATTATTTAATCAATTTAAAAAGATCAAAATATCCTTTGTCAATGATTCTAAATTTTTTGACAAGTAAACTGGTTATTATGTTATTTAAAAAAGTGAAAAGATGAGTATACTCCTGACAATTCTTTAATGACCAGTGGACATCTAGAAAATTCTTTAATGACCGGTGGACATCTAGAAAAGACCGAATTGATGTCAACACAAAGGCATCTCACTTTTCTACTGGAGGGTAAAATAGTAATTTTATTACAATAATCCGTAGTAATTTGTATATGATGCTACGGTGAAAAACCCACACCTGCACATGTCTCAGACCATAACTATAGGTTTTTAATTGTAGGTTTTTGTATAGTAATTTGTTAATTAAACTCTTCTTCTTCTTCTTTTACCTCCCAACATATCTCAGACCATAACTATATTGGGTATCCTTTTTCCAATTCTCAAATTTACCCTCCCCTGCACATGGACTGAGCACCAAACCTTCAATTAAAAACTCCAGGCCTTAACATTGCTGGAATGTTTTCTTGGAGACAACGGTTCTAAAAATAATATCAAAAATCAGCACAGCAAGAACCCTAACTTTTTTATGATTTAGATAAGCTAAACAACAATCTTAAATTATGTATGGATGTATGCATGTATCGTAGAAAATATAAGCAAGAAGGGTTTGAGAACTAATGCCAAGGGCACATGATAAAACATCCATCCATGTCAAAGGGGTTGGATGAGGAGGGCACAATCACTATCACTACTACTAAGTAGATAATGTTGCTGATGGGGCTAGAAAAGCTTTGAGCATTTGGTCTTTGGATTTTCCAAGTGGAGTGCACAAGATCATAATCGCCACATCACTCAAAACAACTGAAAGAGCCGGCCAATAAATTTGACCTTCCCTGATGGATATTCAACAAAATTAACAAGAAAAAAACTTTAATAACTTCTCATTTATTACCATCAAAATCAGCATCATCACTGCTACTTGATGGCTTCTTTAAAAAAGAAAAATATGTGGAGCTGAAAACATTTTATATTTATGATGTGTTTAAGAACATGCGGCACCTAGCTTGTGAGCAAATGCATGGTCTGTCGAGAAAGCCCTCTCTAGTCTTATCCAGGATGTAGCACCTCAAAGTCCACGAGGCTTGAACTCCACTACGAAATAGTGTCAAAACCCCACACAACTCTACCATCTAATCAAATCCTTCCTACCAGACTTTCATGATGCTGGCTTGTTGCTCTAATATCACAGACGTTTGAGAGTAGTTGGAACTGGTGGGAGATAGCCATCAAGTAACTGCCACGCAACAATATCAAGTGAGGTGCTTGCATTTGGAACTTTCCGCCTGCTTGTTACTTCATATAGGAGTTTTTCATTTAATTAAACTTCATGTTAGTTGTTGATAACTTGTATGTTAAATTAACTTGTATAAATTTCATCAATGGACAATTGATTATGTGCATTGCTTGACCTCATGGAAAGAAAAAAAAAATTGATTCTTATGGTATATATGAGATAAAATATTGCCAAATTGGGCATAATTAGAAGGAGAGACTTTCGTTTTCTTAGTTATTTTAGAAATGACTTGCGCTTGACTGGAGGAGGAAGAGGAGCCTTGTAGAAAAGCCTGGGGACTGCAATTTGACATATGGCAATTGGCATGCACATTGTAACTAACGTTTCAATTCTTAATTACCGATAACCTTGTATCACAAATCCGCCAGCAGCATTAAGATTTACTGTGTTCTGTGACATCCCAAGTGCGATTCTTGAACAAGAAAACGTATCTTGTTGTTCGTTTTTTGACCTTTACTTGAATTTTATGCCTTTGTCCTTGATATCTGTATTCATTGTACAGTGAAACACTCAGGTTTTTCAATGCAATTTTTATTGAAGCCACTTGAGAGCTCCAACGCATGAGTGGGACAAAAAGGAAAGAACTTGAACGATTAGGAGCATAGATTTTGAAAAGAGGTTAATTTGGACAGCAAATGTGTTTAGCATCGGCAATTCTCCCTTGCAGAGCAGATGAAGGGAAAACTAATTAAAGTATGTTTTCAAATTAAATTATATCCTTGTGGTCTTAGAGGATTTTTTTTATATAAAAAATTAATGAAGTGGGGTTCGGACATAGAGTTTCACTTTAACATGCAACAGCCTTCATGGATCAAAGGACGTGGAAAACTATGAAGGATGATTTGTCATTTGTTCTTGCATGACTCAATCAAATTCCAAATTTTAGAATCTTAAAGAGGGTTTAATTAATTTATCTTAGCAACTAGATTAATTTGGGATCTCCTATCGATTTTCGTTGGTGTTTATTATTTATATCATCTCAAGGATAAATGATATATATCTCAAAGCAACGCTAAACGTGAAATTACAGTACTGATGGATCATTTGCTTCAAAATTTTGTGATTGAACTCAAGAGATGCTTCGGGATCTTTCAACACAAACCCTGAGCAGTGCAGTACAGGGGAAAGATGGATCCAAAAGGTAAAAAAACAGATACCATCAAGATAATTAATTCATTGTAACGAACTTGCCTGATCTCAAGGCATGGAGTAAGTGCTTGAAGTAAGGTAAGCTAAAATGGCAGTGGTGAATAAATGCTTCAGTGCTGCCTAGCTGAATTTGTGAAAGTGTTGCAATGCCAAAGCCCACACTCTTCCCTTCTTCTCTCAAATCAAACCCTATTAGCCTAGCCTCTTTTCTAGTTGAAGCCATATCCATGATTCAAACATTAAGGTAATTAAAGTTGCTTAGTCACTCGCTCCAAGATTGTTAGTGCCCTTGCTTGAATGAACAAGTCCTGTTCAAATCACGTAAGATGTGTGAAAGTCTAGATCAAAGGCTGGCACGGTTCAGGAAGTGATCAAGTTATTCATTACCCCAGAGAGGAAGCAATAAAAAGGGACTGCGACTGCAAATTGGTCTGCATTTTCAGAAGCTCCTTATAAAAACAAGTCAGGGTTGCCCCATGACATGAATGTGGGGAAGATGCCCGTCACTACATTCGATAAATCATTCAACTAAGTAGCCCATCTTGCAAAGTGGTTCAGGCTTCAAAAATGGCACCTGAGGAAAAAAATAGGTGCAAGAAAACAAGATTATCACTGTTGAAGCTGTGTACAGGAAAAGATTTGAAGATCAATGGAGGGAAATAACCAAAGGCACGCCATCCATCCACCATCCCAATGCTAATTTCAAACCTTGAACGCTCAACCTCCGTCTTTATGCCTTGGCCCAAATGTCTCTTTTATGCAAACAAAGGGTGGTCCATATCGGCATTCAGCAGCATCGAAAACCCATATTTACTGTATATGAAAAGAAAGTACCCATCAAAGATGACGAATAACACTCTCGCCAATATATCTGAACCCTCAGATTCCCCTTTCCAAGGGCAGGGATTTTATCAACTGCGAAAGTCTCACGCTACATGCATTACACTTTAAATGTTTTTCGTTTTTTAATAATTACTATAGAAGAAACACTCTCCTCTCTCACAAAATACCTCGACGTCAACAATGTTTTTATTTTCTAGGATAGGTGTGTGAATCGAGAGGAGAGGAAAAAGAGGAAATGAAAAAAAAAAAAAAAAATATTTCCGTTGCGCTGTCAACAGTAATGGGAGAGAGCTACCAGCAACACTAAAATAGGTTATTATTGGAGGATAGAGGAGGTCTCAACTCTCAAGCATTGCCTAAACAAACTTGGGATTTTTTTTATAACTCTTTAATTTAATCTAAAATTTCATCTTTTTAAAATTCAATAAGAAACCCAACTAAGAAAAAAAAACAAAGAAGTAGATAAACCAAGTTCGTTGAAAAAAAAAATTTAAATCAAAATTTAAACAAGAAAACCGATAATGTTTTGGATCCACTCGAGAAGCACGACCCACTAAACCAACTCCAACAAAATTGAATTTAAAAACCAAGCTGTCTAATGATGGATCACGACAGACATGGGGCAACGCTAAGAGGATACAATGTATGACATCCATGGCACATCCTAGTCCAATCATTGTTTTTCATTAACGACTGTTTTTAGTATTTTTTTTAATCCGTAACTCAAACTCTCTATGCGCATTTTAGAATTCTCATCAACTCGAAATTTAATATGGCCACCATGTGGCGAGACTGGTCTTTCTTCCCAATTCTGCACACAACTGCTTCAGCTTTCATGATGTTCATGCTTTGCAACGGCCTTCAAGAAAAAACTCCAAGAGATGGACGGTTTCTATCTCAAGACTAATAATTTAGGGTTTTTTTATATGAATTGCCTGTCCTTAACCAGAACCACCTCCCTGAGCTTAATTAGCTTAAAATCAAAGGAAAATAAAACATCAAAAAACAAAGAGCACGATATTAAAGGTCGTCACTAATTCAGTTACAAATACTATATCTACCTCACCCACCCTGAAAGGAAAAATGTACACTAATAAACCGAACCTAAATAAAAACCGGTTTCAATGTCCCCGGTTCAATTTCCTATCCTCTCTTTTCCCTAATACCCTGCCTTCCTCTAGACTACGATTCTAACCTACCCAAAACTGGGTACAAAGGGTTGGGCCAGACCTGGTTCAGTCGGAACCAAACCCTCCTTATTCCTTCGCATTTCAAGCACTTTACGATGATGGTTCGAGTGCAATTCCTTTGAGAAAGTTGGGCTGCAAGCCGGTCTGTACTCGGGCAGTAACCGACCCGACTTGTATCGAACCCCGCAAGCATTGCAAAGGGTTTTGGAACCATTTGGACCGGCTCTCCATTGTGGAGTCTTTTGAACCCCACAATGGCTGCACCTCCTCGACGAGTTGGAACCACAACCTTTTGCCGCTGCCTCAACAGCCGGTTTTTTCATCTTTTTCGCCACCGGTTTCTCGAACCAAACCGGTTCAACTTTCAAACAGGGTTTGGAGTAAACTAACCAAGGGCTTGAAGGGCTTGAAGAGGATGTTGAAGAGGAGGAACTTGATGATTCTGTTAAAGAGGGCGACCCGAGTGGCCAAACTCTTACACCATTTCTTGTTCTCTTGCTTCTAGCCTTGCCTGGAACCGGGGTCTTAAACAAGGGCTCTTCTAAAACCAACTTCTCCTGTTCCACCGGGTTCTCTTTTTTCGGCTCCGGCGGAGAAACATTTGTCGGAAACGGAGCGGCGTATTCCGAGTTGGAATCCTCCACAAAATGTGACAGCCATTCAAGACTTGCAAAATCATCCGTCTGTAAAAAATGGCACCTTTTCAGTGAAAAAAATAGCCAACAAATTAAGTATTCAAAGAAAGAGAGAATGGAGAGAGCAGGGCCACTAACCGGCACACAAAGTTCACTTGTAGGAACAGAAAAAAAATCATCTTTGACAGCAAAACCAGGACTACTGTCACTGTTTTTGTCTTCTTCAAGGGCTTCTTGCTTAGGAGAAACAGAAACAGAAAAAACACAAGGTTTCTCTTTATCTCCCCCCTCCTCCTCTTCTTCTTCAATGAAGTCGTTTTCATTAGAGAAGTCTAAGAGCTTTTCAACAGAGAAATCATCAGACGACATGCCGTTGGGAACATTAACTGCCCAAAAATCGTCTAAAACTTGCGGGCTAAATTTCATGGCCATTTCTTTTCTAAAACTGGTCTTCAAAGCGCCTTCAACACATTCCATTTCTTGTTTCTTGAACCTAAAAACAAAAAGCAAAGGACACACAAAACAAAACCCAGAAATTTAAAAACTTGATAGCAAAACCAAGAGAGAGGAGAGAGGAGAAGACACAACGGGTGTGTGCGTGTGTATATATACTCGCAGAGGTATACCTGAAGCGAAGAGGATAAGAGAAGGAGAGAATAGAGAAGGGGTTGTGAATTTTGGAGAGGAGAAGAGTTTGGTAAAGCATTGAATGAGAGATGAAAGCATGCCTATACCATAAGTGCCACTTTCTTTCTTTTTTTATTTTATTTATTTTTTCTCTGTTTTTTTTCCAAGTATTTATATAAAACAGTAGTTATCTCTCTACTGTTTTTTTTTTTATCTCTCTATTTATTTATTTGGACGAATTTAATTTATTTTATGCGTTTGCAGTTTAAGAAATAACGTCCTAATGTCACATTTTTTCTACTGAAATTACGAGGACTACCCCTTTGAATTTTCAAAGCCAGATACTCTTTTACATTGTTACCTAAATTAGTAAATTGGTTGACCTTCTTAGGGTTCAAATTATGGTCATATACAATTGAGTTCATATAGTTTATTTTGGATTTCAATTGAAGTATTTTTCTTCTTTTTTTTAATTTTAGAAATCATAATTTTTATTTGAATTCAAACCCAGTGTAATATTATAAAAAATAATCCACTTATCCAGTATATATTCAAAAAATATTTAAAGTGTGATTGAAGTTTAATCTTTATTTATAAGTATTTGGTAGTGTAATAACGATTAATTTTTAAAATATATTTTATTTAAAAATATATTAAAATAATATTTTTAAAAAAATTAAATTTTACCCGACCGTTCTATTAGGACGCAATACCAATTCAGAGCTTAGAAGAATCGTTATACTAATTATATTCAATTTGTACAAATATGGAAAGTGCATCCATCTATTGTTAAATAAAATTACAAAGATGTAATTAAATTGGATATATGTGTTAATAACTTTATAGTTTTCAATAGTAAACGGTAATTGTGAATTAAATTCAATTCGTAGAATCCAGTCCTTCCGTGTATGTTAAGATTTATATTCAAACTATGAAATTTAGATTTATTGTAAATATAATTCATCTAGTTAATATATAATATTTTATTTGGTTCATTGTTTCGGGACATATTAAACAAATACAAAGAAAATATAAATGTATTTGGTTAAGAAAATATAAACAAAAACATAAAATAAATCTATGAATTTATGTATTTTAAAAGTATAAAAGATATATCTTATTTGTTTTCAAGTTTTTTATCTTAAAATAGTAAATAAATACTATTTAATTAACTAATTTAATTTTTCTTCTTTGCTAATTTGAATTGATTTGACTTAATTGCTACCAAAATAAGATTATATCAATCAATTGTAACATAGTTAAAAACGAAACTCACGACAAACTAGGACTAAATTCATTTACAAAAAAGAGTTGGTTTTGTTACAAATACAAGGCAATTAAAACCATTCAAGAGAGGTTTGTTTTTCTGTTCAAAAGCGTCTTTGAACAAATTTAAAAAAATATTTTTATTTTTATTTTAAATTTTTTTATATAATTTTAGATTATTTTGATATTTTAATATCAAAAATAATTTTTTAAAAATAAAAAATATATATTATTTTAATATATTTTTAAATAAAAAATATTTTAAAAAACAACGGAATAGTATCCGAAATATAAAGATCTCTAACTTCGTATTTAATCTAATTCAGAAAGTCTCTTATTTCATTATTTAATTTAATTTATTTATTTATTGATCTGTCCGGCCTTTCAAACCTCGAATTCGTGACGGCCTAGAAAACCGCCACCTTTTGTTTTTTCTTTCTTTCTTTTTTACTTTTCTTACTTGGTTAGATTTTTCCCATCTCTTTTAACTAATCATCATTCATAATGCCTACCCCGCTTTGATTGCTTACTGTTTTTTATTATTTGCTTTAGGGCGAACTACAATCATGCCCTCTATTTATTTACTAAATTTCATCTTGGTCCCTCTCTTACTGATTACACTGGCAATATCCTCCACTAATCAGAAATATGTAACTTTTATGTACTATTCAATAGAGCAAATTAACATCTCACCGTGGGAAGAGATTGACATGATTTTGATCATAGTTATTAAGCATGATCCGAGAGCTGACTTGACGCAAAGCTCGAGTCTTAGATGAGCAGAATAACTCAAAAATTAAAAAAAAAATCAATAGGTTTTTAACCTGGTTGCGGGTTGATTTGTCAGGTCGATCGAGTCAAAACAAGTCAACTCTAGATTGGATTTTTTTTCACAGCTTGAACCAGGTAACAGATCGGTTAGGTCTTGATTCAACCAACTAGGATGGGTCGGGTTTGATAACAATAATTTTGTTGGGTTCATGGTTACCAACTTAACATTGGTGCAATTAGTAGGAGAGGGACCTAATTGAAACCTCGCAACAGACACAGAACATGATTATAGTTTGCCCTTTGCTTTATTGCTAAGTTAAACAAGAGAAGTAATTAATTACATGTAACAGAATTCAACTAGGAATGCATTTTAGACGTTTTCAAAGCGTGTGCGAATCTGTAATGTGTACATGTACCTGTATTTTTCAACACGTTATGCTGTGATTGTCTTCATTGTTTATGTGGCAAACTTTACGTGAACATATTTAATTTTATGTAACATCCAGACGATAATTAACATTTAACCTGTCAAGAAACTTGTGCAAGCTTGAGACAAAGCTTGAGACAGAAGAAAATCAACAGGTACGAAAAATAATGGGCATTGAAACATTATCAGTGAATTAATAAATGAAACCGTAATGAAGATCAATTTCTTATCTAACCCATAATTATTTATATAATTACTTGAAACTTTATCTCTATTATTACATCTCGATCCATTGTCAGATTGTTTGTGAAACATGTGTTACTGTGCAGTCTGTGCTTATGATGTCGAGATATTGCCTGCTTTTATTATGATTGATTTGCTTTTGATCATCCACTTCGGCGTCTTGCCAAGCATGCTATCAGCTCAAGGGAGAGGTGGGAAATTTCTTATAAAAGCATAAAACGAAATTTCTCGATATATGTAATATCCCACATTGATAATAGTGTGATATTTAACTTTATTAAGAGTGTTAATCGCTAACTTATCATATACGTTTTAGAATATTAGATTTAAAAATAGACTTGCGTCATCAAAAACAAAATAGATAAGAATTATCCACATATACCAAGTATGATGATGGACGAGTTCTAAGGGAAGGCAAGGATCAATTTAATTATAAATGTTTTTTATATATATATAAAAATGTATTTTTAAATATTTATTAATTAATTCATGGTACATACATGTTCGTTTATCGAATAAACTCCCCCGTCAGTCTTTTGTTTTCTTTTCCTAAACTTGCTGGTTCGAGATATATATACCTCGTGAGATTATCAAAAAAGATATCCATAATTACTAATAAATAAGTCAATAAAATGCCGTCTAAGAAAATCATAAAATAATAAGAAAATCTATTTGATAATTAGCTTAATCTTAATTTATGGTTAGCATTAACTGTGACTCGTTAATCAGAGGGTAGCAAGTAGGTTTGTTCAACTAAAATAGTTGGGTTTGTTTCTAAGTTATCATTTTGAATTCTAATCTAACGATAGATTTCAGGGGAGAAAAAAAAATCTAATCAATGGACTGGTTGATTTGAGAGTATCTTAACAACTTAATAACTAGTCGATTACCCGTACGTTACCTGGTATACTATAATTCTTAATTAGTGTTTATAGTTATTATTTTAACAACTTAATTTAATTATTTTATAGTTTTGTAAAATATATATTTTTTTAAATAATTACTGACGGAATTACATACGGTTTGTTTCCGAGAAAATTACCGACGGAATGAAAAAAAAATTTTGCTTGCTTTTTCCGTCAGTAAATCTATCGGTAATAACATTTTTTTCTATTACCAACAGACTTATCGACGAATAAAAAATTACCGACGAAAGATTCACTGACGGAAACTTTTCGTCGGTGATTTTTTTACCAACGGAATGGTAGTGCAAATACCAACGGAAAATTCCGTTGGTAAATCTAAAGATTTTGATAGTGAGTTCATACATATTTGAAACTTTGTTGAGGTTTTGAGAGAGAAGTTTGTCAATGTAAACCTAGTAACCTAGTATTTAGCTTAATTAATGTAAGAGGGTTTTTTTTTGGGGAAAAATAAGTATATTTTTTAGTTATTGTTTTTAAGCTTAGAAACTTTTATTTTTTAATTCTTATTTTAATTATATTTTTTCTAGTTTGTTTCTATTTAAAATGAATACTTTTTCCAATTTATTTTTTATATTCAGTGTTATTAGGGGTTTTCTAGTGTTTTTTTTATATATAAAGAGTTGTAATTGTCTTTTAGTAAGTGAGATATAAATGAATAAAATTAAATATTTTATTAGTCTCCCCATATTTATATAGTTATAGGGTTCTTCGTCTTTGAGAATTTTAATTTGTAACAAAATCTTTATAATTCATTTCTGTTTGCGCCAGTTGGTATCAAAGTCCAACAATCTTCGATGCTTAGTTACAATTAATGATGGTTAGTTATTGTGTGCTATTGAATAACTATAACTATAAGAAGTCGTAGAATAGAATGTGCATATTTAAGAGGGGATGAAGAGGTTCCCCTCGAGAATGAGACGTCGAGTAACTAGTATGTTATTTGTGTTTGCGTCAGTTGTTGTTATTAAAAATCCTAACGAAAGGATCCACGATGGAGCGGCTCCCACAAAGGTGTTGTGCTAGGAATTCATGACGGGGCTCCTCACACAAAGGTTTTAGGTATCCAATATGGGGGTGATCTACACAAAATAATGTCCATTGTGGATGAGGGTTTCTAATTGAGGCTTAAACTTAAGGATGTGTTCTTTCCAGCCCGAAGAGGCTGATGCAAGATGGTTTTTAGAATACTAAATATTTTTCTTTATTATTTTTTATGTTTTCGTATTTAGGAATTTTATTTTTTCCTATTTTTAGTTTAATTATGATTTTTCTAGTTTTTTTAAAGAGAATAGTTTTCCGAGTTTACATTTTATATCCAGTTTTATTAAGGTTTTTTCAATTTAACTTTATATATAAAGAGTTGTAATAGTTATAATGTTTATGAACTCGAGAGTCTTAACTTGTAACAAACTTTATTATTCTTCACTTTTGTTTATTTAAATAATGATAAAATCTAACTAGAAAGTTACTTGATTTAATATATAGATTGTAAATCAAGTGTGTTGACTCACAGTTTAACTTGAGTTTTTTTTTTTTTTTTTTTTTTTATTGAACAAAATTTTAAAGTTTTGGTTTTATTAAAGAAAATAATTAAATTTTCTACTAATCTAGCCCGGGTATCCACGAGCCTGTTTGGAAATGTGGTTGCGGTTATTTTTCAAAGTGCTTTTCACTCGGGAATGTATCAAAACAATATTTTTTTTTAAAAAAATTATTTTTGATATCAGCACATCAAAACGAAGTAAAAACACCAAAAAAATATTAATTTAAAATAAAAAAAATAATTTTTTTAAAAATATTTTTAAAACATAAAAATAAATAGTGAATGTGGGATTTGAGTATGAAGTTTTAGCGGCCTCTTGCGGCCAGGTACGACGAATTGAGAAGGCATATACCCTCCTCGATATTTCCGTATAAATATTCCCCTTCTTTTTATTCCTTTGGAAAATCAATTTGATGCCCTCTCGGCTATAAATAAGTGGGAAAATGTTCAAACACAAGAGAATTCGGACAGCTTATGTGCATGCACACTTTTGTTCCGAAGTAGTCGTAATAATGAACAAAGTTCATGACAGGACCTGCCTTCTAAGCAAAGAGACGCAAAAGTTGATACAAAAACCGAAGGTCCAGCTTTTGTCCCCAAACGGAAATGATTCCCCTCTCTTATCTTCCTTCCATGGAGGACAATACCCCTCCTTATCCGCTTTATTAAAAGGCAATTTAATATTCAAAATTTGCTCCTAGTTTTAGTTTTTGCTGTTAGATTTTTTGATTTTTAATTAATATTTTTTAGATCGTTTTGTCAGGCTGGTAATAAAAATAAATTTTAAAAAATAAAAAAAATATTATTTTAATATATTTTCAAGTAAAAGTTATTTTAAAAAACAATTATTATTATAATTCTAGACAGTACTTAAATCTACTTGATATTATATCCTTCTCTTTAACTAGATGACATGTGTACATACGAGTATGTTGGGTAAGGTAGCGAGGATTGTTGAAATTATGTTTTGTGTCCAACTATAATTTAAAAATACTTGGTTAATATTTGATGTGTTTTCCGCACTTTATAATTTTACATGAATTTCACTAATTTTTTTTTAAAGTTTTGTCTATCAAAAATAAAATAAAAAAAATATATTTTTTAAATTATTTTTTCAAACTGTAATTATAAAAACTGTTTAAATAAATAACGCTAAGATGATAGGGATAATATCGCTTTGAAAATCAAGACGTTGCAGTAACAACACAAACCTAATATTGTATCAGCAAACACTTCAAAAGCATGGGTGTGGGAAAGTTAAATACGTATCTTTAATTCCTAAATTTGGACTCTTTTTAGTTTTTTTTTTACCCATAAAGAAAGAAAGTCGGCTCCACGTCATTTTCAGCCGTCCTAACTCCTAAGTGGTTTTCTGACGTGGTGTCTTCCTATTGAATACAATCCTGCCGATTTACGTGTAGTTAGTCCACGGTGTTTTTCAGAAAATTCGAGTGTTTTAAATTTTGAATTTTGAATTCGTTAGTTTCATCATGCCCTCCCTCCCCCCCTCTTTTACAACTTTGAACATAATTGTCAACAAAGTTTGACTAATTTGGCTTTTCGAAAAGCAAATAAATAAATAAAAAACCCTAAATTGAGTAACAACTAACAGGTTGTGCTACCAAAGAGAATGTTTGATCTTGTTACAGACCCGCTTCTTTTATAAAAAGTGGGTTTACAAAAATTATTTTTCAAATTTCTTTGTATTTATTTTTTAATAGAAAAGTTTATCAATAAAAAATATTTTTTAATTAAAAAAGAATTTAGCTTGATTTATAGAAAAATGCTTTTCTTTTATCTCGGGATGAATATATTTTCTAGAAGTTGTAAAAAATATCATGTTATTTGTTGATTATGTCAAATTTGATCATCAATCTTTTATTTTTATTTTTTTTATTATTTGTTTTTCTTTTATCCTTTTTATAATTGAAATTTTTATACCTATCATATACTTTTTTTTATTGTTATTTATTTAATTTAAAATAATTTATGAGATTGAGATTTTTTTTCTAATTTGATCATCTTTCAACTTTTTTATTTGTCAGATTTAATTCTCATTCTTTCAATTGCTATTTGTTTTATCTTAAATAATTTATAAAATTAGATTTTTTTTTCAATTTCATATCTTGTTCCAACTTTTTTATCTGTCAGATTTTGTTTTTATTTTTTTATTGCTATTCGTTTTATTTAAAATAATTTATGATTTTTTATATATCATATTTAATCCTTATTCTTTTAATAAATTTTAAAAAATAAATTAAAATATTAACAAGTTATTTTCTAGTTTATTTTCCATTACATAGCCAAACACTGAATAATATTTTCCAATTTATTTTTCATAATACTATTAAACATAGAAAAATTTACTTTTCATGGAAATTTTTTTTTTTAAAAAAATACTTTAAGTAAACAAATAAGACCATAGTTTCTGTTTCTTTTCCAATCAAGTAGAAAAAATCATTTAGTTAATTAAATATTTTTTTTGTACTTATCCTCACATATAATTATGTTTTAAACTTTGATTATGTAGAATTAGAATAATCTACTTTTCATTTATGATGCATGCGTTAATCTCATTTTACAACAATTTTAATTAAATACATATTTTGTAACTTATATTTTTAAGATTGTAACTAAATTTTTTTTCTCAAATTTAATTTTTTTAAATCATAAAAGTTATCACAAAACCAAACATATACTAATTTAATATGATACATCAGATCAACATGAGATCTAGACAAATCATCCTTATACCCATGATGGGTCTAAAAAAACCAATCTAGTTTGACCTGATAAGTTTATGATACAGTTAAAAACATGTTGATTGTTTTTTTAAATAAAAAAAATTGATTTTAGTTTTTTTAAATTTTTTATTTACTAGGGTTAACCTATTTTAAGCTGGCGCATCCGTGACGAAGCCCTGCAGCGAGTTTAATCTTGGCGTGGAGTTTAATAATTATGGTAACAGGTTAGCACTGTTTACAAGATTATTATTTTTTTTTTGAATTCTGGGGGTTTACTGTCAAAGGCAGTCTGTTCTTGGAAGACTGTGTACAAAAATCGGTACGGGAAAAGGGCAGAAGAAACAAACAGAAAGTACGGAATCTACTGAAATTTCCGACGAGGAAATCGTCTCTTGTTTTGGCAGTACAATCTCAAATGATATCGTAACTAAGA
>Ga0307515_10012904_pt1 | contig 15673 bp, 11 predicted proteins | sample 17_EM_MG_FD_194513 | JGI IMG/M metagenome (GOLD analysis project Ga0307515, IMG submission 194513) | Populus trichocarpa ectomycorrhiza microbial communities from riparian zone in the Pacific Northwest, United States - 17_EM | ecosystem: Host-associated > Plants > Roots > Unclassified | place... | reverse complement strand
ATTAATCCACAACTACTCACCCAATATTAAAAATATCATGAATGTCAACCTGGGATGTGAAAGCAGGTAGAGTTATACACATTTCATGTATATCACACTTTGTTGGCAGAGTGCAACTTGCAGACTTCAATTAGTGGGTCATTTTTAATTTGAGTTCTTGTGGTTTATACTTGCCACTATCAGCCGCTCAGCCACGGAGCCACAGAATTCTGACCAATAAGAATCGAAATAGGCACATTCCGTGTCCTTATATGCATAAAATACTGAACTTAAAGCTACTGAACATACAGTCGTATCGAAAATAAATATATATGAAGTTTTAACATCATGGAGCAAATCACAGCTTGGTAAGTTCTTTTGAAAACACGCAGGGGTACCTGTGCAACCAGTTGTATTCTGATGTCCAGGAACTCAATACATTGTTACATGTTAGTATATAATGTTCATTATATTATTGATAACATACTAGCTGTTTCAGAAATAAAATACAAATAGAAATACTGAGTATTATGCAAAACTCTCCATAAGACAGATATTGATATTGAAATTTCTTTGTATCAATATACAAATACTACAAATAGCTCTGTTTGTAATATCAGCTGATAGCAAAATAATGAAATATAATTTTGACATACATGCTGAAGTTACAGCAATTGGGGTTAGAATTCATCAATTTCATAGCTGAGTATAACTGGATAACTCGATCAATCCACCTTGTATGAAGATTATAACCATCAATGCAGGTTCCCAGACGTAATGTTATTATTGATTCAAATTAACAATTTTTTCAGCACAGAAAGAGGCAAAGAATGTCCTCTCATATCAACTAATCTGTCTTTAAAAATTACTGTATCACTCTTATCCACTTTTTCTCAATGCTGTTTGCAGCTGTCCATATTCTTGAGTATAGTCCTGCCTACCACCAGCTGAAGCTTTTGTAGTGTTTCCAATCCACATTGCAATATTTTACAAGATATCTGACTACTTACTTGACATGCTAAATAATGTGACAACTATTATTTGCTAGTGCTACAATACTTCCACCTGTAATGATTTTTAAATATTCCATACCCACTAATATACTTATATCCACCCAATTTCTTGTAGCCATACACAATAACTGCTGTTACCACAGGGCTCTGACTATATCCATTAGATCCTTCAGGTTAGATAGTGAGGTCCATTGTTGCATAATACTAATTTGCTCCAATCTGAACTATGGATGGTCCAAAAAACAACGCAAACTGTTCTTGGCGAATTGAACCCGATCTGTAGCCAGACGACTTGGTAATGTTGATAAATGGTGAGGTATATCCAGTATCGTCCACCATACCTAACATATCAAGATGAGTGATTCAGTCCAAATGTCGGCTGACATGTAGATAATAATGAATGCACTAGCCCAAATGCAATGTCAGGTGATAATGGATTTTATAAATACTCAGTCCAACAAATCCACAGGTCCCATTGAGATGCTGCGAAGTGGTAGTCAGAGTGGCTGGTGAAGAGCAATAGCGACATTAATCCAGCAGTGTGATGAGTAAGTATTATAAAATAGGCAAGACATTGTATGGGGCAATGTTTATATGTTTTTGGGCTGCTCTGTCTCAACTCTGGGCAATGCTAATAAGCTATCTCAGTGATGTTGCTCAGCAAAGAATGAAACCAACCCTTTCACTATTTGCATTTAATCACACCATGTGTCACTCCTACATATCATTGGCAGTGAATATTTGTATTTTTTGTATGTATCTGTTTCAGAAGCTTTTTTTGCAGTCACTCTCTTACTTTCTTCAGATTGTTGCCAATACATGCCCCATCACTGTACCACGTTTTCAATGTTTGCAGTAGCATAGGTATACACTATTAGGTACGGGAAACTGATCCCTGTGGACAGGGTAAATCGTTGTAGTGTGTGTTTTTGTACAAATCATACTGTATTCGCTCTGTTTGGAGTACAACAGGCCCTTTAGCACCTTGGCCTCCGGGTAGGCCGGCTAGATAGTAAGTTCTGTTTCTGTTACCCGTCACCCCCTGACAAAAGAAAGCAAAAAGTAAAAGATAGATTAAAGCCAAAATGACCCAAAACAGAGACTGCTGAAACTTACTCGTCCAATCAGGTGGGTGGGTAGTTCACAACATCGGTAGTCACCAGGAAGTCCTGCACAACTTGATGGCATTTCCCCCTCGATGATAGCCCAGAGTCTTGCATGTATCAACATTCGCCCACTTTCCTGCCCTTAGCCTACCACACCAATTTAGAGAGTCGTCTCTGCCAGTTTCTCCATCAGCTATAGTGGTGGAAGAGGTGTCTGCACTGTGTTACCTCTGCCACCGTGCCACCAGCACTTGTTGGATTTCCACTGTGCCTTTTCTGCCAACTTGCATTGGAGGTCTAGTCTGGTTCTATTTGCGGCCAAGGTGTATATTCGCTATAGTAACATGTCAGCCATATGGCCTGCTTGCGCTTGATCCGCTGTGTGATTGGTTACTTCCTTTCGTGGGATGCAGGAGTGTCCCTGTACCCAGTGGATCTCTGATTCCATACCAACTTTCCAAAGGACCCTCTCATTGCAGTTAATCATCCTGGCTAGTGGCTGCCACAGCCCTAGCTGCAGGTGCTCCAGTCATTGGATGGCCACATTCAAGTTGCTGATGACAGCCACCTTTGTAATACCATTTGGGTGCAGTATCCCTCTCTTCTTGAATGACTCCCTGAGTGTGAGTCTGATTGCCCACTGCTTTGCATGGTAGACTTCCATTTGTCTAGTGGCAGGGTGGCAGCTCAAGTACATCCAGCCATCACTGTGCGTACAAACAGCTGGGGCTACCACTCAATTATTATCGGTCAACGATCTGGCTGTCCATCACGTCCAGATCCCGGCGCCTACGGTAGCCTTCATCTCTCTACCCCAGCGTATCACCTCTCGGTTAACCACTCAGTTGTCTCACAGTATTACTGTTCTTAAAGCCTGTTCACAGTTTCTTTTTTGTTTTAATCATACTCTATTCACTAAACTGAGAGTATAATAGCCCTCAATCCCCTCCACGTCCGGGCTGGCTGGCTCGATGGTGGAGCTCCACTCCTGCTACCCATTTTCTTGTTCTGACACAAGAAAGCATCTGAAACGCGGTCAAATAGAATACAAAGGAAAAGCGAAGGAATCGAGGGGAGCCCGGCTGCTGCAGTTCCTCCACCCATTTCCTGCAGGCTTTTACTCCTCCGTCTGTTTTGGGTGGGAACTTCCCAACTTCAGTAGCCACCAGGAAGTCCATCACCACTTTATCGCCTATCTCCATGGAGAGCAGCTGAGAGATCTGCGTGTGTCAGCATCTGCCTGCTCTCCACCTAGTCACATTTCCCAATTGTTTCCAGAGCATCGTCTGCTGGTCTTTCAATCGGCTGCAGTGGCGGAAGAGATGTTCCCACGTCTGGGCTGCCATCCTTCCTGCACCGCCGCAGCACCAATATTCCTCATTGTTTCCGTGTCTAAACCCTTTCAGCTATGTGCCCACTGGTCCGTGTCCGGACTTCAGTCGGTTGAACCTGGCTGACAGAGGCTTTACACTGTTCACAAGGCTGGGTCTCTTGCTTCCAGCTTTGCCTTTCAGCCTGTAGCCGTGATGTATACAGCATTTGTCGGCCTCCCAATCAGCCTTCCCCGCCGTCTCTGCTTCTGAGATTCATCTGGTGCTGTACGCTACCAAGGTGTATACCAATGATCCCACCAGTCCGGATGGACCCGGTCTGGGGTAGGGCTCAGTCCGGTCCGGTCCCACTGGAAGGTCGGACTGGACTGGGCCCCAGACTGGCTGTCTTGGACTGGACGGGCTTGGTCTGGACCGATCCATGTACGCATATAATTTTGTCATTAATTTTTAGCCAAGTACTACCGAAAACATGACTCCTCACCACTTTTTATCACCACTCACCCCCGAAGACCGACTCTGATCGAAATTATACCACTTCTGTTTGTATATTCGGCTCCATCCAGATATGTTTTCCCCATTAAAAGACTAATAACCAAGAAAAGTATACCCTAACCCTGGACACCGTGAGGGATCGGTCCGGACCAAGCCCAGTCCAGTCTGTCAGCATCTGGGATCGGTCCGATCCCAGTCCAAAACATTTCTTGGACTGGACCTGGACAGGACTGGACGGTTCCGGTCTGGACTGATCCATTGCTGGACTGGTGGAATCATTGGTGTTTACTCGCTCTCGTACTGTGCCTGATCTGAAGCCCTCTCTCGCTAGATTCACTTGGCGATCTGCTTCCTCATTTTCGGGGATGCCAGTGTGTCCTGGGACCCAGTGGAATTCTGTCTCTATTCCGGCTTTGCCAAGAGTCCTTGCGCTCTGACCGGTTCATAGTCAGGGCTCAGCCAGTGCATGGTCTCTGCTTTCCAACCTCATTCGTTTTGTATCTTGATCATTCTGCATATTGGTGTGCCACACCCGAGGTAATTGTACATCTCATTCTGCTTCTTTCCTTCGCATACATTGCTAGCCTGGCTGTGAATCGTTGCTGTCTGGAGTCCAGTGCTACTGGCGCAGGTGTGAGCCCTGAATCTCTGATAAGTATGCCCAGTGGAGTCGTGGGCAGGGCACCCAGGGTGGACCTGGCCTGCTTAATGAATAGGAGTTGAAAACCTTCTCATCTACCGGTTTCTTTTGGATCCCACCATAGCTCGCTTCCATATAGTGTGACGCCTTGGATTCTTGCTATTTAGATGGCTCTTGCCCACTCTGTGAGGATCCCGTGCATCCTTGTTCTTGTGTGGAGTCTCGCTTCTGCAGCCCTGGCCTTCTTTAGGCATCGGTTGTGATGCTCTTTGTATGTCAGGTGGACATCCATCCAGACTCCCAGCCACCGTGTCGCTTCTTAGTTAAACCGAAAGACACCATTTCCTACCTTGATTTTGGCTGTGAGTTTCAACCGGAGGTGCTTCCTATGGCCTCGCCTATGTGTGAAGAGTGCTGCCTCCATCTTGGCAGTGTTGAACTGGAGATCACAACTACTGGCCCATTGGATGCTCTCCGCTGCGTAGGCTTCGAGTTTCTTAACCAGCTGGTTCACGTCTCTTCCAGTTGCCACCCACCCGAGGTCATCCACAAAGGAGAGGCCTTCGACCCCTTGGACTCTCTCTTCCACCACAGGGTATATGTCGTAGAGTGCACTTACCACAGCGTCTGACAGTTCAGTACTGCACCGCCTCTAGAGTGCTGGAGCATTTTATTTTTGCCCTGCAATGACCTGGAGAGCGCAAATGTCACAGTTCCTCCGTGCTTTTCAGTCCCAGCTCTTCAGCCAGTCTTGTATCAATCTACGCCTGCAGAAGAACCCGAGAACATGGTGATTGATGGGAGAATTTTTGATGTCCTATTTCCCCCATTTGCCTGTCGTGGAAATTTGTTGTATGTATAGGGGACTGTTTTGGTTCTGGTTAGACTTGCAGGAAATTTAGCTTAGGGTTTGGTATCTTCAAATTTTGTCGTCTGCTATGCCATGTTCGTCGCCGCCGTGGGACTTGACGCAATGGTGCGGACGGATTCAGTGTGGGGTGCTTGTCGGCAGCTGGAGAGTGGCTTTACCGGATGTGGGAAATCGTGGGTGTTCCCACAATTGCACAGGTGTTCTGCGCAGCTACGTGGCGAATTCGCGACCGACCGGTGATAGGTGTTTCGGCATAATTTATAGCCAAAATTGGACTAATTAGTGTGTAAGGTGCAAAGTGCGTAAAGTGCCGACGTAAAGCATGCATTCGGGCCACGAGCAGCAATACAATTGGCTGATACCAAATGCCCAGTCCGTGTCACCGAAAGAAGGCAGCAGTTCCGGAACCCCGGCAAGAATAACCGGTTTAGTCCCTAGTATCCGATGCAGGCCGTATTTAGCGCTGTTGTTGTTGTTTGTAGTTGTTTATTCATATTGTATTCAATCTAATTAGAGTATGACAAAAACCGATTCCCCTCCGCCTCCGGGCGAGCCGGTTAAATGGCGGAGCTCCCCGCTCACTACCCAAAAACGAAAATTTCACCCCCCTCCCCTCCGTATTTAGTGCTTTCGTCCCCAGCCATAAAAACGGCACCCAGTCGCTCATGTCCATGTCGCTCTGAGACTTCACATCGCACAGGAAGCATTGCGGTTACAGTTAGCACTCTATTCTTCGCGGTATCAGAAACCTGTCGTCGAGCTAAAGCGACCCTTTCTTCAACGAAAGCTTGGTGTTGTGTGTTTTTGAAGACGATTTTGAGGCCCCTCAGTTGAAGGTACAAATTTTGTGCGAGTTCTGGAGCTTATCCGTTGCTTAAATGCTGTAGTTCAATTCCCTGCTTCGTCCTACCTTCCCTTCCGTTCTTCGAACGACTCACTTCACCAACGCAATTATGGGCGCCCCTTCAGCCAGCGCGACGAAGTGGTTTATTCTTCACTTCAAAGACACACAGAACTTAGCGAGCCGGGACATTTTATTTATGAGCGATTCAAGCCAGTCAACTGCAGAAGCCGCAAAAGTGTTAGATGAGACGGTTATGCAAGAGTTTGGTCAGGGGAACCGGTACACCGCCACTTATTCCTTGAAGTCAGATTCGGACCCAACGAACGTTACTGTCACTCTGCCTCAGTTGGTCACGTTCCTTCGAGGTCTTTTGGGGAATTCGTCCAGACCTGCTGTACCGGATTTGCTGGGGTTCGGTACGAACACAGTCCAAGTGAAATTTAAGTACGGGTGAACTAGGGTAGAAATGATCAGGGGGAGAAGTATATTGTTATGGGTGTTTGATTTGGGTGTGGGAATACGGCTGCGAGTGCCTATCGGTGGGCTAGGATTATTTGTCTTGTTCTGCTCGGTAGTGTGGGCTTATGTACAGTGATTTATTTACTTGTGTAAAGCCGAATGGGATTATAGTTACAATATACATGGTCGATGCGGCTTATTTTCTTTTTGTAGAGCTCGAGTTGATTTCGCGGTAGCACCCAAATGAATACACGCAAAAACCACATGGTCGTACACTGTCTCGACCCCGTTCCAGGACCTCGTAGTCTGTACTATGGCCCCGTGGGTAAAACCTAATCTTAAGTGTGGTAACTAGACAAATTGCAAAATTAAGACTTTGCCAACGAACACGGGGTACGAGGTCGTGCCCCGGAGAATTTTAGTTTGGTGGAAAAAAGGCCCCATACCAATTGTTGAAATACTGATTGCTAGAAGCCTTGTATTCTCAAGTACAGGTACATTCGTGATCTTATATGCGGCATTCAGAGTATGCCCTGTACGCATGCATGCGCACTCAGCTGGCATCTCCAGCTGAGTCTGGAATGACCATCATCTTAGGGAGATTATGCATCAGCCCAACTGAAGCCATACGCCAGGGAGGTAGACCATATATGCAACACCAATGGCAGCAGTGAACGCCGGGACGCCGGCACCCCATTCCATCGGAAATGTTGTGGTAGTACTGACTGTTTCTCCTAGCACAAAGTAGCAAACTTTGCACTAACTGCCCTATGAAGAGTTCAAAAAGAGCCCGGCCGGCTCGAGGGCTTTTCTCGGGCTTTTGTGGAGGCCGGGCCGGGCCGGTAATTTCAAAGCCCGCGAGGGCCAGACTTTTTAACTTAAAGGCCCGAGTATCTTGCCACAACCCGCGGGCCGGCCTACATAAATTAAAATATGCAGGCTAGCCCGAGGGCTTTTCGGGTCGTGTGGGTTTCCATGCATAAGGCATAAAAAGGGTGCCAGACAAAGCCATTTTAAGTAGTAAAGAAGGCGTGAGAGTCATTGTAAGTGGTGGAGAGGCCAATATACACAGGCAAAGAGTGGGTAGTGTGTTAGTGCCTCAGTGGACATGAGAATTGATATATAGCACAGAATTTGCTATAAAAGTGAAGCGATCTTCACAGTTCGGATTTCTTTCGGTACTTCGTTCTTTACTCGCTACCTTGCTTATGGAGCCTATCGGGCTATCTATCCCTGCTATATCCTGGAGGTTAAAAGGGTGTTCAGTAATTCAAATCTGCTCGTCTTAGACTACCGCAATCGCTTCGGGAATGATTTAATATATCATACTAAATGTATGAAGTCTTGGGAGAAAGCAGGAGTGGAGAATGTGCTATTTTTGGTAGTGATATACAAATTTAAAGTAGGCATAGATAGTCACTCGGCCCGCGGGCGCCCGCAGGCTGTTACGATATGGAAGTTGGGGAGAACCGTGTGCGTGTATTCTATGGTACAGAAAAGAGAGAAGGAGAAAGACTCGAGATATATGGACGAGACATCAGCCCCTGCAGCAGTCACCGTGTATCAGATCTGTAACATATCTCCGGCACAAGTATACCTGCAACACTTCCCCCTCTTGCTGCACTCCATAAAAATCAAACACAAGCAGCAAGAACTGCAGAACTAAAAAAGCCAAACAACTAAGCAAATAAGCAGCCACGGACGAAGGACCAATCTGGCCGGCTGGTAGCCGCGATGCAGGAAACTCCCCAAAAACCTACACCATCCCCAGAAACACAAAAGAGACAGATAGAGTAAAAAGCGGGTAGTGCTCAACCAAGAAGAAACAGCCGCTCCTGGCATGAAATCAATAAATGACACAACAAATGACACAACAAACGACATGACAGACGAGACAACCAATGACACTGAAACAGACAACAAACGATACTGAAACACCGACAACACTTCCCCCGGACTCAGTGAACCCACAGTCAAGCCGGCAACAGTAATACAAGACACATACAAACAACTACAGACAAAACAGACAACAGACAACAGACAACAGACAACAGACAACAGACAACAGACAACAGACAACAGACAATGGTATAAACTCGGATTTTAAAATAGATCTCGTTCTCCGGGTGTGATTCCAGCTGATTCCAATGCGATAGAGTCTTCTGCGAGTCTTGCATGCTTAGTGTATCTGAATTCTGTCTTCTTTTCTGGGTGAAGGTCCCAGCAGTTGTCTTGCTTGTGGCCTTCTCTTTCGCAGTAGTTGCAGATAGGGCGAGGTTTGTCTAATTGGGATTGCTGAGACTGAGACGGCTGGGACTAAGATCACTTTCGATTGGAATAGAGTGCCGATCCAGTACTTGAACGGCCAATTTCCACAGGCTCTGTCACTCCGAGTCTGACTCCCTTTCGCCGTCGATCTTCGTCCAAGAGTTGACTAATTAGATCCTCCACATCACTATAGTTCTGGTTGTCATTGTCACTCTGCCGAATGGATTGCGTAGTTGCGACAACGAAGCTGTCGTAGGAATCTCCAAGACCGAAAAGTAAGACTTGGTGCTCAGTTTCATTGTCAATGATTGCTCCAGCATTTCGCAGCTGCGGGTAGAGAGATCGATGGGCATCAATGTAAAGTCACATCGTATTGTCTTCATCAGATTTGGCATTGTCAGCAAGCTACAATTCATAGAACTTTTTCGGAATACAGAAGCGTGAGTAATATCCCTTTTGTTCATAAAGCTTCTGTAGCTTATTCCAAAGATCCACTGGATTTCGAGTCCCTTTCACATGATGCTCTACTCCTTCAGCCAAACAGAGCATTATATTGGCTGTGGCTTTTCGAGCATCTGAATCCCACTGTCGAACTTCTTGTGCTGGTCTGTCATGTCATAGACGTTCTTCGCAGACTATCGGCCAGAGGTCATCCTTGATAACGATCATCTCCAGCTTTGTTGCCTAGGTTGATTAGTTGGTACCAGTAAGCTTCGGAACGAGATGGTGGAGAGATGATGACATCAAGTCGATAGTGAGGTTTCGGTAGAGATAGAGATTTAGGGAGTAGCGGCCACCGGGCTCATAACCTGTTACGGTATGGAAGCTGAGGAGAACGGTGCGCGTGTATTCTATGGTACAGAGAAGAGAGAAGGAGAAAGACTCGAGATATATGGACGAGACATCAGCCCTTGCAGCACTCACTGTGTATCAGATCTGTCACATATCTCCGGCACAAGTATACCTGCAACACAGGCCGGCCGGACTTCTTCTTAGCTAGCCCGCGCTAAGGGCGGCCGGCCGGGCCTGGAGATGACAGGGCCTGGCCAGCCCGGTCTGTTTTGAACACAGGCCCCAAGTATCAGACCAACACACTTTCTAGCAACCAACAGATCAGGGAGGGACCGCGGTGCAACCTTGCATTACAATACGACTACAACTCACGGGCACACCAGAAATTACCCCCCGGAGCCTAAGCATTCATTCTATTTTCTATGAAACTCTGAAGACAGAATGCTCCTCAGATAAGAACCGAGTGATATCACTTGCACCCCCGCCCCTGATATATATTCTTCTCAGCCGCCGGTCATATCGAGTCTTCTTGTTGTTGTTTATTCATACTGTATTTACTCTAGCTAGAGTATGACAGGCCCTTATCCTCTCCACCTCCGGGCGAGCCGGTTAGATGGCAGAGCTCCCACCTACTACCTTTCGTCCCGGCTGACAAAAGAAATGTAAAATGATTTTCCGCTCCGGCCTCTATGCATCACACAGGCGGGAACTTCCTGACGTCTGAGGCTGCCAGGAAGTCCATCACTACCATATCCCATATCTCAATAGAAAATAGTTCAGATATCTGTACCCGCCGGCACTGGCCTTCTTGCCAACCCGTTGACTTGCCCACCTTGTTCGAGAGCTTCTGCTGCTGGTGTTTCCACAGGCAGCAGTGACAGAGGAGATGCTCCCATGTTTGGTCTACTGTTCCCCCACACTATGAGCATTTGTCGTCCTCCTAGTGTCCAAACCATTTCGTTTACCTCCGGCAGGTGCTGCCCACACCTTAGTCAGTAAAATCTTGTTGCCAATGACTTTACGCTTCCCATTGGGATAGGTCTCTTATTGCATGCTTTGCCCTTCAGTCCGTAGCCGATGTGCGTACTGCATTTGTCGGCCTCCCACTTGGCCAGACCTCCCAACGGTGGAAACCAGTTGGGTTTCCGAGGGGAAACTGCACTGCACCAAACAGCGCGATAAGTCGACAACAGCGATAGCAACTACAAAACGGACAGCGGCAATCGATTCTGGACGTCGAATTGACCCCGGAGCGAGCGTCCCAGCACCGGTGAGACCACAGGAGGAGGGCGGGCACACGAACCCACGCAATTGAGTGGAGTCACGTAGAGTCTTGGCAAAAAACACGATTGAGTGACACGTCGGCCAACCAGCAAGCGACGACGAGGACTACCATAGAAAGAGAGGTTTGCTTCACAGGAGTGATGACTGAAGCCAGAGTAAGCGAGAGGAGCGACCTCGACACGGGAGAAGTGGGAGACAGGATGAGCGACGTGCCTGTGGACGTGGCGATGGAGATGACGACAGTGGCGACACCCACCCCCGCGGAGACTGCAGGCAGAACCATGTTTGAGCCGATGAAGTGAAACGAGAACAGGAAGCGGACAAGGAGGAGCGAGGCCCCGGCGACCCCCAGCGATTGGAGGAGCCGCATGGAGAGAAGAATGCGACAGCAAGCGCAGGAGCTAACGCAGCTGCACTGAACTGTTGGACACCTACCAAACTTGGTGCAAGCGCAGGCAGCCCGCGAAGAAGCACAGTGGGTGGGAATGAGGACGTGGATGCAAGAGAGAGAGCAAAGGTGGGATGCCCGCCACGAGGACGACAAGGTGTGCAGGGCGGGCATCCCAAATATAATCGTGAAGGTCATGAAAGAAGTAGCACCAGGCAAGGAAGCGAGAGAGAAAGAAAGAGACGAGACCGCGAGGATGGACGGCGGAGGGCTAGAGGCCTCGCAACATGCGGATACACCGCAGGATGGAGGACCAGAGAAGAGCCAACAGCTGCAGCAGCAACCGAAGCCCCGACTGCCGCTCAAAGTGCAGGCGAAACCGCATCACGCACCCAAGCCAAAGTCAGCATCCACACCGGCGAGACGGTGGGAGACAGTCCCACCCCGAACCCAGAGCCAGAGGGCACCCAGCGGCCCAGGCGGATCGAGCACGACAGCAAGACGCCCGAAATTGAAGAGAGACGAGAGCGTACCGCTTCCGGGCCCAGCTCTGACCTCGGGCTCGAGCATGGCAGATAGACGGCTGATCTTGAGGAGGGACAAAAGCATCCCCCTACCCAGAAAGATGGATGAGGAAATAGCATCAGCAGTCAACAGAGCGCTGTTCGAGCAGCAGGCCCCGGCACACGTCCGGATCATGAACGTGAGAAGGAACCCGAAGGGCACAATAACCGCAATCACGCACCAAAATGCAACGGCAGAGATGGCTCTCCTATACCGAGATATCATGATTAAGGCAGCCAGATCAGTGGACAAGGGGATCATCGACGTGGAAGGAAACGAATCTTGGGAATGACTGAAAATCCACACTGTCCCACTCGTGAGATACATGGGCAAGACCACAGAAGGACTACAAAAAATGAGAGAGGTGATTCACGCAGAGAACGAGGGGGTGGCGATTCCTGCCCCAGTGAGATGGCTATCGAACCCCCGAATCATCAGAGAGAGAGAGCAGAGAGGAGAGATCAAGGCATCATCGGTGGTCTTCATTGTGAGGGGGAAGAAGGTGGCTCAGAGACTAGTGAACAAAGGCGTGATTGCTGCAGGAGTATGATACAAAGTCGAACCGTACACGAACGCGGGCCCCGACAGCCTCTGCGAGCTCTGTTGCGGATGGGGCCACATCGAGAGCAAGTGCAGCCACCATCAACAGAAGTGCGGCTACTGCGCTGGACCACACCGATCGAGCGAGCACAGCTGCAATGTGGTCGGGTGCGCATCGAAATAGGGAGCAGTATGCAGCAATACACAAGAAAAATGCCCGAACTGCAAGGGGAATCACATTGCATTCAGCGGAAAGTGTACAAAGAAAATCGAGGCCATCACAATGGCGCGACAATGCAGGAAAGGGCAACCGAATGGACGAGACACGAGTGAGGTAACGGGGGCCAACAGAGTAGCGCTCGGCACCAGGCAGGCTACGGATACAATCAATGTAGAAGGAGAAGGGGAGCCGACGGCCAACAAAGAGCAAGGTGATACCGGGGAGATGGAGAGGGCGGAGATGGAGATGGAGAAAGATGTGACCATGAGCGAGACCACTGCAGAGATCGAAATGGGAGCCGCCAGTTCCAATGATTAGACCAATCCAACACAATTGCGCCAGGTCATACGCGTGGACCATGGCAGCGCTGGAGACGGGAGTGGATCGGAAGGCAGATTTGCTACTTTTGCAGGAACCGCCGGGGAAGAAAGGGAGAATCGGAATCAGTCACCCGGCGTATGAAATTAGAAAACAAAAGAGAGTTTGGACTGCGGTGCGAAAGGGAAGTGGCCTTGCAACGGACGAACGGTCAGACCTGAGCAGGTGCGCGAACGATGATGTCATGGTGACTGACGTAAAAGAAGAGGAGAAAAGATGACAAGGATTATCAATGTGTACGATCAAAGACACGTACAGACTGGAGAGAGACGGGCGAGGAAGCTAAACTGGCACAGAGCCATCCGACCGGGAGGTGGCACAATAATCGCGGGCGACATGAATGCACACAGCCTAGGGTGGGACTTGAGATGCAGGGAGCAATGCGATGCGACGTTGTGGGAGGAGATTATAGACGAGCACTGGCTAGAGATTGGGAATAATGACGACCGGCCCACTCACCACTGGACGAGAAACGGCGAGGAAGGCGAGTCGACCATACACCTGACCCTGGCCACCCGACCAAACACGCGATGGACCACACTGGGTGGGAGCCACGCTACAGGCTCCGACCACGAGGTGATCGAGTGGGAGTTCAATGTCGACAAACAGGAGGAGGCGGACCACGTGCAGCTCATAGGATGGAACCTGGCCGCTATGTCAAAAGAGGACGAGGAAGCAGCAGAGAAACTTTGGAGGGAGCTGGAGAGAGAAAGAGCCCACCTAGGCGAGGAATGCACTGCAGACAATGTAGAGCGAGAGGCCCAATGCTCTCAAGGAACACTGAGCAAAGTTCTAGATGCCAAAGCGAAGAAAATCAGAATCTGCGCTCGATCGAAGAGGTGGTGGAACGGCGCGATCAAGGAGAGGAGAAGCGCACTGTGGAGAGAGAAGAGAAGGGGAAGGAGGTCAGAGGCGGCAGCGCACGCAAAAGCAGAACTGCAGAAGTCAATTCGACTGTCCAAGAGCCGGATGTGGAATGACTACGTGCAGATCCTTAGTGGGGGCGAGGTCTGGAGGGTGGCAAAGTTCACCAACCCTCGAGCGAGAGCCACCTTGGAAGCGCTGACTGACAGAGAGGGGAAGCAAGCAAATACCATTGCCGAAAAGGAGGAAATGCTCAGAGGAGAGTCTTTCCCCCTGAATGACGGAGACCAGTACTACGAACTACCCCCAGCAGGCCAAGCCCACGAACGCATAACTGAGCAGTCAGTCGAACGAGCTCTGTTCTCGCAGTCGGTAAAGATGTCCCCAGGCCCAGACAAGCTGTTGTTCGGAGCCATACGGCTACCCTGGAAGTGGGACAAAACAAGAATTGTAGGACTAACGAACGCAGCTATCCGAACGGGCCGTCACCCAGCCGTCTGGAAGCACGCGAGCGTGGTGGTGATTCGAAAGCCAGGAAAGGAGGATTATACGAAGCTGAAGTCGTACCGAACGATCTCTCTGCTCAGCTGCATGGGGAAAGTCGTTGAGATCGTAGTCGCAGAGCTGCTATCCGACGAGGCCGAGAGGAGAGCACTGCTAAGCGACGGCCAATTTGGCAGCAGAGAGATAACGTCGGCCATTGACGCTGCGGCCATCATGGTCGACAGAGCGCACGCCGGGTGGAAAGAAGACATCTTCACGAGTGTCCTCCTGATGGACATCATGTCAGCGTTCCCAAGTGTAGAGAGAGGAAGGCTGTTCCGGGCGATGAAGGCCAAGATGATAGATGGAGATCTCACACGATGGACCCAGAGCTTTCTCTCAGAGAGGACAGTGGAGATGGTAATCAAAGGCAATGTCTTACAGAGCCACCCCGTGGAGGCAGGTGTCCCTCAGGGCTCACCCGTATCGCCGATTCTCTTTGCGATACACACCGCTGGACTGAAACACTGGGTGGAAGAGAGAGTGCAAGCCGAAGACCTCTCCTTCGTAGACGACCTCGGATGGGTAGCAACCGGGAAGGACGTGAACCAGTTGGTTGAAAGACTTGAAGCCTGCGCAGCCGAGAGGATTGAGTGGGCCAACAGACGAGATCTCCAGTTCGACACTGCAAAGACGGAGGCAGCACTCTTCACACGCAGGAGAGGCCACAAGAAGCACCTCCAACCGAAACTCACAGCCAAAATCAAGGTAGGAAATGGCTTCGTCCGATTCAACAAAGAGGCGACACGATGGCTGGGAGTCTGGATGGATGCCCACCGGCCGTTCAAAGAGCGCCACAACCGGTGCATGAAGAAGGCCAGGGCAGCAGAAGCCCGATTGCGCGTACTCACGAAGATGCACGGAATCATCCTAGAGCAAGTAAGAGCTGTCCAGATAGCCTGCGTTCAAGCCGTCGCGCTATATGGAAGCGAGCTCTGGTGGGACCCGAGAGAGATTGGCAGACGAGAGGATCTTCAACTGCTGCTGAATCGGCAAGCTAGATCAACCCTGGGCGCCCTCCCCACGACGCCAATGGGCGCACTTATGAGAGAGTCAGGGCTCACACCTGCGCCAGTAGCCCTGGACGCCAGGCA
>Ga0307515_10012903_pt1 | contig 15673 bp, 7 predicted proteins | sample 17_EM_MG_FD_194513 | JGI IMG/M metagenome (GOLD analysis project Ga0307515, IMG submission 194513) | Populus trichocarpa ectomycorrhiza microbial communities from riparian zone in the Pacific Northwest, United States - 17_EM | ecosystem: Host-associated > Plants > Roots > Unclassified | place... | reverse complement strand
GTGCTTTCCCAAAATGCTCGAGGTCGAGGTCGAGTCCAAGCTTGGAGAGCCTGATCTTTCCTGTTACTCGCTCTTCTCGTTAAGAACCCGGCAGCGTATTTGTGATCCAGTGGAGAAGAACAACTACCATCGTCATATTTTACTGACCCCTGCCAATACTCGAAATGACGTTGACCATACCAAGTTCGAACTCCTTTAAGCCTGCTTCGATAGAGGTGTCGGTGCATTTCGGTGAAATGCGTAACCAACGACAGACTATCGGCTGCTCCGTGATTACTCAGAGGTAAACTTGCAAGCCTCTCTGTTGCGTCAAGGGACTACTCACTTAGCCAGGATAACCTCCTGAGTTACCAGGTGAGTTTGTAGATGGTTCGCGGGAGGAAGTGGTCTCCTTCGTACTTTCTGAGAGTTGATAAATAAATAAGTGTCAGAGACATATTGGGATATGGTGAAGAGATACAGTTAAGCGGAGTCCTGCCTGTATCGCCGAACCTTCGGTAGATGTTTCAGAAACCCTCAGGATGCAACGTAATCTGGACCAGTCTTTTTGAGTGGCAGAGGATAAATCATCGGTCGGTCTTTCAACTGGTAGGCATTCAGGGTGTTTGAAATCCCAAAACAGAATCAGTGATGTTGCAGGCAATGGCCATCTGGATGGCCCAGTGGTGCGCCGTGCTCATCCTGAAGGCAAGCGTTAGTAACAGGGGTCCATTAGGCGTTAGGGTTGTAGCCTACTACTGGTGCGTTATGCTCTGATTGAGTTAGGATTGCCCCTGGTCTACTGGTCTGTCTGAGAGGTGTTTCACCAGCTTACTTACCAACTTCTGCAAGGGGTGTATTATTCCATTGTGGTTGATACACCCCCTGAAATACCCAGTCCAGAATAATCTCGGATAGATTGGTTTCATGCTTCCGACGACCTGGATTGGGAATATTCTGGTTAAACGCATTCGGCAAGGATGATGAGAGGAAGGTTTGCGTCGTCCCTTGGGTATTAGTCGTCAGGCTTCTTTTTATTATCGTGTTGACGATGGCGTTGGACAGTGTCTGGAAGCCTGTTGGTCTCTGCCTGGTCAGCTGCTCGCTTGGTTTCGCTTATCTTTTCAGGGTTAGATACGAACTTGCTGGTGGGTTTGAGAGGTGACCTGGGGAGTCGACTGTGGCAGCACTGCTGACTTTGAAAATATGCGCAGCGGCCATGACGGACGTCGAATCAAACCTGGTGCTGATAAATTTGTGAAAATCTAGTATCCAGGGCACAGGTGTAGAACACATGTGGGTATCTTGTCCGAAGGCGGTAATCGAGCCGAATTACTCCAGAGAGGTGCGGTTTATCGAATCGGCCTCAAGCCTCGACGGGATCGCAGGATACTCAAACACGCATATAAGTGAGGAGGAGACTTTTCGTGGTTCCAAAAACTACGTAAAGAGACCAAGACGCGTCGCAACACGTGGTATGCGGTTATTTGGTTTTGTGTTTGTGGTCGAACTTGGACCCTGAGCCTGTGCTCTCGCCTCCAACGCCGACGCGATGTCACGGTCACCCTCAAGCCGCGGCGAAGGCGAGGACCAGTATGACTCGTACCAGCCCTCGTCAAGCGCCTTCACGCCGTACGCGTACTCCACGACGTTGTCTCCATCTCACCTACCATCTACAACACGCTCTCGCTCATCTGTATTATCCACCGAAGGTTTTTGTCCGTTGTAACACGTCTTATTCCCCTGCTGACCTCGTTTACCTTCTCCAGGCGAGTCTTGGTTGCGTCGGCGCTTCGATCCTCCTTGTACTGACATGACTCTCTTTGTGATGCAAAAACGTATATTTGCATCTACACTATAATGCGTTTACAGGTGCGATTCTAGCTCCCCGCTCTCCGTGATATAGCACGTGCTAACTGTTCTCCAGCTAACTCACTCATCGAATCCCAGTTCTCCACTGAATCATCAGCCACAGACCTCCGTAGAGTTGATCTCTCGCCCTCTGCTTCCAGAGCTCTTTCATATGCGACAACATCTTACGACGAAGGCTCTGAACAATACGAGGAATCATTGATAGAACGTAGTCTCTCCGAGGACGACAATGGATCCCATGATGCACGATCACAACCACCTTCGTGGTCTCATGTAATTGGTGTACAAGACCTCCCGGTGCTGGCTCGCCTTAGCACTGTGTATGAACGTAACACCGACTTTACTCCAACCCATTCTGTTGTTTCATCCCGCTCTTCATCCATCCTTTCGAGTCGTCCGCAGCAGCGGGACTCTTCGGTCACACCTTCCCGCCATTCACGATCAAGTACCGACCCTGGCTACAGTTCGCCCGCCCCTCGACGAAGTTCCAAGATCGAGGATCGCATTGCCTTTTATGAAGAGCGGGGTGTGTCTCCAAGCCTTCCCGGCTCATCTCCTAGCCTTCACTCCCGGTCCCCGTCGGTGCCCACCTCTGCTTCCCCGCGTTCGATTTTCTACACTACGCCTTCAATCTCACATCTCACGGCTCAATCTCCAACATCCTATGGCTACACAAAATCGCCAACGCATACGTCGCTGTCGCAGGTTACGACGCAAACTCGGTCTTCATCGCCAACAAGATCCTCTCGTTCTTCGCAATCGTCTTCTTCAACCGGTAGGTGTAAAATCAATCACCTCATGCTTGCACGTTAATATGTTCGTAGGGACTGTCCCAAAAGGGCTATCTTTCCTCTCTTCTCCACCCATCACCACGGCCACCTCTAATCGATCACCTGAACCCATTCCGAGTCCCATGGGAACAAAACCCAGTTTTGTGAAGAAAATCCTGGATTCACTCAACGCACCGTCCAGTATCGGATTATTCAACGTTAGTCGTCGACAAAGCCTCAAGCACGCGAGTCACGAGAAGTCCCCACGAAGAAGTGAACAATCTCACTCTGTTGTGACAAAGGACAGTAGCGAGGGGTCTAGCTCTAATAGTTCAGGCCATCGTTCTGGCAGTGGCGGCAGTAAGGGTGGTGACTATCGAGGCTCCAGCGCATCCAACGGTCGTTCCGACACTAGCCACGGTCCGACAGATGAAAAGGTTTCTTCCATTACCTTCTATTCACATTTGTACTTACCTTTTTCCAGCCTCTCCGGCTTGGTGACCTTTGGTACCTCCACGTCCACAGGGAAGAACCTTATATCTGGATCCGCTGTCGCGCCGTACTCTTTCGAACACACCTTCAATTATCCTGGATCGAGCGAGGTGGTGGTCGGGCGATCGTCAACCTCGATTTGCTCAACTGCCACGAAGTCCGCTCCGTACCTGCGCCATTTTACCAGGCTGCCTGGGATGACCTGGGAAGTGTGGTCGCGCGTCAACAAGGTCATGTGCAAGGATTTGACCTCGTGAACGAGTTGTGCCCCTTCCAGTTGCTTTATGCCGACGGGGTGGAACGAGTGGCTGCTGGCAGTCAGAGAGAGAGGCTCCAGTGGGTGGGGGCTATTTGGTAAGTTGATATTTGTTCGGAAAGGAAGACGGACGATAACCATCTGGTTCAGGGATTTGATTAGCCCGCAGTCTGACACTGCCTCTTCCGTCTCGGGAGTACCTTCGCCTATCCCTTCCATTCCCAGTCTTCCCTCTACGCGAAGCGGCAATGGATCATCTTCTACTGTCATCATCCCAGCTCACGAGGACATGGCGGATGTGGAGAGTATGTTCTCTTCGTCATCTATCTCCAGACCAACGTTTAGCGGTGGCTCGAGGACTACTGATGATGTAGTCGTCCGTTCTGGAGATATGTACTTCTCTCCTACTGAAATGGGGACGCGGATTATTGCCCCCAGCCGGAATTCCTCTTTGCGGCGGACCGCTTCGATGACCGATCTCCAAGATATCATGACCGCTAGCAGCAGTGTGCGGTCCCAGAGCCCACCGACCATCCCGTCTTTCCTCTCGTCTCCTCGGCCCACTGGCCCTCGCGCGGCCCCCTCGCCTTCATCTTCGGCATCACCGTCCAGGCGTACATATGGCACTGCCAGGAGCAGCCCACCTCCAACAGGCTTCCACTCCTCTAAATCGTCTCTCGCACCTCCTGCGACATCTTATGTAACGGCGAGCACCCGATCTCCCTCTTCCTCCACATCCTCCCAGGGACAACCGCGAGGCATGTTCTACACGCCAGGCGATCGTGGCCCATCTCGCCGCCTCCTCCTATCACCCACCAAGACGACTTCCGAGTACTCGCTCACGTCGCTTAACGAGCAAGAGAAGCATCGTCTCTCTGCCGGCGGCAGCAAATCCGAAGTCGGGAGTGTCAGCGACGTGGGATCGTTAATGTCCCCTGTGAGCGAAACGCAGAGCCTTAGTGGAACGGGCACAGAGGGGAGGTCCATTCCGCTGTCCTTCCGCGGGAGCGCGTTGGGCAGTATGTTAGGTGATACCCAATCTGGCCTCATTTCGGAAACCAGAACAGGGGCGGGCTCGAGGACGCCGACCGAGTACTTGACCCCTCCGCTGACCTCAAGGAGGGGTCGAACGCGTTCTACTGAGCCAAACTCGTCGTCGTCACCCTCATCGTCGTCGCCAACACCACCTCGTGCTTCCCGTTCGCCGACTGAACATTCCCCTGGCAGTGTTGAGCGCAGACCAAGAGTTCAAACACGTCGTCCCCCAAGCTCTAAGGAAAGTTCTCCAGCCCGGGAATCTGTATCTTACCGGACGGCTGATGGTGAGCCCGAGAAGGAGAGCGAACCCAACACTCCGACTGGTTCCACTCTCAGCCTTCTTCGTTCGCCAGGTCATACGCCCACTGCTCGCTCATACGAGACTGCTAGTTCTGATATGTCCCCAGGCGCACCTAGGCAAGAATCTATCAGGACTGGGTCATTCAAGACAACGAGTCAACTGGAAGAGTCGGAAAAGGCAAGCAGTGGGCGCTCGATGGAAACAGAGGAAACGGAAGGTGATAGGTCGCAGCTGCGGCGTGCAGATTCGTACTTCACTGAGAGGTCGGCCACCAGGTCCTCCGGTCCCTCCACTTACACAGTGGAAGAAGATCTATGTCTTTTCACGGACCATTCGGACGATTATGAGACGGATGTCTCTTGGTTGCGAGCACAGAGAGAACGTTCGAGAAGCATCACGCCAACGCCATCAACCAAGTATGCCACTGCTTCCGAACCACCCAAGTCACCAGCGCGGACTGCGTACTCAACCGCCTCGTTACCTTCTACCATCCCGACCATCAAGTCGGAGAGCTTGTATGGAACTGCGGAGGTTCCGCCGACCTCGACTCAATTTTCTACTGCAGAACCTTACTCGAGCTCGACGGAAACCCCCATTCCAAGCAGGGTTCCTACGAGTCGGCATACACCTTCAGTCATTTCGCGCCTCAGTGCTCCTACTAGGTCTTCTCTTCTTGGCACGCCTACACCATCGCAGGTTGGCACGATTCCGGATCTTGTTAGTGAAGCCCGAGTCTCTACTACTCGAACCAGTCCTTCCCCGTCATCGGTATCGAGCGCAATGCATACGCCAACGATGTCTCGCACCATGTCCATTGCGTCCAGGACGAGATCCCGAAGATCACTCCTCTCTGCTCCAAGCCAACCATCTCCTCCACGGACAGTTAGCTGGGGGGGCACATCGTACCCTCCTGCGACTACGCCGAGCATCAGCCCGTCCTCGCTGAGCAGCGTTACGGCCTCTAGCCCTGCGCCCCCTAGTTCGAGCGACCCAAGCTCTTACTCCAGCGATTCAACTCCAACTCCGGTGCCGTCTACGTCCTATGTCTTCTCGACTCCAAGCAGTGGATCATTCATCATGCCACCTGTGCCTCCTCCGAGCTCAACTATCGCATTGTCGCCCCCAGCCCCCAGTTCTCGAACCGCTGGCTCTGCTCGGGCACCTCTGCCCTCCACCCGAGTATCCAGCCTACTCTCTTCGAGTTTATTGGAACGGACTCAATCGGTAGCGTCTTCGCTGCCAAGAGCGACAGAGGAGTCGTTCGAATCTTCTGTCTTGAATCATACTATCTCGGCTTCAGCACAGTCGCCGTATTTGTCCGTACCATCTGTGAGGGCAAGCTCCACACTATCAGGTGTGACCTCACCGACTGCCAGTAGTCTGGGAGATCTCGTGCGAAGGCCGTCGACTAGGTCAATCGACTCCACCCTTCTCTTGCCCTCGAGGGCGTCCTCACTGAGGAGTACTACGACGCAAAGGGAATCGGCAAGTACATACTTAATGCGTCTTAACAAATACTGACTTATCGTTTGTAGATAACCATACAAACTCCAAGGTCTCCGACAGTCAGCGTCACCATGACCCCACTTCAGAGTCTCCATCCTTCGATTCATACCGACATTGAGACAGAGCCTTCAATCGCCCCCGAGGAGACAGCGGGTGTCATCCCTCCTGAGACGATTGTAACCCATGACATCAACCGTCTGTTGGATTACTTGCACGATGTTGACCAGATGCGAGCCGGTGACAACTACGATCTTGCGGAGCACCTTGCTCGAATCGAAGATGGTTTGGTCGACCTTGGTGATTATATTCGGCAACAGGCTGCTCGAAGACCACCTCCCAGACCACGCAGTCCTGTCCGCATCGAGATACCAGTCCCATATCCAATGCCCGTCTCTACTCCTCTCCCGGTAGCAGTAATTGCTCCTCCAGAGAGCATCCAGATGCCATCTCCTAGACTTGCCCCTCCTGAATCGGTCTATGAGCCTCTATCGGTCCATCTCACTGGAGCAGGATCGCTGCATGCGTCCGAACGAGCACCAAGTACTGTAGTTCCGGTGTCTCCGACGACTTTAGTTGGACCTCTTGCTCCAACTCTTGCCGATCCTACAACGGACCTGCGGAACTTGGCGCCTACAATAAGCGAGCGTAGCCCAACGGCAACACCAGCACCTTCAACGCGAGCTTTGACAGTCGATATATCTGCAGAGTCACCGCATATATTTAATGACCGAGCTGTAGCTCCGTCGATAATGTCCATCAGTGACGATGATGGCGATGTCAGGATCGTTGAGCCGTTCACAGTCACACCACAAGCACCCGTGCGGCGATCTTTGTCGCCTATCCGCCTGAGCAGTCCTTCCACGCTAACGCCTTCCATTAGCGTCTTGTCATCAGCGCACAGCGACAGCGTTTGGAACGCTACCCTGTCTAGTCCGCGTGTCCCCTACGCCTCGACAACAGTTTCATCTGTGCCGTTGCCGTCTCCTCTAATCTCGACGCCGAGCGAGCTATCGACAATCCCATTGAGCTCTCCGAGCATCCCGGTGGCCCCAGCGCCTTCCCCTGCTACCGAAGATCTCCCGCCACAACCTTCTCCATCAGTCTCTCCGCCTGTACTGCCGTCTCCACCAACCCGACTTCCTCGGTTCCCTTCTCCTTCACTCTCAGATATCACCGTGCATGTTACTGGGCCCTCCATTCAGCAGCTCAAGGATGCCCTCGGTAATCTTCGAAACCTCGCCGGGCGTCTCATGGAACAACAGCTGAGGGCCAATGATGCAATCGAGGAGCTACGAAATCGCCCTCTACCACCGCCCATTGAAATACCATTCCCGATGCCGGCGCCACCTGTCTCGATTCCACGAGCACCAACTCCAATTATTAAAGTCGGACGGCCGTTATCCGCGATTGACATCCCAAGTCCGACGAGGACAGCTATTCCCGAACCCAGACCACCACCATATGCGCCCATTTTGTCAGACATCGCAAATGCTCTCCGACAACTCGCGGACTTGGGACAGCGACCACCGATCGTGGAACCAGAACTAGAGACACCCAAAGCGAAGACGGAGAGCATTTTTAGTGACGCCCTTTCGTCGACTACAGGTACCTCGATTATCCGTGACCGATTTGACAATCTTAGGGACAGGCTTGTTCCTTCGCTCCCCTTGACAACAGCTCCGAGTCAGGACTCACTCCGGCCCGACAACATTCTCCGTAATCCTCCTGGGCCCAGTCCCCCAGTTGGCGATCACCAAGAAGCCTCACCTGTCTTTTCTCTACGGCCGATTCCCACAGTTCGTAGACCAGCAGCTAGGCAACGTAGCCCTTCGCCTGAACTCCATCGAGCAAGGACTGCGCCTCTACCCGTTGCAGACCTCCACGACCATCCGTGGCACCCACCACACGGTCTCCGGTCTGAACATGAGCCCCATCTCCCGGAAAGCTCATCTGAGACCGAAACCGAGGAGGAAGTGGAGCCAGTGCAACCGACAACGAGGCTACCAAGAGAGACGATTACTAAAAATGTACCTGTGGAAAAGCCAACGGGTCCTATCAGACCAGATGAGCCTCCTAAGGTCAGTTTGCTGGTGTGCCATTAGGACGAAAGCTAATATGCATACAGATTAGCAGACGTCCATCAACTGCGCCAATTGGAGTTGAACCGACACAACCACCTCATGCGTGGCATCTGCGCCGGCCTCCCGAACCGGTTGGTTATCCCTAGCCCTAGCCGCTGGCTTAACCTCATCACTTTTCAGGCAAATATTCCTCGAACGCACACACCCGACGCACCAATCGAACCTACTGCCATCAGAGAGATACCCCCACCTCAAGCACCGATTCCTGTTCAACCTCAAGTTCAGTACATCCCAATCATGCAACCACCGCCTGCAGTCCCTCTTGGGACTCTGCCGTCGACTGCGGCGTTCCAAGAAATGCTCGAATTGTTGAGAGTGAGTAAAGCAACTCAGAACTCGATTCAACAACCTCACTCCCGAAATAGGAGAACCAGGTTAGACAGAGGGCAACGACCGACCAGCAGCAAGAGTTGGTCCGCTATTTGACTGACCTCAATCAGTGGATGGCGCGGGACGTGAACCAACGACGCAACGAAATAAGGGGCGTTGAGGATAATCTAGATGCTTTGCGTGAATTCATTGACCGTGACCTCCCTCAATGTAAGTGCGATGTCTGCTTCCTTGTCCCAACATCTTATATTGCCTCTAGTTCCACTGCCGGCCTTTCCACCCACTGGGCAGAGTGCGGTGCCCCCAGACGTTATCATTCAGCCTGGAGTTGGGATTCGAACACCCTTTGCACCGCGACCTCGTAGTTCTAGCCCATCATACAGTCACCGAGGCTTTCACCGAGCAACCTCCCCAGTCATACCACCCTCGTCATACATGCCTCCTCCTGGGCCCCCAACTCTATCATACGTACCTGGATCATACGTACCTGGATCATACATCCCACCTGGATCGTACATCCCTACTTTTCGGCCCCCGTCAATGCACCCACCGCCGTCCGGAATCCCGCCGCCTCCACCGACGTTTCAGGGGCCGGGAGACATTATCATTATGCCTCCACCACCGACAGTCGTCCCTGGGGCAATGCAAGGACACCCACTTACCTTCCCTAGCCAATCAGCCCCCCGGCACCGGTCAAGGTCAATGAGCAGGACGCCCCTCGCTGTGATCGGTGCTCCCCCCCACACCCCTCCTGGATTCGTTCCTGAGGATTCCCGCCGTCGCCACTCATCACGCCGCCGAGGGTCAAGATCAAGGTCGTTTTCACCAAGAGTATACGCGCCACGTACCTCTCATGGGAGGTCCAGATCTCGTGGGAGGTCTAGATCTCATTCGAGGTCAAGACTTAGGAGGCACAGCAGCGAGAGCCCCATCATTATCACGCAGCCTCAGCTGCAGAGTCGGAGCCCAAGTCCAAGGCGACGAGAGCGACCGAGCGTATATCCTCCAGTTGTTCCTCCTGGTGCTATGGATCCGGTGGTTGTTTACGCGTCACGGTCGCCCTCACCGAGCCCAAGAGGGGACATATACGATGACCGTACGCGTGAACCGAGGCGTAGAAGTCGCTCTAGAGACGACCGCCACCGTCGTAGGCTTGTCAGACCTCGTCCACGTAGTCAAAGCAGAGACCGTACGCCGCCTATCATTATCACTCCGTCCGCCCCAGTTGTACAAGGACAGGCCCCGGCATCTCAGGTTCCGTTCCTTGTGCCCCCCACAGGTTCTGCAGCTCCCGTGGTGGTGCAACAACCACCCTCAGCGGCGCATGTCCCCCCCCCTCGCTCCCGTTCACGTGAACGTCGAGCAGATGCGCCCGTAGTTCTTTTCCCCCCATCCGACCACCCGCGAGAGCGCTACCGTGATCGCGACCGATATAGGCACCCCGATGATAGGTATGACGATCGCGACCGCTATAGGCACCCCGATGATAGGTATGACGACCGCGACCGCTATAGGCACCCCGATGATAGGCATGACGATCGATATGGCTACAGGAGGGGTTCTCCCAGGGGACACCCGTACGGCCCTTATTCCCCTTCTGCGCGACATCATTCTTCGAGGCCACACTCGCGATCCCCTTCCCCTCACCGAACCCGCTATCGCTCACACTCGCCCAGAGGCAGATCCCGTCGATACTCCCCCAGTTACTCCAGTTATGATTCACGTAGCCGATCTCCCTCGCCTCGTGGACACTTGCCGTACTCTGGCAGACCGCGGAGCTCTAGAGGTTATCCCGGTAGCAGCCGCCGACCTCCAAGCAGGTACCTCGCTGAAGACCGCGGCCCAGTCGTCTTTGGCCCAGGACCCCACCTCCGTTCTGGATCACGTTCTCCGCCTATCGTTGTGCCATCATTGATTATGCCATCACCCTCCCGTGCACCTTCAGGGTTTCACAGACCACCAACTATATTACCTCCTAGTCACGGGCGTAGTCCCTCTCGCAGCCCTGTTACCGTAGTTCATGGGCCCACTCACGAACCACCACCAATCCTCATCGATGACAGACATCACCCGACCACTCATACCTCGAGTGTCCATGTTCCCCCCGTGAGTCATTCGAAACTACAAAGTTATTTGAACTGACACACGCTCAGCCTATGCATAGTCCCCGGTCTGCGATAACCGAATTAAGGCCAGCCTCACACCATCAACCACAGGCCCCTGTCCGATCGCCATCCCCATTGGTTTGTCCACAGTTTGTGTTTGTATCTAGTGGATTTGTGCTGAGGCATTGACAGGTGCCCTTGATAATCCAAATGCCATCGCAGCAACCTGCCCCCCCTACTGTGCTGGTACGGAGACCGCCAACATCCCTCGCCCCTCCGCCTGCTGTCACGCCAATAGCAGTACCCACCATCGTCAACGTTGCGACGCCGGCGCAGGCTCCTCCACCCCAAACTATCCATGTGCGATCTCCTCCGGTACCTCAAGCACCACCCCGCGCCGCAACCCCTGTCATTCCTGAAATCATCGCACTACCTCCTCTCCCTCCTCCGCCCGTTGTGGTTCAAGTGCCTCCATCACCAGCGCCGCCACAGCACGCAGTCGTTCAAGTCATTTCTACCCGTCTCCCGGACATCGAGATCGACCCAGCTACTCCTGCCGCCCAGTCAGAGGAGATACTTCCCGAACCAATACATGTCCCGGCACCATCTATCACAGTTCCTTCAGCCGTCGTGCAGGTCGGTATGCAGCGGCCCACTCCACCTCCACCTTTCATCGTGGTGCGGAACCCGAGACCTCAGGGACCAGAGGTTACTGCCAAACCTCTTCAGCCGGCTGCACCACAACCAGAGGAACGGCCTCTAACAGTGATCGCGCCCCTATTTGAGGGAGGAGTCTCAGAAGGGATGCCCTCTGCAACGCAATTCCAGGAACAGGCACCCTCAATTATTACAGTATCCAGTCCAGAAGGGGCTGCTCGAGCCCTACCGACTGTTCACCCACTTCCAATTATTCCACCACCTGCCGCCTTGGTCGAAATTCCTGGAAGCGTCATGCAAAACAGAGCGGTCGTGCGGGTTCCTAATCCTTCTCCTGCTGTTCAGGAACAACTGTTGGAGGCTGCTCCTACATTGCCCTCTTCTCCGCTGATTACCCGTGCACCGAGTTTACCCGCAACTCCAGTCCCTGCCGCTGTCATTCAGCTTCTAGGAGAACGCCAAACCACAGCCCAGCATATTCGGGTACGCCCTCATACGCTACTCGTTCCCAAACCCTCCGGGGAGGTGGTCGAGCCAGAGCTAGTTTCAGCTGTACCTCCTCGGGACCCTTCACCTCTTATACCAGATATCACTCCTCAATGGAAGCCCGCTGTTGTCACCATCCCAAGTCATCGGGCCCCAAGCAGAGCAACAGCGCGGGTGAAATCTCGCGATGGCACAGCATCAACTGAACCCCGGACCGAGCCGTTTGCATTTAGACCACCCTCACAAATTCAAGCTACAACCGTTCGTGTTCATGGGGAGGAGCCGGTCCATACGCCTACTGTAATTCAAGTCCGCACACCTTCACAGACTGCAACTCTACGTGCGACTGGACGACCCCCGACCGCTGCTCCGGGGGGCAAACCAGTTTCGATGATTACAGAGGAGCCTGAGCATGCTCTATCCTGGACTCCCGTTCCTGGTGGTGAGGATATGCCAGCCCAGGATCATCCTGGCATGGGGTCACCAAGTAGACCCAGCCCTCATCTCTCCTATATAAGCGGGGCCCCTCTCATCCACTCACCTCGACCCCTATCTGCTCTTGTAGCAGGCGCAGTCCCTGGTTTAGAACAGGTGGCAGACCTACAGGAGGAAGAGAGAATTAGACAACAGGAATTCGAACGATTTGTAGAGGAACAGCGAAGTCTCATGGCACATCAGAGAGAAATGATGCATCGGGTGATGCTGTCTGCTGCTGCTGCTGAACAAATTGTGCAACAGACGGAGGAAGAACGTCATAGTCTTTCCCAGGTCATCCACGATGTTCAGGCAGATGCACAGGAACAACGAAAGTCGGCCGAAGAGAACATTATTAGTATAGTTTCACAGGACCGTGCTGACGAGCTTCAGAGAGAAAGACAAACAGTCCGTGACCTGGAGGTAGAATTGGAGCAGCTCACACGGGAAATGGAGGAAGAAACAGGTCTTCAAGAAGAGGACAAGTGCGAACAAGCTCGAATTGAAGCCGCAGCGCATGATGAGGGGATTCAGGGAATCTTAGGCGATATCACGAACCGACATAATACGGCCAATGCAGAGCAGGTCGAATGGGAAAGTATGGAAAATGAGAGATGGGCTCAGAAAGACGAGCAAAGGAATGTGAAGGCAAGCCAGATGGAAAGATTAGAGGAGATGATGGGCCGTATCATTCAGGAACAGACTAGGTCGATGGCTCTTGCCCAGGAAGAGCGAGTTAGGCGCAACCAACAACCAGGCTATGCAGAGATCATCGAGCGTCTCCGGCAAACCAATCAGCGGCAGCAAGAGCTGCTGAACGAATTGCTGGATTGTAAGTGATGCGCCCCGCATTCCACTGGTCATGTAGGTCATGTATTAACGTTCATTCTCAGCCCATCGCAACGGATTGGACAGTCAACACGAGGAAACCCTCAACGCTGTCAAGAATGCGGCATCAGAACATGTCCCATTCAAGATTGAGGCATATCTCGATGAATTCAGCAAGGCACTGGCAAAGGAGGTTTCAACTCTCCTTGCGGAAGTTGGCAAACTCCGGGAGGAAAGACGTAACATACAATACGAGATTGGCTGTCTCCTCTGCAAGAACAGCAAGTATGGACCAGACGGCGAATTTGACCCAAGCTGGTACGTTTGCAGTGACCTTTCTGTTCGTAAATTGACAGACCCTAGGACACCTGCAAGCGGACCGTGTGCCCATGGACCACCGATGCCTGGGGCAGCACCGAATGTAGTTCCAGTAACCGAAGTACCTTCAGCCCCCCTACCACCCGCGGATGTTCCACCAGCATGGAGAAATCTTCCAACCAGCCGTCCTCGTAAATCTGCCGGCCGCTCCACTCGACGTGCAACACAAGCGCCAGTTCTCCCTCCGGCAGCGTTATCACCTCAAGCACCGGCGATGCCGATGGCCCCAACCCACTATGGAGCATTCATGATGCCTCCTACGGTCCACCATCGTGCGACCCAGCCGGCATCTGCCGGTGAGAGCTGGGCCACTTGGCAGCGTGAGTCTCATTCCAAAACATTCTGGACCCGTTGCTTATCCCAATTCTTCTCAGCTAACCGGGACTTGGAACCATCACCTCCTTCTACGTCCCCTTTACTCGAAGTTCCAGATGTTCGGCCACCGGGACTCTTCGGTCCCCGTTCTCCAGCTCGATCCCATAGACATGGCGCGTGAAAAGGCGAACTTTTCATGAAACCACAGACACGCAGAGTTGTTTCACCGGACTCTTTCTTCGGCTGCCCACTCTTGTACTGCTCAATATGTGTACTCCCATTTCTGTTATGTACAGCAAATATTTAGGATAAGAATCGCACATCTCTTTTGCTTCAACTCTACATAGACACAAGTCACTTATGCAAAGCGAGGACGAGCTTGCTTCTATTCAATGAGCTTGGAACCGCACTCACTCGCAATCTAACAAGAGCCCCACAAAAATGGAAGATAAAGGCAACTTTCTCGTTGAATGTGGCTTGTTTATATGCGGTGGTTGTTGTGCGTGTTCTGTCGGTAATCCAGGACCAGGCTGAACCTATTTCTAGGCGTTGTGATTGTAACTTCAATCCAACAGCGTTGCTATGGAAGTCAGTAAAAGCCTTCTAACGTGACGAGAGCCGCTAGGCTGCTTTGGATGCTTTGGAACGAAGCGCTCATCGTGGATACCCCGCAGAAAACCACGGAGCGGGCGGCTGTCGGTGCTGCAGGCCCCAGGGGTGTTGTCAGTGGAAGAGCTTTGATGAGGATGGCTTCGAGAAGGCGCAGGCGAAAACCCGTGCGAAGAGGACGGCGGTGACTTCTCTGCAACCCGCACCGACACCTTCAATGATCACAGGAACATCAGTTAAGGAGATCCCTGCGACGCCAAACCAAGCTGGGAGTACTGGAGTTATTTAGGGGGGGAACTTAGTGGACAACGATAATCGATTCCATAGAGAACACTGGTCAGCATAAGTGCAATCTGTGAGCACCATATGCTGATATATTTTTAAGTGTGGGCTGATAGACTCCTTTCTTTAAAGCGAACCATACATAAATTTAAGCTAATTGTGTCCAACATTACAATAGGAATGGTATGCGTACTTCAACCTCCATGTCCATAATCATGGGCACCGTGTTTATCGCGGTAAGAGTACAGGGACTGGCTTGAACAGCAACAGAGTTTCAAAAGAGAGTATCGTTGGTCAGAAATTCGGGGATTCAACAAGAACTCAACTCCTAACCTGACACCCTAATGTCCTAATGTGGGCTTGCATATCCAGGAACACACGAGGTTACCATGCGTGGTTGTTTACCCCTGGCGCGATGGGCCGAACACCCGGCACCGCACTGATGACCAGCTTCCTTTAGATGGCCGAATCCCCAAGGATCACACCCACTCGGGTCCATTACACTTCGGCTCTACTGGAATGGTCTACTCCTCATGCGCAATTTCAAGAGCCGATGAAACGGATCAGAAGGAATATTCTTCGCGAACGGTAGCTTATAGTTCAACTGCTTCCCTACTTTAGTAAGAACATTGACTCTACCCCAGCCCCTCCTTATACGAGAAATCAGCACCTACACAAGTTGACCATTTTGGCTCACAGAGCTTTTATTTAGTACTCTGAAGATGCGAGCAACCACAATCCTTTCCCTTTTTGCTTTCCCCAGTGTCGTTACCACACTCCCCACGGAGCTCACATCTAAGAAGAGGGACGCTCTCTGCGATGCCACCCTCCACGTCTGTTCCTATTACCCCTGT
>Ga0307515_10012901_pt1 | contig 15674 bp, 4 predicted proteins | sample 17_EM_MG_FD_194513 | JGI IMG/M metagenome (GOLD analysis project Ga0307515, IMG submission 194513) | Populus trichocarpa ectomycorrhiza microbial communities from riparian zone in the Pacific Northwest, United States - 17_EM | ecosystem: Host-associated > Plants > Roots > Unclassified | place... | reverse complement strand
ATCACGTAGCTACGGTTCGTAGATAGTATAATAATTGTTCTATGTTTTCTTCTTAAAGAAAGGGGTAAGGAACTTAAGGTTCCTCACCACGCTAGTGCCGCGGCGGCACGTAACGGCAACTTGCCGCACGTAACGGCAACTTGCTATACATGACGGCAATATGCCTTATATGCCTTTATTCCCAACAATTATAGTAAGGGCAATTTATATTATATTAAATTTAAATAGTTGTGTACATATTTATAGGGTAAGTAGTGTTTTAAGTAATAGCTTCGGCAGTAGGTTGTATAAAATTTTAGTGTTTCTTTAACCTAGCTAATTAAAGGGTTATATTGGTTTAGCTATCTATATCCAAGTATTACCTTATAATACTTTAAGGGTATTATAAATAGGGAAATATATTTAAGGTATTTGCCTATCTACATCTTTATAAGAGCGTAGTATATTAGTTTGCCGTATATTAAAGGCTTGCTATTAAAGCCTCGTAGGCCTTAGGGCTTATTAAGTTTCTTTAAATTTAAGCGTTAAGTTTTCGCGTAGTTTATATTAATGAAGCCTATACTAGTAGCTCCGCTATCTATAAGGATTCGTACTTTCTTCTATTTTTTAAGTATTTAAATTTCGCTAAGTATATTAAGGGAGTTGTGTTATATATTAGCGCTAGAAGAGCCTAGACACTTATACTCTTCCACTTCTTATCTTAAGGCGTAACTTAGCCCTAGGACAATTTGTTTTCCGAGTTAACTAAAGGCGAAATACTTTATAGTAACTAAGTATAATTTATGGAATAAGTATAACTTAAGGACTAAAAGGAGCTACGGCGGACCTTTTTAAAAGGGTAAGTTCGACAATCCCTTTAAATATATCCCTTTTTTCTATATCTAAAACATTCTCTATTTACGGCTTATATTCTTTATTTATTAGTTTCTAAGGGTATATAGAATTAGGTGGCATTAAGATCCATAGGATTATATATAGAGCTTTTAGGTCTTAGAGACGGATCGCGCTTTAGGGTATATACTGGTTTTATAGAGTTTTAAATATAAGGTGTAGTTGGCTTTAGGGAATAAGTTTATTTATTATATCGAAGGTCTTTATTAATTTATTAATATATTATAGCAAATTTGGGTAAGTCCTTTAGCAGTTCTCTACCTACTAACTATACTCTAATTTTATCCGAAATAGCTTAGCGGAGAGCAGTAACTCTAGCGGCTTTATTCTAATCTAGTTTACTAATAAGGCCTAAAAATTCCGAAAAGAAGCTAGTAAAGTCTCGGTTCCGTTATTATAAGTTTTTAAGTTTAGTAACAGCTATATATTCGCGGCTAGTAGAGAGATAAAGATTTTAAAATTAATAAAGGTGCTATTATAGAAGAATAGGTCTATAGTTTATATAGCGTCTTTACTTAAACAAGACATTCTATAGCTAATTTTGCTAGCTTTAGTAGGGTATTAGTTATAGTTTATTAAAAGTTTAAGACGGAGCTTAGTTATAAAGGGACGTAGGTTATTTTAATTTTTATTAAACATTAGAGGGTTAGGGAGCTTTTTAGATTTTGTGGTAGGTATTGGATTTGTTATAGGTACGGGTTAAGCTGCCGTTACTAGTTCGGGGTTTATATTTAATAGGTCAGGTTTATATATAGTTATTTTAATTTTATTTACAGGTGTTACTATTAGGGTCTTTAACGCGAGTACTTTAGCGTTATAGAGTTCTTTACGTATTACTTTAATTAATTACTAATATTAAGCTTCTAGTATAGTTTGTTATTAGGCTAAGGCATCTATAAAGGACTGTTATATTATAGTTATTTGTTCCCTAACTAGGGCCATAATAGTTAATATAGCGGATTTAAGTTCGTTTGCCATTTTAAGGGTATTAGTATTAATGTAATATAGTATAAGGGCGTAAAGAGACTTTAAGGAAGATTTAAAGGAATAATATAAATTTTATCTAAATCTAAGGATATATAGCTCTCGCTAGGAACAAGATATTGCGTAAAGAAGAGAAAGGAATAATAAGAGAATTATATAATTAAATAGTTAGGGGCTTAGTGGTCGATGCGTGCGCACATACGCACGCGGTCTTTGACGGACTTTGGTAATTTAATTAATCTAGCAGATTTTGGTCAAAGCGTCGGAATTTATCTATCAAGTGTTTCACTAAGACATTCCTACTGTAACTGGGCTAGTCCCGTTATAAAATTAAAACTTCACCCTGTATATACGCCGCAGTTCTTATAGCAATCGTTACTTATTCTTTAATCCCTTAGGACGTCCTTTACTCCGCTTTAATATAGGTTATATTTTAATAGCGGCGCTTGCTTTTCGCCTACGCTTTAGCTATAAGGCTAGGGTATTCCGCTTACGGTACTTATTTAGCAGTTATTAACAATTCTTAAGTTCTATCTTATATTTCTATTTATTATACTTATTTAACTATCCTAGCCATTTAATAAGGTATTATAGTTATCTAGCATAATCCTAGTAGGCAATAATTACTTCTACTTCCTAGCTGCCTTTCTTAAGCTCTTCTACTGCTAGGGGTTAAAACTTAGGGCGTAACCTATAAGGCTCTAGTAGGGAGATATAAAAGACTAGGTAGAGCCATGCTATAATAAATAGGAGCTCTAGCTTATATACTTACTGCCCTACGCGCTCTAGGATCTAAAATGGTCCTATAAACTTATAGTTAAGCTTTTTATAAGGACATTTCGTGTAAATATTCTTAAAGGAGAGCAGGACTCGTTTACTAACGGCGAAATGCTTGGCTAGATGGTAACGATTATAGTATTTTACCTAAAGCTATTAGGCGTGCATTATTAACGCCGTCGCTACCTTATATATAAGGCGCAGGCGTTATAGATGTATCTCTATAAGTTTAACATTTATTAACTTAGACCCCTCCCTACCTTACTAGGCGTCTTAAATACTGTCTAGGACTCCGTCCGGAACGTTTAGCAGTTAGCTATAGGCGAGCTTAATAGGGGAACGCTTTATTGCGGTATAGACCTTAGAGTTATAGGTAAAGGCTACTTCTTTAAGTAGGGAGGCCTAATTAAACTGTTCCTAGTTTGTAAATATATATAGGTATACCTTAAGCTCCTAGTTCTAACGCTCCGTCTAACTATCTATCTGCGGGTAAAATATAGTATTAAGTTTATGTTAAACGCGGAAATAGTAGCATATAGTGCTCTAGTACTCGCTTATAAATACACTACCCCTATTAAAGACGATATTATTTAGAGGCCCTATTTACGTAAAGACTCTAAATAAGAGTTCTGCGAGTTGTATAGCATTAATTATCTTACGCACTAAATAGTAGCGCACTAGCTTTATAAAATGGTCTATAAGAACAAAAACGGAGTTATACTCTACGCTATTAGGAGTTTTAGACTCTAGGAAATCCGTAATAAAGTTAAGTAAATAATACTGCTAGGCTTAGGTGGGGGCCTAAAGAGGCTGCAGCTCACTATAGAGTTTATAGCGGCGCGATTTAGAGCGTTAGTAGGTATTATAATTATCTAGGTATTTATAGAGGTCCTAGGTAAGGCCGTTTTAAGCGTACTTCCGCGCGATTACCTTAAAGGTATAGTTAAAACTATAGTAGCCGCCTATAAGATCGTCATGATTTCGCTTAAGGATCTCCTATTGTAGTAGTATATAATTCGGCACCTAGACCTTATTGTTTTACCTTAGAAGTCCTTAATTATTAAAGGTATAGTCCTTATTACTAGCGGGAACTTATTCCTAGGTTAACTAATTATATATAAAGCGTATAAAGGCGTCCCTTTTTTATACTCTATAAATAAAATTAACTAGTGACTCGGGGGGGTGTTCCGTAAACGCCGTTTCGGCTAAGGCAGCTACTACTACCTCTTACCGTAGCACGAGACTTTATACAAAGTTGGTGCTAGCGAAGTAATATATAATACGTAGGTAACTCGCTAGGTTATTATAGGGGACCATAGCCTAGGCTAAGGGGTCTTCCCTAGGGTTAAGCGCTATTAGGTTAGTTAAAGTAGTCTTAAAGAGAATAGTAAAACGCTCTAGTCCGCCGGCGCTAAGTTCGTAAGGGTTGCTTGTATACTACACATATACTACTCACTAGTTTAGTATAATAGCACTAAGGCCGCCTACAAGGCCTATAACCCGTAACTTTTGCTATAATATAGGCAGTATAGCATTAAGGATTGTCCTCTTATTATTATCTTTAAAGCCTTTAGTATAATCTAGGCGCCGGGATAGTATATTAGTAGGATTTGTCTTACCTAGCTTATATTTAATCTTAAAATTAAACTTAGCTAGTTTTTTTAGCATACCGGGCCTAATAAGTAGATAAGCTCTTAGTGGTTATAAAGTACCTAAGATTATTATAATTATAGAGCACGCGCGTTATATACGCGGCGTATTTAAGGTAATAGCGCCACGTCTTAAAGCATTATACTATAGCGAGTAGTTCTTTATTATACGTATTATACCGTACTTCTAAGCTAGTAAGCTTCTAACTATAATAAGCAATTAGGTGCTAGTGGAGTTAATCTCCTTACCCTAAAGGCTATAGAAGTATACCGCTATAGGCATAGTCGAAAGCGTTAGTAATCACCATTAGGGGTAGATTAGGGTTAAAGTGGTAAAGTAGAGGAGCCTATATAAACGCAGCGCGTAGCTTATAGAATGCCTACTATACGTTATCGGGCTATGACTAGGGTTAATACCATTTAGTAGGCCCTTTTAACTTATACTTCTTCTTCTTCTCCCTATCTAATATTAGGTCGCGATATGCCTATATAAGATATGCATGTAGGGGGTATACGGTATCTAAGTAGTTCTAGATAAATCGCCTATAAAAGTTAGCAAAGTTAAGGAAGACCTAGATATCTCTATAGAACTTAGGCTTAGGCCATTCCTTAATAGCTTTTACGCGGTTAGGGTCCATTATAATACCCCTAGGGGTAATAGTGAAGCCTAGGAACTTAACATTCTTAGTATAAAAGATATATTTTAACAGTTTGGCGTATAGGCCCTAAGTATAGAGCTATCGCAGTACCTACTTAACGTACTCGACGTACTTATCCTTATTATTTAAGTAAATAAGAATATTATCTAGGTAAACCACGTAAATAGTATCTACTAGGGTTTCTAAAGCTTTATAAATATAGCTCTAGAAAGTTATAGGGGCGTTAGTAAAACTAAAGGGCATTATTAGGTACTTAAAGTAACTATAGCGTGTCTTAAATGCGGTCTTCTATTTATCTCCCTTTTTAATATAAATCCTATAGTACGTATTATAAAGATCTAGCTTTATAAATATCTTTATATAGCTAAGCCTATTAAAGAGTTCGCTAACCAGCAGTAGGGGGTACCAATTTTTAATTATAATCTTATTTAGGCGTCTATAGTTAACGCATAGCCGTATTATACCATCTACTTTCGGTATAAAGAGGATAGGCGCTCTAGTAGGCAACTTACTAAGCCTAATCCAGCCCTTTTTAAGAGTACTGTCTAGGTACTCTTATAAGATCTATAACTCTTTCTATAAAAGGTTATAGAGGGGCATTTACGGTAGTGTCTTACCTTCTTTTAAGTTAATCGCATGGTCGTACTTAGAGTTCTACAGTAGTATACTTACTAGCTTATTAAAAAAAATATTAATTTCCTCCTTATATACCTTTAGTAGGCTAGGGGCTATAGAGGTTAAAGCGACTATTATATAGTAGTATGCTTCTAGGAGCCAGTAGAGAGAAGGGTATAGCCAATATATATTTTACAGGTATACTTATATAGAGAGTGTATACAGCTCTGCTGTAGTATACTTAATAGTTTTAGGGTTTTAATTACCTCCCCCTTATATATAGGTAATCTACACCAGTATTAGAGGGTCTCTACGGGTACTCGCTGCTAGTAACAGCAGGTCCTCTACTATGTTTATAACCGGTATCTTTATATCTAAAGGGTTTACACGGGTACTCGCTACTAGTAACAATAGGTCCTCTATTATATTTATAACCGGCGTAAAGAAGAAGTCTTCTAGCTATAGCGAATAGACTATTTCGCCAGCCTTAATATCTACTAAAAAAGTATTAAGGGTAACTATTTAGAGGCGTCTAGGGTCTAAAGTATCCTAGATAAACTATCTAGAACGGAAGCTAATTAATAGGTCTACTTCCGCAAGCCAATCCTATCTAAGAACTATATTATAACTATTAAGTAAGCCGCCCTAAAAGGTCTACGGGCTAATAGTGCGAGAGGTACCCTAAGAGTCGCTAGTAGTAACTATTAGATTATAAGCATCCTAAATTATTATCTAGTTACTATTAAGGAAACATATAATAGGTTTACGTAAATATAGCGCGTAGCGTATAGGCAGGTTAAACCTATAAATAACCTTATAATTAATAAGGTTAATTTGGCACCTATTATTATATAAAGTATATAGGCGGACTTCGCCCTAGGGTATATCTATCGCGATATATACTATAATATATTTCTTTTCTCCCTTTATATTAGGCCCTAGTTATAGTTAAGAGAGATACGCTACTAGGGCTTTAGGTTTTCCAAAGCCTAAGCTAACTTCTCTTTATTAGCCTACTTCTAGTATTCCTTATAGTAGCCGCCTACGGTCCTTTAACTTGCCTATATAGCACTAGCGTCTAGGGGGTCCCCTAAGCTATTTAGCTTTTAGGTAATCTCCCTAGGAGTTTACTTAGAAAAGCGTCGCCCTTTTTAGGTTCTATTTCCTAAGCCTAACTCTATAGAGCCTATACTGTAACCGCGCTTTATACGCGATAATTTACTATTACTACTTACGCAATCTTCCGCAAGCTTTATAGTATTAAGCAATTACTCTACACAGCGGATTTCGTTAAAGAGGTCTTTAGCAGTTCTTACCTATTAGGCAAAGTTCTAGCAGAAGAGCTCTGCTTATAGGTAGGCTGGGAGATATAAGAACTAAAAGTCTACCTATTATTTAGGATTAATAAAAGGGGTATATAAGAAGAGGTCCTCTAAGCTATATATATAGGCTAGGAAGATATTAAACCTCTAGTTCTTCTTTATAATAGCTATATAGTACACTATAGCGTTATTAAAGCGTCTTATTATAGGGTTCCTAATCTAGTCTTAGACTATAGTCTTAAATTTATCCTATAGTAAAGGACCCTTATCCTTAGTACCTAACTGGTAATAAACTAGTTAGGTAATTATCTTCTTTTTTATAAGACCTTTAATAGCCTAGCGCGTGCGTTACTTATAGTCGTAGTTAGCATCATTAACCTTAAATTAGTTCTTAACTACGGCGATCCACTAGTTAAAATGCTGTTAAGTAATACCGCTAATATTAGGTAGTAACTTCTTAACTAGGGCGTTAAAATTTAATTAGCGTATACATTCGCCATATAACTTATACTCTTCGCTAAAAAGGCAACAAAAGGGCTTTATTAAATTGATAATACTCCATAAGTTGGCTATTTTCTTAGCCAGCTCATCTAGCTCCTTTATATTAGCGGTATTAGGTAAAACGCTAATAACCTTACTAAGCTTCTATTAAGCCTAGGTATATAAGTTAAACTAGTCTTTAGCGTTTATAGATATCTAATTATTTTAGGATTTAGAAAATGGCTTAGATGCTACTAGTATACTTCTAGCGGTTTTATCTATACTAAATCCTAAGGCGTTCTACGGTCGTATCACTAGCGTATTACCATTAGGTATAGGCGTCGGTTTTCTTTTTAGAGGCATTATAGAAAAATTAAACCGGCTATCCTCCTAAGGGGATTGGTAAGGATTTAAATATAAGGTAAGAATATATTATTTGTTCATTGCTTAACGTCTGATACGGATCCTATGTGGCCTACGCAGACTACTTCATACACAGGGGAAACTTATAAATTTACAAGAAGAAAACCCCTGATATATTAGGGGAGGAAAAACCCTATAAGCCACCTTAGTAGGATGAAAAACCCCGAATTGCCATGCCTGCACGAGCAGCGGCCCTGCGGGCCTACAGCTCGTCCTCCTCCTTGGATGTTTCGAACTCCTTAGGAACCACTACTTCCTTCTCTAGCTTATCTAAAGCTAGGGTTCACTACGTCCTAGCTAGGCCTTGCCGATCGATTGCTGTACGCTTATAGTTGTGCCCCGTATCTTAACCACCCCCTATATATTGTCTCTTGTTAACCATTGCTATATACGCTATACCTCCCCCCCCCTAAGGCCTATTAAAGGCGTAAGGGGGATTTATCCGTTCTACTATCCTAAAACTAAAAGACAAAAGCGGGATGTGTGTATGTGTATCTGGGTATCTTTTATGCCTAGGCCCTAGTCACTAGGCCCTCTCTAAGGGCACCACTCCATTAAGAGGAGATAAGGAAAACCGTACGGGGTTATCCAGCTGCCGCTTTTAGTAGTATTATAGCAGTACGGCGAGTAACCGCATGCTCCGCGGGCGATCGCCCTAAGGGTTAGGAGGGGCCGTATATTTGCTCGTTCGTTCGTTTGTTCGCGTTTGCTTATTCGTTAATATAAGGTCGTTAATACTTTCTACTGGGGGACGGGGGATAATATCGAATACTGTGCATCTATGTTAGATCGTACAGGTGCCCTAGATAGGAGAATGTAGTAGTTATCGTACTGTAAAGAGCCAACAGTAGTGGTTTTCAAGATCTCACCATCTGAAAACTTTTCACCACCGCCTTCAACGCCTACAACTACCACAGGTCCTGTCCGCACGCTGTGCGACGTCTCTGCGTTGGCTCTGGATCTGAACTTCGAAGACCAGGTTTGTAGCCGTCACCACGTACAGGTGCAGAGTCCGATTTCGACGGCCTAAGGTAAGAATATAGATAGGGAGTCTAATAATAGAATAATAGGTATATTATATAGACAGAGACGAATCCTTAAGGGAAAAGAAGAAGTCTGTGTGCGAGGTAGAAAGGGTTTTCCCTAGGTATATATAGAGCACGTGCCTTATGGGTAAGTCACCCTTAGGTTGCCCTAGGGTCGCCTATACCTTATGGCTATATAACTATCTACTTAGGTTTTACCTAACAAATAATATTAATCTTTTTACCTTAAACCTTCTGGCGTAAAGCAATAGAATCCTTATTTAGGAAGAGGATATATTTATTAAAAAGTAATAATGTTATTAAATTAAGCTTTTCCTTTAGCTTTGCTATAAGATTTACCTTTATTAACTTATCCTCTTTAAGAGCTAAAAATTGGTCGTCTTCTAAGATAATTATATTATTAGTTTATATACTAATAATTTTAAATAGGGTTCCTGTAGTTATAATAAGGAAGTATAAATTAAATATAGAAGTAGTTATTAAAAGCTTCTCTTTATAGTGCTTACTATAGGTAGCCTACTAGTAAGTTCCTACCTCTACAATTCCATATAATAGCTTAAGTATAATTATAATTATATCCTTAGGATACTGGTGGCGAATTTACTTTAGAAGGTATACTAATATTAATCGCTAAAGGTGCGTCTCTAATTAGGTATAGGCCTAAGTAATATCTTATAAATAAACCGCCATTCTATTCTTTATTAAGGAGGGAGCTAGCGTAATAATAACTTGCTAACTAGCTCGTTAATTATAGAAGACTGCGTAAGAATTACCTCCTTACTATTATTATTATAGCCTTAAATAATAAGCTTTAATTTCTTAAATAGGGCGTTAGTAGCTTTGCCCTTAATTTTATTAACTATTCTTAACTTAAAGATATAAACTCCATTAAATTTAGTAGGGTTATACTTCTTAAATTTAAAGACTCCTCTTATAATAAGACTATCAATCTTCTACTTATTAGATACTTAAAAAGAAGCTCCTAAAGTTATAATATAACCTTTCTTTTAGAGCTATTTTGCGAGCTTAAAGTTAGCTTTCTCTTTAGCTATTATAAAGGCCATTAATAACTTAACTCTATTTTTAATAGTGGCAATAAATTACTCTTTAAAATTAATAAGATATTAGCGATTTTATAATCCCTTTAGGCGACCTTTACCGCGTTATAGTTATAGCACATCTACTATAATTATATTAGAATTATAGTCGCCTTCTAGAGTATATTAATCGTAGTTCTCCTCTAAGGCATCTTTTAAAGTATCCTATAAAGGCTTAGAACTATTATCTTTATAGTAAGGCTTAATAATAGTTAAATAGAATTAAGTAGGTCTGTAAGGTATCTAAATAGTATAAGTCTAACTATTAATTATAATAAGTTAATATAGGCCCTAATTATTCTCCCTTTTTACGCTATACGCGTACCTTAAACTAGAGTAGTAAATTAAGAGTAGTTAAGGTATTTAGGCTATTTCTTATTTCTAGTACGTTGTTAACCTAGCATATAGCGTAGAGACGTTACACCTCCTTTATTGTCTTATAAATAGCCTTAGCTTATTATATAATAAAGAGAAATAGTAAAGAATTATTAGTTATTTAAGGGTAGGCGCTAAAGACTAGTAATATAGGTATAAGTCTATCTAGGCCAGCGGAATTATTAATAGCTTTAATAGCTATTTATAAGGTAAGTTCTTTACTAGTATCCTCTAGTTTTAAAGAGATAATCTTATATACGTGGCGTAATAGCACGTAATATTACTCTACTTTTTTAATACTATTATATACCTTAACAGGGACTTCCTTAACCTTAATTACTATTACCTTTAACTATTATTAAAACTCTATAGATAAGAAGTTCTTTCCTATATTATAGACAATTTAATTAGGGGTTTTTAGGTAGATATTACGTGTCTATACATTGCTTGGCCGAAAACCCTACAACTTAGGTATTTAACCAGATGTTTAACACGGTCAATAACATCATCGCTTGCAACTGCACTTAATAGGTTATTCTTTTTATCATAGATTGCTTGCGATTAGTGTTCTTAGTGGCCTATATTAAGGCCTATAACTGACTTTCCAGCCAATAGCACCCGCTCGAAAACTCTTCGCTCGACTGCCCTATTATCTACCTCCTTATCTACTACTATCCTATCTACCGAATACACTATAGTTTCATATTCGGAAGAAGAAAGAGCTAGGAAATAAGATAAGAGGGCCTAACAACTCTATAACCTAAAGATTCGTAAGAGGGAGCAGGAGGAACAGGTATAGATTTAAAAGACAGAACAGAAGGAATAGGCACGGATCCGAAAGACAGAATAAGAAGAGGAGTTTTACTAGGCAAGGCTAGCCGCTCTAAAGCAGCCTGCTCTACTAGAGCACCCCTCTACCACTAAGGCGGATAAACTAGGTAAGTCCTATAACCTACTAAAAGGCTTAGGCACGCTTGAGCTTGACCTCCCTAGCCTAGCTAGAAGAGACCTCTATAATATATAGAAAGGATCCTTCCGCCTAGAGAATCTAGCACGTCTATAGGTATACTCTGGCCGCCCAGACCTCTCTAATATGGCTACTATTAAAAATGGAAAGCTTGTTTTAAAGAGACCTATTACTAGCCGCAAGGTCTATAAGAATAAGGAGGTCTGGTTTACTAGGTTTACAAATTATGTAGTAATTATAAGTACTTTCTGTGTATGCCCAACCAACCTCTATATAAGGATGTTACTCTAAATAAACAAGATCCGCGACTATTCCGCGACCTATAACTAGACCTCTATCCTAGACCTTGCACTTAACTACTATAGGTATATTATGGATCGCAATTAGCTTAAGCCTAATAACTAGGATATGCCTACCTAGTTTAAGGCCCTATACTACTGGGCGGCTAATATAAAGGTATGAAGCCAAGGGCTTAAAGTCCGTGGTATAGCATTAAAGAGATCGCGAAAGAATACCTCCCCCCCCCCTACCTCTAATAAGCTCTATTATAGCTAGAACAACTAGTAGGCTTATAAAGAAGATCCGTGTTATTACCGCTACGTATACTTTAAATGCGATAAAGACCACCCATTAAAGTCGTGCCCTAGGTAGCTTACCGCCGTAAGCAGTTAAACCTAAGATTTAATAGTAGATAAAGACATCTTCCTAGGTTTAATTATCTAGTTAGACCTGTTATAGGCGCTGAGGCTCTAAGGCAGGCCTAATTTAGTACCTCTTTTTAAAACTTACTTATAAACGACCTTTCTGGCCGACTTACTATCACCCCTAAGGCCTCTCGCTTGGAGCACGCTCCTTTATAGGTACCCTAGAAATCTCCTAGCAATTTTATAAGATATTTTTACCTACAAGACGGAGATAGGTCCCTCGTTACCTATACTATCTAGTGTCTATAAAAACCACCTCTCCTTATATAATAATAAAGACCTTATCTCTAAAAAGATCGTTACTAACCTAGCCCTAGGCCGTATACAGACTGCCAACTCTATAGTTACCTTACCTCTAGGCCTAGTACCTAAGGTAGACGGCGGCTTCTGCTGTATTTACGACCTCTCTTTACCTAAGGGCTCCTTAGTTAATGACTTAATCGACCCAGCTTAGGCAATACTATACTATACCTGGGTAGAGACTATATTAGCATATATAATTACAGCCAGTAGGGGCTGCTACCTAGTTAAATAAGACATTAAAGATGCCTTCCGGATCGTACCCGTTTTAGTATAGTCGTATTACCTACTTAGCTTTATCTGGAAGGGAGTTACTTATATTAAATGCTGTCTACTATTTAGCTTACGAATAGCCCTATTCCTCTTTAACCTATTTACTAAAGGTTTTTACTAAATCCTAGTATAATAAATCAACTCTGCTATTAAGCACTACCTTAATGACTTTATATTTATAGTTAAGTATCTAACTATACTGCTATTACTAAGGGAGGTATACCTCTTAGTTACTAACTAGCTAGGGGTACCCTAAAATAATACTAAGAATATTAAAGGTACGGAGGCTAAAGTTCTGGGTTACACTATTAACACTATAGTGATGGAGTTAAGACTTTTACTAGTTAAGTAATAGAAAGCTATTAATTAGGTAACTAAAGCCCTCTAAAAGGGCTAGCTATTATTATAGCAAGCCTAATAACTGGCGGGCCGCCTAGTATAGTGTGTAAGAGTTATCCGCCTTAGGCGCTTGTACTCTCGCTCCTTATAGGACTTTATAATAAAATGGCCTACTAGGTTATTAAGATATACGCCCTAGCGCCTCCCCCTAAAGCTTAAAAAAGACCTTAACCTCTAGCTTAAGGTTCTTATATTAAGTAACGGTATACTATTCTTCGATAATAAGGAGAGGCCGCAATTTTACTTATTTACCGACGCCTTATCGCTTAAAGGCTATGGAGGCTTCTACTTTAGCGAAGAGAACGGCTACTAGCCTAATTACGTATCTTCCCTACCCTAGGCCTAGGCCTTTAGCTATTACCCCTTACTAAATTAAGTAGATAACTATATTAACCTAAAAGAGATATATACTATCGCGAAGGCATTTAGAAAGTAGTTATTAGTCTAGCGGTATAGGTCTCTCTATATCCATATAGATAATATAGTTGCCTATAGCGGCATTTAGAATAATATTATAAAAGGTCCTAAAAACTAATTACTCTAAGAGATACTTATATCCTCAATAATAAATAATATTACTATAACAACTATATAGGTCTCTAGCGCCAATAATAGGCTTACTAATACTCTCTCGCAATTTAACCGCGAGAAATTATTATTACTGTGCCCTAAGTGGTAAATAAATAACGGCTTTTTACTAAATAAATAACGGCTTCTTACCGGATAAATAAAGGCTTCTTACTAGAAAAATAATATCTCTCCTCTAAGTGGCTACTAACTCTTACAGTTAACCTAAAGTTATTTAATTAACCTCCCCTAACCTTCTAGAGCGAGACTAGTAGGTTTTATTACTTTTTATTACTTATATAGCATAGCTTAGCAGCCAATATAAGGAAGGGCTACTCCTCCGCTACTAAGAGCTAGGAGGCCTTCTTAGCCCTAAATAGTTCATTACCGTATCCGGCTAAGAGGATGAACTTAGGGGAATAAATTGCTTAATAAGCGTTTGGTATAGCCGCCCCTCTAATAGGTAGGGTTAAGCTAGAAACCCTCTCTAACTATATCTCTATAATCTGATCTCATTATATAGATCTAGGTCACTTAATTGCCGCCTTTAAAGATTATACTATTAAGAGGGCCCTAAAGGGGGCTATATTACTATTCCTATCTACTAAAAAAACTAAACTACTAATTATAAAGGACATTCTAGACAAGATTATTACCTTTAGGCCCTATAAGGCTAATATAAACGTAGATGCGGCATTTATAATGGCGTTTGCGGGTTTCTTATATATAGGAGAGATTATATACCTAAATAGGAAAGCTAAGGACTTTAGCACTATAAGGGCCCTTTATAGCGACGTTAGGATCGCCCCTAACGGCTATTTAATAGTCTTCTACCTTAAATAGAGCAAGACAAATAAAACCTATAGTGGCGTTAATATTTAGATCGCCGCTATACTAGGAGATCGTCTATACCCTATGGCCGTAATAATACGGTTATTTAACCGTAACCCCCGGCCTCTATTAGATCTATTATTTAGCGTTAATAATATAGCATTTTTGGCGTTAGTAGTGCGTAAGATTCTATTAACCCACCTAGCTGGTGGCGGCATCCTACCTAACAGTTACTCTAACTACTCCTTCTGTAGGGGTGTAGCATAGTATATATATAATTGTGGCTTTATAGAGTTATAAATGGTACAGTTAGGTCAATGGACATTAGATGTGGTTAAACTTTACTATAATACCTTAGAAACCGAATAACTTTAATTAAACTCAAATTTCCAGCGGAGTGTGCCTATACTGGCTATATAACGGTGCTGGAGGCGCGTTACCTGCTACGTTCTGCTATATCTGCAATATCTGCAATTGTTATTAGATTCTTGAGGTTCTGTGTACACGCCTACCTTAAGGTTCTGTGTACACGCCTACCTTAAAGTTCTGTATATACGCCTACCTTAAGGTTCTGTGTACACATCTACCTATTTTTACTGCAAAGATATTAGTTCCGCTTACCGCCTTTAGCCGAGCCAATAGCGATTTTCTATCCCGGGGATGAAAAATCCTAATTAGTCCGTTTAACGATAGAGCTGGTAGAATTCTATACCGCCACACCATTCTACCTACCCGTCTTCCTATAGCAATATTCTACAATATTTGGCATATTACCGCGACATTGCCGTAATATGCCGTATATTACCGTCTGCCGTTTTACTAGGTCGCTAAGCCTAATATAAAGTAGAGACTTTATACTTTTAGACTACGGAAATTGCTCTCGTTTTAACTTAATTCTTTATGGGTGGTAGGCGCTTCGCTAGTAGGTACTAGGTAGGATTTAGGCCAAATCTCTAAAGTTTAGGCCTAAAAAGCCTTATAAACGCTAGGATATTGCCTAGATCCCGCCCTATAAGCCTACACCCTCCATAATTAATATACTTAAAATGGACTATAACCTATTTGTGCCGTGCGAGAGATAGATATTATGTGTCTATATATTGCTTGGCCGAAAACCCTACAACTTAGGTATTTAACCAGATGTTTAACACGGTTAATAACATCATCGCTTGCAATTGCACTCAATAGGTCATTCTTTTTACCTACCCACCCCCCTTACAATGTACATTAGATTAGATACTTACAGTCCTATTTAGGTCTAGCGGCGGGCTACCCTATTAGGGGCACTGGGTAGGATTTAGGCCAGATCTCCGAA
>Ga0307515_10012900_pt1 | contig 15675 bp, 12 predicted proteins | sample 17_EM_MG_FD_194513 | JGI IMG/M metagenome (GOLD analysis project Ga0307515, IMG submission 194513) | Populus trichocarpa ectomycorrhiza microbial communities from riparian zone in the Pacific Northwest, United States - 17_EM | ecosystem: Host-associated > Plants > Roots > Unclassified | place... | reverse complement strand
AAAAGAAGAACAAAAACATAGTGGAACAACTCCCCAAACACCCTAGCACACTTATAGAGGATATAAATACAATGAGGAGAAAAAAAGGTGACTTTTCCTCTCCCTCAAAAATAGCAGCAGCCATTGCTTTAACTAAACCCTTTTCACTATGAAGAAATCGAATCAGAGCAACCTGCATGCAAGCCTCTTAAGTGAAGAGTGAGGAGAGAGTTAGGAGAAAGAAAAGGAAACAAAAGCCATAGAAGAAGGAGGAGAGTAGGAAGCTGGTTGGTGGTAGATGAGGGAAAGGAAGAAAACCTAAAGAACGAAGAAGAACAAACCACCCAAAACCTTTACAAGGGATGTTAAAAACATGAGGTAAGACCAATATCATCTCCTTAGCTGAGTGTTTCCTCACGGTTTGGGCAAAAGAGAGGGGCAAAATGTAAACACCAAAAAAATAAAAATAAAGTAAAGATGAAATGACTCCATCATTGCTGTTGATTTCTGAATCAACAGTGGCGCAGTTTGGCTGCCGATTTCTGAATCGGCAGTGATGCAGTTTTAGGCTGTCGATTTCTGAATTGATAGTGACACTGTAAAACCCAACAAAAATTAGTGTTGGACCGGCCTATCCTAAAGGAGAATTGGAATAGAAACCAACCCAAGATAACCCAAAAAGGGAATAAGAACAACCTTATCTAGTGCCCAAACACCCTACCTCATTAAGAGGGGGTATAAATGCAAGAGAGAGAGAGAGAAGGTGAACCTTCCTCTCCCCAAGACCCATCTGCAACTCTGCTGGAAACAACTTCCTCTCCCAAAAAGAACACTGAAATCGACTAGTTGCATGCAAATCTTCTAGGATGCTGTGTGAGAAGAGGGTTAGAGAGAAGGAGAAATGACCAAAAACATGGTGGAAGCAGGAGCTTAGAGCTTTTTCCAGAACCAGCAACAACCATTGCTACAACACACTCACCCCTTCTGCAAGCAGAAAACCAAACCCAACCAGCCTGTATGCCACTTTCTTTGAGCATGGAGTGAGAAGTGAGTTAGGAGAAGGAGAGAAAACCAAAACCATGGGAGAAAGAGGAGCTTAGAGGGTCGTTACAAGAATAAACTGGATTAAAAGGGAAGAATAGACCACCAAACCCCTTCCTAAAACTGTTGTGAACCATGAGGTATGAACCGCAAACCTTCTCCACTGTTCTTGTAATTTTAGGATCAAAATGATGAAGAAAAACCCCAAGTAGATGACCTAGAATCCTTACACAGTTGCTAAGGAAAATTGGATTGAAGAATGAATATAAAACAGGGGTGAATGGGAAGCCAAATTTCAGAACACTTAACAAAGAAAATGGATAATTTAAATACACAAACTGAGGTAGAAGACTGGCCATGGTGGGGGGCTGGACATAATGCAAATATCAGGGGAAGTAAAACGGGAATTCCTTAATAGAACCTTAGACCATGCTGAAATCAAAACAGAAAACATGCTAGCGTTATTGACTTGATATTTGATTGTGTATTTGCCGAAATTGTGTTGTCTGTAGTGAATCAACAATTCGTTGTTGAAATTGTGTTCTCTGCAGCGAATCAATGTTTGCTGCCGAAATTATATGGTAGCAGTGAATCAGCAATTCGCTGCTGAAATTATGTTGTCTACAGCGAATCAGCAGTTCACTGCTAAAATTATGTTATCTGTAGCGAAACAGTATTCGCTGCCAAATTTGTTTGGTCAGCAACGAATCAGCAATTCGCTGCTGAAATTATGTTGTCTGTAGCGAATCAGCAATTCATTGTCGAAATTGTGTTATCTGCAGCGAATCAATGTTCGCTACCAAAATTATATGGTCAGCAACAAACTACTGTTCACTGTCGAAATTGTGTTGTCTGCAGCGTTCGCTACTGAAATTGTTTTATCTGCAGTGAATCAGCAATTCACCACTGAAATTGTGTTTTAAGCAGCGAATCAGTGTTCGCTGCTGAAATTGTGATCTGTAGTGAATCAACAATTTGCTACCAAATTGTGTGGTCTATAGCGAATGAGTGTTCGCTGCTGAAACTGTATGGTTTGCAACGAATCAGCGTTCTTTGCTGAAATTATGTGTCTGCAGCGAATCGGCGTTCACTGCTGAAATTATGTTGCCTGAAATTATGTGATATGCAGTGAATCAGTAATTTGCTACCAAATTGTGTGGTTTGCAGCAAATGAGTGTTTTATGCCGAAACTGTATGGTCTGCAATGAATCAACATTCTTTGCCAAAACTATGTGTCTATAGTGGATCAATGTTCATTGCTGAAATTGTGTTGCCTGCATCGAATCAGTTCTCATTACTGGAGTGTGTTCCCTGCAGTGAGCTAGTTCTTGCTGCCAGATTGTATTGCCTGCAGCGAGGCAGTTCTCGCTGTCGGATTGTGTTGCCAGCAGCGAGGCAGTTCTCGCTGCTGAATTTTAGCAAGCTAGTTCTTGCTGCTGAATTGTGTTGCCTACAACGAGCTAGTTTTTGATATGGAATTGTGTTGCCTGCAGCGAGTTAGTTTGATTGTTGGATTGTGGTGTCAACAGTGAGTCAGTTTTCACTGTTGGATTGCGTCGTCTGCAGCAAGTCAGTTTTCACTGTCGAATTGAGTTGTCTCCAGCGAGTTAGTTTTTGCTGTCGAATTGTGGTGTCAGCAGCGAATCAGTTCACTGATGCTTCTATGCTCCAATGAATCAGTCTGCTGACGAATCTGCGTCACTAGCGAACTAGTTTTTCGCTAACTAATTTCTCTAGCAGATTTACATATTCGTATTGGTCCAATGACTAAAATGATTGCATGGTGTGACTGTAATGTGTGGAACACTTGAATATGAACTTGCATATGCTTGAAATATACACAGTGACGAGTTGGGTGATTACTGAATACGAATGTACCGATTTGTGGTCGTTGATGTTTTGGGTGGTACGACCGAGATCGAACCTTCATCAGGACAAGGACACCCAATGGGTGGAACATGTAGGTGGTTTGCACCTCCCCATTTACTTAATGCTAATATATGAAATGTTTTATTATGAATGTCATGATAACATGTTAGTGTGAATATCAAACCGTCATGAGAGTGGTTTTTTTGTGATTGATGATTAGCTTCAACTAATGACATCTTGAATAGATGATTAGGATAAATAAATGATTAGCTTCGGCTTATGGCATCCTAAGTGGATGACCGAGATAAATCAATGATTAACTTCGGCTAATGGCATCCTGAATGGATGACCAGGATAAATAAATGATTAGCTTCAGCTAATGCCATCCTAAGTGGATGGCCGGGATGAACAAATGATTAGCTTCGGCTTATGGCATCCTGAATGGATGACCATGATAAATAAATGATTATCTTCAACTAATGGCATCATGAGTGGATGGCCGGGCATCCTGAGTGGATGACCAAGATGAACAAATGATTAGTTTCGGTTAATGGCATCCTGAATGGATGACCGGGATAAATACATGATTAGCTTCGGCTAATGACATCCTGAGTGGATGGCCGAGATGAATGAATGATTAGTTTCGGCTAATGACCTCTTGAGAGGATGACCGAGTTGTGTTTAATGATTAGATTTAGCTAACGACATCTGAGATAGATGGCTGGGTTGTGATCAATGTTTAGCTTTAGCTAATGTCATCCTAAAAGAATTGCCAAAATGAATCGATGATTAACTGACACGATCAAAAGATTGATGTCTTATCCCAAATGCAGGAGTGTCAAAGTAATAAATAACCCGGCAAGACTGGGGTCGAACCACAAGGAGGTGAACTATATAAAATTATAAACAATAAATGAAAAGCAGTTGAAGAGAACTTTTGAGATATAATATTGATGTAAGGATTAAACAAGGATAAAATAATTGTCAAGGTTAGAGGATCCACTAATGGTATTTCAAATAATTATAATATAAACTCTTTTTATTACTCAACTAGAAACCACACACAAAGGAGGTTCAAAAAAAATTATAAATTATTAACATGATTATATTAATTATCTTATTTGAGTAATGCCAAATGTGGTCATGTATTCATGGTGATAACTTATGTTAACAACAAATCAAGTTCCTTTCATAGCACAAATGTCGGTTATACCGTACAGTAGGCTATGAAAGTGCCAAGTATTTGTTGTACCAAGGGTTGTACAACACAAATCTAGATTAACCATTTAACAAACAAGGTATTAAGAGTGACTAAGATAACAAATACAAAACATGTTAGTATCAAACATTAAAGTCCATGTTGAGTTTATATTATACTTATTCTTACACCATTAGTGTACCATTTTCACCTTGACATGATAGACTTAGCTAAACATGATTAAGAAGAGAAACATAAACAAACTAGATAGGAACATAGTTACGATGAAAAGCATAAACAAGAGATTAATGAGAGCAAAACTTAAACATTACAAAAATACAAAGAAAGAAAGCAAGAATATGATCTTGATTTGAAAACCAAGATGTCTAAATATATGGCAAATGCCTCCTTTTATAGGCTAAAATTCAGAACTATTGATTTGATGACTAATTATTGAGTGGGTGACCACCTCTTGACTTAGTGACAATCATTATCTTCTTGTCTGAACAAAACGTCATTGCTAACACCATAATTTGAATATATAGTCTTCATGAAAGTTTTGGAAATTTGTCTCAGATTTCCAACAAAACAAGAATGAGCTCATTTGGAATTCTAGAACTCGAGATATGGGCTGAATACTGAATAATGTCTGGGCTGTAGGACATATTCCAATTTATCTTTTGTTTCTACAATTTGAACTTGAAAACGACCGTTTTGAATCTTGGACTCTTCATGAAAGTTTTAGGCCTATGTCTTAGCTTTCCATCCATATAAACTAGACCTAACTCGAAGTTCTACAACTCTAGTTATGATCCAATAACCAATGGTGTTCCAGTTTGAATTGAACCAACATCTCTTCTTTAAGCTTAGCCCTCTCTTTGTCTTTACACTTTCAATAGTTAAATACATCAATCAATCCTTTAAATTGTGAGATATGCCTGCATTCAAAATAAGCATTTACCGTAAATTAAAGATATCTTATGTTATCATACTTGCTATTATAAAACATGCTCAAGTTAGGGAATTTAATGATACTGTAAGTGCAATATGATGATATAAAACCTTGATAAAAATGCACTTTTAAGTACTAATCATTAACCTTAGCTAATGGCATCCTAGATGGATGACTGTGTCGCGTTGATGATTAGTCTTAACATATGACAATCTAAATGATGGCTAAGATGAATAAATGATTAACTTTGGCTAATGACATCCAAAGCGAACAACCAGGTTATGATTGATGTCCGAGTTATGATTGATAATTAGTTTCGGCCAATGACGTCCTAAGTGGATGGTCAGTTATGTGTGTAGATTAGTCTTGGCTAACAACGTCCGTAATGGATGGCTGGAATTGAAAGTTATAAGTTAGTTTCGAGAATTGATGTGTTTAAGTGTACTAGGTTATGTATGTACCAAGTATATGAAAGAATTATGATTGTTACACTTCGAATAGAAAGTAACGGTAATGTTTTCCTTTAACTATTTATTTGCTTATCATTAATTGTTTATAATTCTTGTAAATATTTGTATTTCAGCAGGGATGTCATACCAATAAGGTGTGTAAGGAAATCCATTCTGCGGCTCACATATTTTGAATAGAACTATATATTTGCATGTTATGGGTGATATGAATTCTGCATGAACATACGTGTAAATCGCTCAATTTATCGTCTGACCCCTTTTGCAAAGACTTGTAGAGAAAAATTGAAATGGGACACAAATATGCATGTGCGAACATGCAACAATGATATGTATGGATATGTGTATATGGTATTCTTCTTATAAGGATATTATGTTGTGAAATCACGTGAGGATTGGATAAATAAAAGTACTAGTTATGTAACTTGTCGTTCAACATAATTGTATAAACTCATGATGTTAACGAGACTAGAACAAGAATGTGAATTTATGAGTATGTCAATATAATGCAATATAAACCTATGAGTATGAAAATATAATATTATGGGCATGTGTATTGAGTATTCATTTTATGAAAATGTTGAATTACAAAAAAAATCATCAATATTGTGCATTGATAAGGAAGGGAACCTAATTATTAACTTAAGGAATGTTATTTTGGGAAGTATTAAGAGAAAAAAAAAACAATTCCACCATTTTTGGCCTTGAAAAAGCTGGGTCATTACAGGAAAAACCTGAAAATAGAAGGGGTAGTGTTTTTGTCTAAGTTGGGTAGGGGCATGTCCGCGCCCAACCCCACGTTGGGAAATGGCATGTCCGCACCCAACCCCCCGTTGGGTGAGGGCACGTCTGCCCTCAACTTCATATTGGGTCTGGATGCGTTGGTGCTCAACCCCATGTTGGGTAAGGGCATGTTTGCGCCCAACCCCCCGTTGGGCAAGGTCACGTTTGCGCCCAACCCCTTGTTGGGTCAGGGACGCACACGCACCCAACTCCATGTTAGGCCTGGATGCGTCAGCGCCCAACCTCCCGTTGGGAAAGGGCACACCCGCGCCCAACCCCCTGTTGGGCTAGGGACGCACTTGCGCCTAACCCCATATTGGGCCAGGGACGCACCCGCGCCCAACTCCATGTTGGGCCTGGATGTGTCTGCGCCAAACCCCATGTTGGGTTAGGAACGCGACCACGCTCAATTTCGTGTCAGGCTGTGGCACGACCATCCCTGACCATTCTTGGATACAATCAAAAGCTAGACCTGACTCCTATTAGGCTCAGGGTGTGAGTTTAGCCCAATATCCCTCAGATTGAGTATGCGACTGAAGGGTCACTCTACACTGAGCCTCCCATACCCTGAGTCTGGGTCAATAATTATGATGCCATCATAATCCTATTAAATACGAAGTAGTCCATGTTTACATGAATTAGATGTGATGGTACGAGCAATAAGATAACATTATCTTAATCATACGAGATTACTTTTCTACCCCTCCCACATTGCATGAGGTAGTTCAAAATAGATAATATAAAAGAAAAGAGGAATATACAGAAAGAAGAGAGACATATTCAAAGACAAAAAAAACACGTTCTCGGCTTCTTCCCTTTGACCTCTAGATCTTCTTCTCCAACCTTTTTTATACTTTCATAAAAGCTCATTAATATCTTCATTAATGTTATTTTTTACACAAATATTCCTAGTACTGACTTGATCTTCTGAGGGTCCCCCATCAACACCCTCAGGGGACTTTATGCAAGTATTTATTCCAGAAGAGTCTCATACTCCCCTCGAAGAAGATTTGTCAAAGGAGATGCCAACGTGGTCTTGAAGTGAAGGTCATAGAATTCACCGTAAATGATATACAAGAATTTTCAAGAACAATTCATCACAGAATATTCCTTATGATTTTTGTAACCTCATCAAATTGATACAAGATTTTCTTCCATATTCCCTTTTCAAGATGCATTCCACAATTAATAAAAACTTGTATTGACATTAATATAAATAAAAAGAAGAGGTGACGAGCATCTACATGCTCCTCTGGTTAATCGAGCACCCCACACAGAAGGTCCAACTCTAGATACCTCTCCTGATTTAAAAGAGATATTTTTATTAATATATCATTTACTCCATCACATGAATGTATATTAATTAACACCCTATTTCATTTGTTATTCTACCCATACTTAAACATTTCTCAATTATAATTTTTCCTATTTAACTCCAACATATCAAAAAATCCATAATTTTCATTTAATTACTTACAATTTGTATTTAACATTTGATTTCCTTATTCCTTTATAAGGTACGACAAATTTATATTTTCCTTCACTCCAAAGTTCCATTACAATCTTAATTTCTGAACTTCCATAATAACAAAAGAATACCACAATACTAAATAGATCTTTTTTTTCTTTTAATTCAAGCATTGATAGTTCAATTTAAACCTTTAGTAACTTTAACTTAGCCCTTCCAATTTAATTCAATTCAATCCAATTTGCATACTCAGATTTTTCATTACACATATAATTTCACATAGACTACCCTTGTCAACATACAAAAACTATGAAAACAACATAAATCAACTAAATGTTCAAATTTATTTCCAAAATTTCTTAAAAACTTAAAAACTTACCAATCACCCAATTCAAACAACTTTCACAATTTATCATAACTTCCTCAACACATTCTCAAACATATTTATTCCAAACCTAGTTAGCCATCTCATACCACTTTCATCAATTTAATACTAAAAACTCATTTCCTAAATAATTTTCATAAACCCTAAAATTGGAAAATTAGGGGTTCTCCATCCTCCCACACTAACCCATGAGAACAAGAAAATAAATGGTAAATAACATCTTACCAACCAAATTTGAACTCAATTTAGTGAGCTCCTGACAATTTCTCCGTACTTTTTGCTTATTCTCTTCAAAATCCAAGCTTTCTCTCATTAGAATTTCCAATTTCCTAACTTATTTTCCCTCACCAATTTTACCTTTTATTTTGTTTTCTCCATTAATAATCACCTATAAAAACTCCACAAACTCACAAATTTATAAAATCAAGCACAATTTTTGAAGAAATGAAAAGAATTTGAGCTCTCTCTTATCTTCCATGACCTTCGACTTCAAATAGAAAAAATGGGAGGAAATTTTGACTTATTTATGATAATGTCATTAATTATTCCCTTTGTATTTTCTTACGTAAATTATCCAGCTACTGGTACTTTTATACACTACTTTATTACTAAATTCATCGATATTTCTAAACTAGCTGTCGGGGAACTTTCATCCCAAATAAAGCATTTTTTTTTCTTTTGTCAAGAACTTCCATCTTTTAACACTGATGCACAAATTTTAGACCATGAGTTTGCAATATATTTCTTTTCATATCATTTCCCCTTGCTCTGTACATGTATTAATTGAATGTCATTACCCTACCCCGAAAACATAATTTATATGATATCAATCTACTACTCCAAAGACATAATTTACATCATAGTACTTTTCTACTTTGTAAGCATATCTCACATAACATTAATTTCTTGCCCCATAAGCATAATTCATGTCGCGGGGTGCACGAGCGCTGGCGCGAAGTTGTCTGGCGACGGCGGAGGCTCCTGTCGTGCCTCATGTGTGAGGTGTTGTGTGTTGGGAAGGGTTTTTGGATTTAATCATAAAATTATTATTAATGTTTAGGAGTCGCCACCTAGTATTATGGTTACTAGGAACTTATGGTTTGCGAGAGTCTGAGTAAGGGACTGGTTGTGCAAGGGGAAGACGCATCACCCCCAGTGCACCCTACTTAAGGTAAGCTGCATTATTCTTTGATTGTTTTTTCTAAGTCGGGTTTCTATTCGTTGGTCTTTTCTAAGGCTCAAGGTAGATTTCTCTTTATGAGAGAGTCTCTACCTTATCGGGTTAAATCCTAATCGTTCTTAAGTCTGAATTTTTTGCATCGCATTTATTTACACCTTGTATCTTTAATACCTAAGGGTGTACTTTATCATGTAATTTTACACCCCATAAATATTAAAGTCTACATTTAGACCCTAAAAAAAAAGGTTGGAAAAAGATTTTTGATATGTTGGCCAAATCCAAAAGGATAATCATAAACTGGTTACGATATCCATTTTTGATTTTTTTTTAAACATGAAAAAGATGCAATTTTTTTTTATGAAAAATATGCTTGGAAAAATTTTAGGATTTGGCCGTATGCAATAAAATATTTTTTTCTTTTTGAAAATGTTTTGAAAGTTTTTTAAAATATTTTGGAGAAAACTCGGTATTTTAATACCAGATTTGTATTTTACAGTGTAAATATACAACCCGATATTATGCAAAATTGGTAGAAAAATATTTGAGAAAATCACAATTTTTTTTTCAAAGGATTTTTGAATTTTTTTTGAATTTTTCATTTTTTTAAAGGAAATATATAATATAATATTATATATTAATTAAATATTATTAAAACAGGCGGGCCGGGCTGGCCCAGGTAACTGGGCCAAGCAGAAACCCAGAAAATGATTGGGCCGATATTGGCCCAAAATGGTTGGGTTGATCTCGGTCCAACATATTTTCTTTCTGTTTTTTGGGGTGGGCCGGACCCAAATGGTTCGGCCCAGGCCCACATGGTTGTTGGCCGACCCAACAACCATGCAAAGTAATTATGCTGCAGCAATGGAGAGGCCGCGCTACTTGACGCTGGAGTGCCTAAATGGAGGCTTGGCTGGTCGAGACGGGGAGGGGCTGACGTGAGGTCGGTGGCTGAGGCTGTGGCAAAGATGGTGGCCGGTGGCAGAGGAAGCAAAAGAAGAAGAAGAAAACGGGAGGGGCTGTAGAGAGGAGAGAGAAAGGTTCACGGTGGCTCTCGGTGGTCGGTTGGTGGCTTCCTGTGGTGGAGCTGATGGTGGAAAGACCAATGATGAGGGTGGTGGTGGCTGAAGGCCACAGCGGAGAGAGAAAGAAGAAAAAGGACCGGTTGCAGGAAAACTGAGCAGAGAAGGCTGGTTTTTGGCGATTTTTGGACCTGATTTTCTCCTCCTCCAGGATATCAAACCCGCCTCTATTTATAGGCGGTGGAAGAGGGTAATCTCATCTACACCGGGATAAAATTTCAGCCATTGATTCTGTTAGGAAGGATTCGAACCGTTGGCTCAAAGTAGGCATGGTGCACTGTCAAATTTGCAGAAAAGGCTGCTTGAGTTGGCATGTTTAGGCCGGCGCCTGCGCCGATGGGTTGTCATTCAGACTGAACTATTCACATGACGCTGTATAGAAACTGCAGAGAATCGTTTTCATGGAAGTTTCGTTAAATTTGATGGACGTTAGGTGCATTCAATGCACCTGCAAAGTAGGTACCCAGGCAGTTTCTTTCGGGTAAAAGAAGAAGACAATGAACAGTGTCCAGACGACGCGTCATCTAGTCTTCTTCTTCTTCTTCTTCTTTTAAAATACTCAAAACGGCGTCGTTTTGCGTTTGAATGGGGATTTTGCCGAAGTTCAATGCAGTCCTCTATCTTCCAATTTGTTTTAATTGAACCCCTAATTGACCCTAAACTTTGGATTTAATGCAATTAAACCCTGATGAACTTCAATTGAAACCCCAAAGTTACGCGCCTATTGCAATATCGTCCTTTCTCTCGGATTTTGTCAATTTAACCCCTAATGAACCATTAAACTTTCAATTTCCTCAATTTTGCCCCCGGTTTTTGTCAATTAAGCCCCCAAATTTTGGTGCCCTTTGCAAATTGGTCCTTGGCTGTCAATTTCTTCAATTTAACCCCTAATTGACCACAAAACTTCAATTTTCTTGCAATTGGGCCCCTAATTTCAATCAATTAACTTGGTAAAAATTAAATTTGGTCTCTTAAAATTCCAATCTTCTCAATTAAGCCCAAATTAGGCTTCCAAACTTAATTTTTCACCAATTAAGCCCCAAATAGAATTAATTTGACCCATTTAAAGTATAATTAAGTCCTTGTACTTAATTAAATCCTTCAATTGGACCCAAATTAATTCTTAAACATAATTAAAATTTAATTTGGCCCATAATTAAATCAAATTGGCCTATTAAAAATTTAATTATGTCATTAGACTTAATTTTTATGTAAATTCGTCCAATAATCATTTAACTTGACCTTGAATTTGCATTTTTTTCTCCATTTTTGGGCATAATAGGGTACAATTAGGCCTTGAATTTCCTCTAAAAATTGCAGCTTGTATTTTTTAGAATCCTCCCCTGTCTGCTTTCTTCACACAGCCAACCTTTATTTTATTTTTTGATTTTTATTTTGAAAAAAATGTGATTTTTTTTGGAATAACCCAGAATTGGGTTATGACAATTCATATAACATTCATTTCTTGTCCCGTAGGCATAATTTCATTTATATTTAACAATAATTCTCGTTCATGCAGTTGATTTAAATCATTTCTTTAACAATACCCCCCCCGCTCATATGGATATAAATAATCCCGCTTATATGGCCACCTTAAAACATTTTTATCAAAAGCCCCCTCTCATGTAGTCAACTTAAAAACAAACAATTTGATCAGTATTTTATTCTATATTTCTTTTCAAGATGCATTTCATAAATAAATAAAATTTTGCATTGTCATTATCAATTATCATAAATAAAAGGCCAGTTGATGAGCACTACTTGATTTTCCTAACAAACAACTCTATCTATTAATGATCCAACACCAAATATTTCTCCTAAGTCTAAGAGACATCCATATTAGTATCCAACATTTATTTCAATTTTCCATACATATATAAAATTTTCAGCACCAAATATAAATATTTGCATTTATATTTTTGTGTCCCTCATTTATTTCCATACATATAATTTTTTTATATTTTTAAATTGCTCGATTAGGCTCAATTACATCTAATTTCACATTAACACCTACCAATCCAATTATTCCACATTACCCATTTATATTTAAACGTAGAATCCTCATATCCCACAAAACCAAATTCTTAGTTCTAGTATATCATTAAACACTAACATATCAAATTCACATCCAAACATACAAATTTAACCAAACAATCAAGATTGAATTTCTAAGTTTTTTCAAAATTTACTAACAATTCGAATGAAATTCATGATTTTGTCATGACTTCCTCAATCAATTTTCAAACATGTTATTGTCACACCAAAAATATAAAACACAATTCAAATCAACAATTTCACATGCAATTTGAAAATTTTCCAATTTCTATATTAACAATGAAACAAAACAACAATATTGATTTAATCTTTCCTCTTTTCTAATTCAAGTATTAATAGCCCAATTAAAACCCAAAAGATTCACATCTTAGCCCAACAAAATCAATTAACTCAACATGCCATTTCTTTTCAAACTTGTATACTCAAATTCTCAATTTCATACAAAATTTAATATAAACCCTTTCACTACCATTACCAAAACTTACAAGAACATGGAATCAACATCATTCAACTAAACTTCGAGATCACTTCTAAAATTTCTCAAAACTCACAAACTAATCATTCAGCTAATTTTAACAACTTTTATAATTATTTATAACTTCCACAATTCATTACTCAAACATGATAATTTCAATATCAAACACACAATACATAAACCAATTCAATCAATTTATCACTTAATTATAAAAATCCCTAACCTCCAAGCAAGGTTGGTCGCTTAACCAGTAAAGAAACCATGTTCTTGTTTTTCGTTTATTCCATGACATCTATCTCATTTATTATCACACAATCTAATCCACAATTCTATTAAGTTAAATATATACTTTCACTTCCAAGTTCCTAAAATCTCATATCCACATTTTTTGAAACTTCCATTCCAATATGTAAAATGTGTAGTAATCCAATATTCTATCTCAACTAAAACTAATTAGGATTACACATAATTCATAACATTCAATATTATCAAATTTCACATCCAAAATTTTCCAAGACATACATACATTATGTAATTCACATATCCAACCAAAACCTTATCCCAAACATAATTTCTCATACCTAAACATTTAATAAACTACACTATCACAAGAATTGAACCAATCTTCCATCTCCCCCAAATGCCCCCATGGCCGGCCTTAAGTAAAATTAATTAGCCTTTGTTTTATTTCAATTTTTCTCTTAGATTATCATTCCCATCATCCATTCATCTCTATTTAATCAAATTTACTACAAAACACCCATTTCCCCAAAATTTTTCATGAACCCTAGAATTGAAAATTTTTGGTTTTTTTCAATTTTCACACAATTTACTCAAATTCAATTTATTATTATGCATTCACCTAACCCAATAATAATAATACACAACCCAATTATCATTCAAACACTAAAAGTCTCATGAACTCAAATTTCAAGAATTGGGGTTTCATAATTTAAAATAATAAAAAACCCAACTAATAGTTGAAATTAATTATTTAGAACTTACCATAACCAATAAACTCAATGGAAGTGTTTTCTTGTAAAGAATTCCAAGTTTCCACCTTCCTCTTCAACTTCCCATAATTTCCCTCTTTAAAACCCCAAGCTTCCATCCTTACTTTCTCTCTTAATTTCTCATATTTGATTTGTTAACAAGTGGAACAAACATCCAAATCATCTTCCATACTCATAATCCAAATAATTTTGAAGAAAAAATGAAGAAGAAAGGAAATTTTTCCATTCCTTTTTCCCTTAAGACAACCGATAGGAATTTATAGGGAGAGAAGATGATTTGTTTTCTGAAAATTACAAAAAAAAAAAAAAACAACCCTTTTATGTCTTAGGTGTATTTTCTATCAAATCCCTATTCGTCGGTATTTTTCACGTACAATTTTTTTTTATATCATTTCATAATTTCTATAAATTTTATTATTTTTTAGTTATAAATTACGCTATTAAGCATGAGTTTCCCTCGATCATCGATATTTTTGTGCATGTATTTGTACTTTAATTTTTTTAGGGTATTTCCACCAATTTACCAAAACTTTTCACCTCTAATAAAAAATTTCCCTTTAATTTAATTATTTTTCAATTTGAGGATTTCCCCTATTTAACACTGGTTTACAGTTTTTTGACCGAGGGTTTTTGTAAATCCCCGGTTATAATTTTTTCTAGGTTATTAAAATATGAAAAATTTAATCGATAGTAAAATGAGTTAAATTAAATTAAAGAAACCTTAATCAAGATAAAAATGGTGAAATTAATAAAATAAAAAGTGAATATAGTATTAAATTGTTAGAACAGTTTGTGGGTACAAAATGAATATGTAAGACCAAGAGGGGTCAATGTTCAAATAATAAAAGGTTAGGGGTTTATGTACAAATGATAAAAAGGGGCGGGGGTAAAGGTGCAATCAACAAGAAGATAACACTATAAATACCATTCTATTTTCATTCTTGCGGTGACTTGTAAGAGCAAGAGAGGGTTTAGGGTTCTTTGATCTTTTCTTCTCATTCCTTATCTACACCAAAATGTTAACGTAGAATAGTTAAAAAAGAGTCAATAAGTGATAAAAGAGAGATATTTGGGTGGTTTAGAGAGTTTAGAGATAGGTTGGGGAGAAGACATATAGATGGCATAAACATCGAAAGCTATAACGCCACCTTCCACCTTTAGATTACAACAACATTTGGATATGTTGTTCTCCTTCATGTCTTGTACATTATCATTAAAGGGATCTTCTATTTTAATCTCCATTTGAGAGATACAATGGGAGGAACATTTCTATGAAACTACACTTCTGGACAGTCTTCCTCGTCGACCATTTTCTCTTTCGTCCACCGTTGGATCAGGCTATGATTTAGATATGTTGCTCATCCAGATGCTATCTAGATTCTGAACGATGAAGATAAAAAACAAACACTCCAAACAGAAGTTATGCTTTGTACACAGTAGGTCTGCAAGTTTTAGGTCAGTTCGGTTAAACTCAAGTTTCTATAAATTTCACCGTTGGATGAAGTTGATATTTGGATATGTTATACTTATAATAATGAATTACAACTTGAACATACAGATTGTTTAGAATATTATTCATTTGTTATTTATGATTGTTTGAAACTGTTACCAAAATTGGTTTTGTGTGAACCAAAACTGTCCCAAAATTAAAAGGAACTAGAGCATTAGAAAGACTTTGGGGCTGTTGTGGCAGCCCTGGAAGTCTATGTTTGGGGGGGGGGGGCTAGAGTG
>Ga0307515_10012899_pt1 | contig 15676 bp, 4 predicted proteins | sample 17_EM_MG_FD_194513 | JGI IMG/M metagenome (GOLD analysis project Ga0307515, IMG submission 194513) | Populus trichocarpa ectomycorrhiza microbial communities from riparian zone in the Pacific Northwest, United States - 17_EM | ecosystem: Host-associated > Plants > Roots > Unclassified | place... | reverse complement strand
TAAGCATATATTATATCTTATTAACTAGTTTGCTAATATAGATAAAACTACACAGATATATAGATATCTACTACTCAAAGCTATTGCAACACTTAGTAGGCGCTATAGTTGGGTCCTTCCTTAAAAATATCCTCCCTTAGCCCGGAGCTACTACTAGGGGGTAAGCGTTGTGTAGAGCTTCGTGTAAAGCTTCGTGCAGAGCTTCGTGCAGAGCTTCGTGCAGAGCCTCGTGCAGAGCTTCGTGCAGAGCCTCGTGCAGAGCATCGTGCAGAGCCTCGTGCAGAGCATCGTGCAGAGCATCGTGCAGAGCCTCGTGAAGAGCCTCGTGCAGAGCATCGTGCAGAGCATCGTGCAGAGCCTCGTGAAGAGCCTCGTGCAGAGCTTCGTGCAGAGCCACGTGCAGGCGTGCAGACGTGCAGACGTTCGTACGGGCGATCGATTGCAGAGACGTTTGTAGAGACGATTGTATGGGCAATTGATCGATTGATTGTATGGGCGTTCGTACGGGCGTTCGTACGAGCGATTGTAGAACCCTCCTAGTATATTAGTGCTGCGTGTTAGTAGAGCTTTTGAGCTCTATATAGGGCTTCGAGCAGAGCCTCGAGTAGAGCTTCGGGTAGAGCTTTTACAGAGCTTCGTGTGGAGCTTTGTGCAGAGCTTTTGCAGAGCTTTAGTAGAACTCCGTGCAGAGCTCCGTGCGGAGCTTCGTGTAGAGCTTCGTGCAGAGCTTTTGCAGAGCTTTAGTAGAGCTCCGTGCAGAGCTCCGTGCAGAGCTTCGTGCAAAGCTTCGTGTAGAGCCTCCGCAGAGCTTTGTGCAGAGCCTCCGTAGAGCTTCGTGCAGAGCATCGTGCAGAGCTTTGTGCAGAGCCTCCGCAGAGCTTCGTGCAGAGGCAGAATTGTGGCCTCTACGACTTCCTCTTAACGTCGTGCGGGTATAAGGAGCTGAGGATTTTATAACCTATAGAGTAGGCTTTTCTCTATAATTTGGTGTAATTTTTATGTCGATAGGTATTGTGGGAGGATAGATCAATTTTGTTAAAGTTAATGAGGTCTTCTTATATAAACTGTGTTTAGGTTTCCCATAAATCTCGCCAAAGTCCCTTAAACTAAGAAAACGATTGCCGTCCTAAATTAGCTTAGCGGACGGTGCGGATATTCCTATATCCGCACAATCGACTTCTTGGTCTGAGCTTCTGAGGTAAGTACTAGACGACTTACCTTAGCGAGCTTAGACTAAGAAATCGATTGTGCGGATATAGGAATATCCGCACCGTCCGCTAAGCTGATTTAGGACAGCAATCGTTTTCTTAGTCTAAGAGACTTTGGCGAGATTTATTAGAAAACCTAAACACCGTTTATATAAGAAGACCTTATTAACTTTAACGAAATTGATCTACCCTCCCATAATACTTATTAATATAAAAATTACACTAAATTATAGAGAAAAGCCTACTCTATAAAGCTATGAGATTCTTAGCTCCTTATACCCGCGTAATAGTAAGAGGAATTTGTTGCTATAGAGGCTCTAATTCTACCTCTACACTATAAAGCCACGCAGTAAATACTAACGCTAAACGCCTACGCCGCTAGCCCTTTTCGCAACTAGCGAATATTTTACCCACTAGTTAAACAAAGATATTAAAGGAAGAGAAGGTTAACATTATTAGGGACCTTCTATATTAATAGGGCTAGTCTTTTTATAGGCTGGTCTTTAAGTTCTTAGAAAGTAAAAATAGGCATAGAGGTAATAGAAAGAAGAAGAAAGTAGGGGACCTGCTTATTGCTTTACTAGAGGATAGAGAAATATAAGAAGAACTTATTAACAGGGCTAATATTTATACAATACTAGTAACCTGTATTATCCGCTATATCCAGAAAGAGCTCCGCCAACTATAATTATAACGCGGCCCCTTTAATATATAGACTTTAGATATAGAGTTTTAGGATATTAACCTTGAAAATACAGCTAAGTTTATTTAGCAGCACGGTCCGCTGCTATTTTAGCTTATTAAGGGGATATCCGCACCAAATAGAGAGAAATATAGTTAAAATCCGCATAGCGGATATATAGTTATAGTTGCTTCTATATTCCTCCTAGGGTTTACCTAAAACTCCGCAAACGGTTTTGCCCGTCTACTTAGTCTATATCTTTAGGCGCTTAGTATAAAGCGCCGTATACTATCTTTCCTATATAGCCTTAGTCTAATTAATAGTTATATAACTCTTAATGCTAAAAAGCTCGGGCTAGCTAAACGTTCTAAGGAAGGTCCTATTAATTCTACTAGTACTTCTAGTGCTAATAATCCTTAAGAAACTAATTAAGTCTCTATCTATTTATAATAATGTTTATATTATCTATAATAACTTTAACTATTACTAAAAGACTTAATATTAGGTTATTGGTGAGATTAGTAAGTTCAATTCACATACTATAGGAAAGATCTTACGCGGAGTATGCATGCCTAAAGGGGGCCTTAAGCAGTTAATATTAAACAATACCTGTTAACTTAAGCTAGATAAGGTTATTAATATAGCTAGGAATAAGTTTAATAACCTTTAGAAGCGGATATCTATAAGTTTTATTACGGACGCCATCCAATACGCGTATCCTACTGCGGTTAATAGTATATTCGACTCTAACGCGGATATTAGATATCCGCGTATACTAGCAGTTAATATTCTCCCTTATAGAAAGACAGAGTATATAACTCTAAGACCTATTCTAAACAGCGAGGCTTCTATTAATGGCAATTATCGCGTAATAGAGAATATCTTCCTAGACCAACTATAGTATAATCGCGAAACCGCTTTTAACGACTAGCTATTTCTAGTATACAAAGATTAGAAGACCGTAAAGCTTATCTAATTATATAAAGAGGAGCGGGTTAAGGCAAAAGGTGCGTACAATAGCTATAAGTAGGTGTTGCCTATTCTAGGGCTATAGCATATATAATTAAACTTCCTATATATAATTATGCGTACGTTCTATAGGGGTAAGCAAGCCGCGTAGCAGTTTTTAGCGCTCTACACCTATATAAACCACCTAGGACGGCGTAATATTTCTAGGAAAAAGGCCCTATTTTATTATATGGAAGAGCTAATCCTCTAAAGCTTTAACGCTTATATTATTGCGTTATTCCTACTCTATATCCATAATAAGTGCAATATTAAGGCAGATAGTAAGGCTAAGCAATATATACAAAACCTATCTCCGTAGCAATTTCTAGAGTATATTAAGGATATCCACACAGCGGCTTTTTTAAAAGATATATACCGCGATACAAATTAGCGCACGTCTAATTATTTAGGGCCACCTACCAACGCACGTTAGCTAGTAGCGACGTGATCCTCTGCGGATATATTAAGCTTTGCCGCTAATAACCATAATATAGAGTTCTTTAATTATATCCGGTTCCTGTAGGTTATTAATACTTATAAGCTTCTAAAATACGCCATTAAGTATACGGATATCGGACTACTAAAGCGTATAATCCCCCGTCTTTGCTTATACTTTACTAGAAGCTTATTAAAGAATTATATATATAATATGCTAATCCTATAGCGACTAGTTAGGATAAGCGCTTACAATTTAGTGCTTTAACGGGCTATCCTTGCTAATAGTTTAGTTAACCTTTAAGGGCGGCTAGATAGCTTCTTTAAGACGGATCGCCTTAATAAACTGCTAAATCTTTAACTTAAGGAGTTGCTCTAGACGCGTGGGAATTCGGCATTTGGCATAGACGAGCTATTTAAGTGGAGTGTTCTTATAATAAGTTACACTAGCGCGCTCCGCGATATTTTTAAGCGTGTATTTAGCGAGCGTATAAATAGCGAATATACAACTAAGTCTCCAGCGCTAGATATCCGCTATCTTGCAGATTAAATCAGGAAGGATTTAATTATATAATATGCGCGGCGCTTAGCGGATTTTAAGGCTCCTTTACTCCTATAGCGCGGATATAAGAAACTCGCGAAGGACGGCGTAAATACATTTAACGCCTTCCTATTAACTATAGCCGGTTTACTATTTAATCCCCTTATATATAGCTTTGGTGATGCCAATAAGAATATAAAGGTACTAGGAGAAGCTGCTAAATATATTTATATGGTTTGTTATCCTAATATTATACCTATACCTCTGCTAATATATATAATAGTTGGTGTATAAGTTGCTTAATAAATGCTAAGAGTAACAGTAATATATTGTTTTAATTGCGGATATACTTCTAATATAAGCGGAGTATCTACAGATATTCTAATTTTATATAATAGCTCTATACGGATATTATAAGAATTAAAAATAGTATTAAAATATATAATCTTCTAAATAAAAATATAGCAAAACTAATACCTTATACTCCGGAAACTCAACCTTTAAAATAGACTCTCTATTTAAATATCTTTATTTTAGCTTATGCGGATATCTTTATATTAGCTTATACAGATATTATCATCTTAGCTTATACGGATATTATAATATTAATTAAGTATATCTATTAAATATAAGGCAGAGACTTAATTCCTACATATATAGTAGCAAAAAGGTAAGAGCTACTATTTTATTATTATAAACTAGTAATAACAGCCAACCCGTAGCAATAGTTAACTTATATCTACTTATATTTAATATCTAGTAGCCTAGCACTGCGTATAAGTATAATAATACTACGCCTTAGGAACGCAAGCTTATTCTTTATCTCACTAAGAGAATCTTTAAACTTATTAAACTGGCGATCTATACCCCGAATATCTTTTGCTATATTAGTTACCCGTTTATAAACTATATTAATACGCATAAAAATAGTGATTACTAAATATACCCCAATAAACCCGGTGCTAGTAAAAGCGGTAGTAATAATAGTAGCACCTAGCGTGCTAGTAATTGGCGAAAGAGTTAGAGGAGTAGCGGTAGAGCGGGTGCCTCTACGGCCGTACATACTACTGCGAGTAGGAGTCTTAATAGTGGGGGAGGTCTTAGTAGGGGGAGGCGTAGTAGCGTGGGCGGGGATGGTGCGAGAATAAAGCTATGCGGATATTAGCAATATCCGTATTATTAACGCGCGGATATTATACCTTCTTAGTAGGCGTTTTAGCTAGACTATCGGCAGAAGCTAACTTCGCACGTTTTTTGCCCTAAGGTATAACCAGCTCTAGATTTAGTAAACCTTTTTATACGCGTGTTAGCTGACAAAATAATAGTATACTATTAGCACGTACCTTTCCATACGACCTGCCACCTATATAATATCTTAAGTACATACCCCTAAAATAAGGCCTAGAGTCCTTCTTATAAACGCGATATTTATAGCTATACTTCTCGCATAGAGTATATAGCGGGTTGCGTAGCTCACTAAAGCTACCCTTAATATTCTAGACGTGTGTTAATATCCGCTAGCGACTTTCCTTTATGTTCTCCTAAGCACCAGTTTTTAGAGTATACCATTTATTCGCTAACGGCACTTAGATAGGAAGGCGCTTATTTATATTTGTAGTACTATAAAGATTATAAGGGCTGCGGAGATTATAAGGGCTATAGAGATTGTAAGAGTCGGCGTTATTAAGATCTTTATCTTTGCCGCTGTCTAAAGGTTCGCTATCTAAAGAAACCTTATAAATGTTTAGGTTACTATAAGAGGTAAATTAATAGATAAGATATTAAAATAGTATAACTAATACATACAATTTAATGGCTATCTTGGCCTTTAGATTTGTATTAGCAGCCTTTTTAACCTACTTTCTAAAAAAAGAAGATAAATAAGCCTTATTAAGTCTCCTTTTAGAAGTATTAGGTAGTGGTAGTAGAGAGGCGGACGGCGAAGAAGTGGATAGTAAAGTAGTCCACGGCAAAGATGTAGGCAACAGAAAGGCAGGCAGCGAAAAGGTGCGCGGATTTTTAGCGGATTTTATTCTATTTATATTTTCGTCGTCTACTAAATCCTATAAAGAGCGCTTTGGTATATATTTTCTAAAATTACATTAGCTATAGGCACAATTTAGTATTAGAAAGCTTACTCTTTAGAAACAGAGTCTAAAGGCTTAGTAAGAGCAGCTATGGCGCGCTTAACAGCATCCTTATTTATTTCGCGCATATTAAGTTTTTTAACTGCCTAGCTGCTGTTATTTGTATTAATATCGTTTATAGGTGTAAATAAAGGCATTATAGATGGTAGAATGCTAAGGGATAGTAGATAAAATAACAATAATAAAGTTTACGGTGCGGTGCTATAAGGTAGAAGGTTAGTAGAGGAAGAAGAGGTGCGGAGGTTAATTAAAGGTAAATATCCACACTACCGATTTTATTAAATTAGCTCACTAATAAATAATTGCTACTATAGTGACTTACCTTAGTAATTATTAACAGTGCGGATATATAAATATCTTTATCTTAGCTTATATAGATATTATAATATTAATTATATCTATTAAATATAAGGTAGAGACTTAATTCCTATATATATAGTAGCAGAGAGGTAAGAGCTACTATTTTATTACTCTAAACCCGTAATAATAGTTAACCCGCAGCAATAGCTAACCCGCAGTAACTGCTAACCCGCAGTAACTGCTAACTAGTATCTACTTAAATTCTATATCTAGCAACCTAGCGTTGTATATAAGTGCTATAATACTATACCTTATAAACGCAAGCCTATCCTTTATTTTATTTAGAGAATCTTTAAGCTTACCTAACCGGCGATCTATAGCCTAAATATCTTTTACTATCTTAGTTACCTATTTATAAACTATATTAACGCGTGTGGAAATAGCAATTACTAAATATATCCTAACATTTTCCGTGCTAGTAGGAGCGGTAGTAGTACCAGGAGCAGTACTAGGTATGCTAGAAATTAGTAAAAGAGTAGGAGGAGCAGCGGCAGAACGGGTGCCCCTACGGCCGCGTATATTACTACAAGTAAGAGTCTTAGGAAAAGGGGAGGTCTTTAGAGGGGGGATGGTGCGGGTATAAAGCTATACGGATATTATACCTTCTTAGTAGGCGTTCCAGCTAGACTACTAGTAGAAGCTAATTACGCACGTTTTTTATACTAAGGTGTAACCGGCTTTAGTCTTAGCGAACTATTTTATATGCGTATTAGCTAATAGAATAATAGTATACTATTAGTATATACCTTTTCACATAACCTACCACTTAAGCGACATCTTAAGCATATACCTTTAAAATGTGGCCTAGAGTTCTACTTGTAAACGCGGCATTTATAGTCTTATTTAACGCATAGAGCGTATAGCGGATCGCGTAGCATACTAGAGCTACCCTTAATATTTTAGACGTGGGTATATATCCACTAGCGAGCTTCCTTTATATTCTCCTAAGCACCAGCTTTTAGGGTGTACTATTTATTTACTAACGGCACTTAAATAGGAAGGCGCTTGTTTGTGTCAATATCCAATATTATAGCTTAGGCCGTTTATATACTGTAGAGCTTACGAGGGCTGTGGAGATTATAAAAGGATAGAGGAGGGCTTTTAGAAGAGTCGGCGTTATTAAGATTATTCTCTTTATTATTATCTAAAATCTCTAACATTTCTGTTGGGTTACTATAAGAGGTAAATTAGTAGATAAGATATTAAAAGAGTATAGCTAATATATACGATTTAAAGGCTATCTTATACTAAACATTTTACGCAGTAATTTTATTAGCCTATCTTTTAAGAGAAATAAAAGCATAATAAGGATTAAACTTCTTAGAAGTAGTAGGCAATAAAGAAATAGGCGGCTTAAAGGCAGGCGGCGAAGAAGTAAGTAGTAAAAAAGTAGGCGGCAAAGAGGTAGGCAGTAAAGAGGTAAGCGGATTTCTGGCGGATTTCGCAATAACCTTATTATGGTGCTCTGCTAGATCCGACAAAGAGTGCTTTAGTATATATTTCCTAAAATCATATTAGCTGTAGGCATAATTTAGTATTAGAAAGCTTACTCTTTAGGCAAAAACCCTAAAGGATTAGTAAAAGAAAGGGCGTCCTTAAAAGCGTCCTTAATTATTTTATCATCAACATCGCGTATATTAAGTTCCTCAACTAAATAGCTATTAGACGTATTTAGAGGTGTAAAAGAAGGTATCGTAGATAGTAGTATACTAATGGATAGTAGATAACAATAATAATAAAGTTTGCGGCGCGATACTATAAGGTAGAAGGTGCGGAGGTTAATTAAAGGTGAATATCCGCGCTATAGATTTTATTAAATTAGCTTACTAATAAGTAATCGCTGCTATAGTGACTTACCTTAGTAAATATTAACCACCTCATATATACTTATTCTAAGCTGCGCCTAGTTTAAAGGGCGGAGATTAAGTATTAGCCTGTAAACCCTAAGCCTTAGAGTTTCCTAGGAGCGGAGATCTAGTATCGCAACTTAAATCCTAAGCCTTAGGATTTTCTAGGAGCGGAGATCTAATACTATGTTACGAAATCTAAATTTCCGGATTTCCTACCACCTGGGAACTGGTGCTACGCCGCGGATATTAAACTTTAGAATTTTTTATAATCGGAGATCTAGTGCTATGTTACGAATATTAAACCTTAGGCCCGTCCGAAAGTTAAGATTTAGTACTGCACTATAAGCTCTAATACTTAGGCTGCCCTAAGGATTCGGATTTAATGCTATACTATAAGCTTTAATATCCGGATTACTCTAAGGGCTAAGACCTAATGCTGCGCTATAAGCTCTAATATCTAGCGCTTTAGCTGCGGCCCATTTATACTTATATTGCCACTAATATTAGCAAATAGACGTCTTAGCGTCTTTTTTAAGGTTATACTGCCAGCTAGTATAGTACTAGAGGGGAGGATTAGCTAAAGAGACTGGTTTAGAGTTATATTGGCACCAGCTATACGAGTAGAGGTAGTACTTCTTACTTAAGTAGAGTGGCGGGAAGTGCCAGATTTACCTTTAGTTAATTCTGCTAGCTAGAAGGGAGCTAACTCTATAGTGGCTGATATATTAGCCTATAAGTCTGCGCGTTAGGATAAGCTTTCTAACCGTACCGGCGAGCCACTAGGCGAAGTATGCGGTTATTAAGCACTAATATACGATTAATTGGACGAACTATTTAAAAGCCGCTGTAAGCGATAAGCCTAGGTTAATAGATAAGCTGCTGAACCACTATACCGACCCTATAAATATCCGTCTACACCCGCCGTATAGGCTAATTCCCTTTTAGTATCCTACTACTGAGTTACTATAGAGGGTGCTATAATGCGGCAGTTTGCTGTTGCTGTCGACACTAAATTACCGTAGATTGCTGCTAATAATAGACTATTGCTAGTAGGATTATTAACAAGGCCATGTTGATTCGTAATAACCGTATATAGAGATTGCTACGGAGATTAAACACTATGCTGTAAACTAGCGCCACCTATATTTAAGCTAATAATACTATTGGACTTCTACTGTAAAGCTTAAAGGCTATACTATGGACTAATACCTAGGTTCTAAGATATAAACTAAGGCAGTAGAGAATTGTAAGGATGGTGCGGAGCTATATTAAGAAGCTGTTAAGAATAATAAAGGCGCTATAGGGAGTTATTAGGATACTAAAGGTTAAGTTAAGGGTTTTGTAGATATGTACTAGACGATTTTTAAGCGGGTAGCTATGTATCTAGAGTATGCGGATATTAAATATCCAGCCGTTAAGATGACTGCGATAGAGTGGTATGTGTAGTCTGGGACTAGTTCGCCTGTAAGTCTTAGGTTAATATAAGCTAAGATATTTAAGACTTAGTTATATTAGTTTGCAAGCTGGATGCTAATAATAGCTGTAAGGGCGGTAATACTTCGGTTTATAATAGTTAATTAAGACCAGCACTCTTTATAGTTAATGCACTAATAGGTCCCTATTAACCTACTAATAGTAAAGGCATCTATAATAAGCTTTTAGATACGGCAATACGTCTACTAGATTGCGACGCAGCCTATAAAACACTAGTACTAAAGTATCGCGTTTCTTCCTTATAAATAAAGCAGATAAGTATATCTACTTTATCTCCTAGGAAGCTGTAATTCTATTTAAGTAATATCCGCTTAAGGCCCTTATGAGTTAGCGGAGGTTGGATATAGAGTACGCGGATTTAATTGTCGGATATAATATAACTAAAAATTAGACTCTAAACTGCATCCTAGTATATTATATTAAGCCATCCTTTAATCTACTTCTTAATACTTATAAATAGATCCTTTAAGTACTTACTCTTTATAATATTTCTAGTATATAGTGCGATAATATTATACTCCTTATAAGCCTGTAATAAATTATCGCAATTAGAGTAATAGCGTAGACCTCTAGATAACGGACTCGTCTCCTTATACGGCTTAAGTAGAATATTGCGTAAATATCTAGTAGCTTTATTCGCGAGCTTATATAATATATCTAGAAGTACTGCCCGTTTCTCTATATTAGTCTTTACCCTTTTTTATTTTTCTATATACTTAATTGGCAGGGCTAATAATATTATATTCTTATTAAGTATTTAATCCTCCTCCTCCTAAGTAGATACCTGCGAGATAATATTATTGTTAATTATAACAAATAAAGCCAGATTGCTGGCGAAATCCGCTGCCCTATCTTCCTATATCGCCATCCTAGTAGTAATAAAGTCATAACCGAGTCGGGTAGACAGAGAGGCTATAGGTTTTTAAGACTTTTACTTTAGCGGTGCAATATCTATAAGAGCACCCTTATACCAGTCTTTAATAAGGATAATTATATATCCGGTAATACTATTATATTAGGCAGCCCGTCCGAATCGCTATAGTATTATATTTAGGCTTTTATTGGGATGGTAACTGTATATAATAGAACGGATAATATTTAGAATATCCGCATTATGGGCTAGGGCGTCCAACGTAATAAGAATGCGGGTAGGTAAGTCTTCTATATAGAAATTTTGATACTCCCTGCTCTTATTAGATTTAGATAATATTATATAATAACTCTGCACTGCTATTTTGGCCTACTTTATAGTATAGCCCTTAGTTATAAGCTATAAATAGATAGTGTTTATATACCTATAGATATAATTTTTGGCATAAAGAAAGATAATTATCTTAGGAATTAATTTAGGACTTAGAACCTTCTATCTCTTTAGCTATATAGTACCTTCTACTAGATTTTGGATCCGCCTAACTAATTAATAAATAGAGGTAGCGGATATCCTACTAGGTACTATAGGTGTTTAGCTAGATAATATAGATATTTCTTTAGACCCTACGGATATATAATCCTCCTCTACTACCGCCTCCTTAAATGCCTCTTTAATAACAAAGAATAGTGCCTTATAATTGTTTTTATCCCTCCTCTTAATATAGCCCTTAATAATAGATAGGTCGGGCTAATTAATATCCGTTTATTTAAGATCTGTTATACTCTAATAAAACCCTACTAGCTTTATTACCTTTATATATATCTCCTTATTAAGTATTACAGTATATACAAACTATGGCACTATTAGACTAAGTAGTAATTAGACCTTAAAGAGCTGTGCGTAATAGGGCCGGAAGCTCTTACCCTAGTTAGTAACTAGATAACACTTATTAATTATAATTAAGGAAATATACGAGCGAAAAGCGGGCTAAGTAAGGATATAGTGGAACCGTTTACTTAATAGTAACTCTAGCGATACTAGAATATGCGTAAACTAACCCGCCTTAATATGTTTTAGGATATCTATATATACTTTTATCACCTCCGCACATATAAATACGGGATTTACTCCTAAGATGGCCTATATTTTTAATAGCTGCTCCTCTCTAATTGCGTTTAGAGGTAATATAATAATAGTAACGGAAGCTTAAACTAGTAATAGAATCGCCTGCATTATTATACTCTTACCCTATAATATCTTCGCCGCTAGGAACAAGTTCCTCCGCCCGTATATTACCCGTCTTAATACCTTAATTTAACTAGGTTGTCCGCTATACGGATATAGAAGCTTAATAGCTCTATCTATCGCGCTTAACTATTCGTCCTTACTTGCCTCCTATAAGGCTAGAAGCTTGTCTTATATATTCTATAACTGCGTCTCTACTAGGGACGTAAGATCCTCTCGTATACAATTATCTAGCTCCTATAAGCTCTATAAGACCTATTAGCGTTTCCGTTTAACTATAGTCTTCCAACCCTAATAACTAGTGTTTTTCTTCTAAGCTATAGTGGTTTTCTATGCAGATATAGCGTTTAGTAGTAGTGGAGGCACTTTAGGCTAAGGGAGGATATTTTTAAGGAAGGACCTAACTATAGTACCTACTAGGTGTTGCAATAGCTTTAAGTAGTAGATATCTATATATTTATATAGTTTTATCTATATTAGTAGACTATTTAATAAGATACAATATGTGCTTAGGCTTTTAATAACGCGTTTTTTAACTTTAACGAAATTAATATTAGGACTAAGTAGTAGCCGTATAATAAAATTTATACTATTTAAAAGCCCTAAGTCTTAAAAAAAAAGTGACTACGGGGTTTAATAATAACGCGTTATATAAATAAATAAATTAGATATCCGCAATCTCTGTTTTATAGATTTTGCTTAGGATTTTAATAAATCTCGCCAAACCCTCTTAGACGTGATTTTGCAATTCGGAAGACGGCGTAGGTTATTCTAATGCTAGCTAAAAAATCGCGTCTAAGCTCACTGAGGTAACCAGATGATAACAACATAAGATGATTAATCTGTTATGTAAGCAGCTTATAATTGGTTGATTGTCTAGGACCGAGATAAGTCTACGGTTCGATTTGTATAGCTAAATCAGCCGCTAAGTCACGATTTGGCAGGCAGGAGGCCCGTGCGCTCAGCGGCATGTGGATGTTACCCCATATCTACGGTCGATCTTCGATTGCTAGCAACGCCGCAGTAACGTCGCGCCCTTAACACCCGTTAAGCGGTATGCGTAGAGCTGTCCGAGGGCTCTCTGCTCGCACTAGGATGGCAAGAATTGGCCGTGGGTTGATAGAGATATTTACGTTTTAGATTAGGCGCTGCTATCGTATAAATACCCTACTAAAATGAGCCCCTAAGGGGCTATAGATAAAGGCTTTAAGAGGACTCCTTAGAAGTCAGATATATATACTATTTTAAATCTTTTCTATTTGCTTAAAGCCGTTTATAAAGCTAATCTAGTGAGCACTATATCCGCTCCTGCTGTTAATTAACCTACTATATAGCCGCTTCCTCACTAACCCTTTAGGCCTACGCGACCCGCCTAATCTCCTTAATAACCTTAAGCTATAAGGAGTACCATTAAAGCTTATTTTGCCGGCCCGCCCGCTATTTACTGCCCTATTTAGAATCTAGTGCTACTACGGAAGAATTACCTCTAAGCCCTTTAGTCCACTTGTGCTAAAGGGCCCGTATAGACTTTACCGTACGGTATATACGATATATAGGCGGCTGCTTAGGCGGCTGCTCGGGCTTAGGCCCTTACTGCAGCTATAGCTATAGCTATAGCTACGGCGGCGCTGGCGAAGGGGAAGCTATAGCGCTTATCCGGGCTAATATATCCTAGCTTAATTCCATAACAGATAGAGGCGCCGGTAGACGTGCCGTTAGTAAATATGCTGTTAGTAGGTATACTATTAAACGCGAATATACAAATACCAAAGGGACCTTAAGCCGAAAGGTAAGGCTGCCGAATGTAAGCAATTAAAGCTGCAAAGACTGCGCCTACTAGGACTCAGCTATACGGTTAAATAACGCCTATAGCTCGCGTGCTTGGGCGTCTATAGTCTTTAGGCGGTCTATAATAGCTAGCACGGCCTAGTAGAGTATTAATAGCTAGCTAGGGCCTTCTTCCTCCTACTATAGGCAGGCTTCGACCTTCTATATAAAGGGTAGATAGGCCTTATACTAGAAGACCGGGTAGTTCTATATAGGGCTACTTAGGAACATCTTATGGAGGACTACTAAGTCCTATAGGATAACCTCCTAGAGGTAAAATAGAAGGTTTATAGCGCCTATAGCCGTAAGATTATTAACTTAGCTAACCTAAAGGCCAAACTAACCCTTTTAGACGTCTAGCTTTAGCCAGATTGTTAACAGTAGTACATTAGGGGGGGCGACGCTTGCCCTATAAATCTCAAAGCAGCCTATCTGCGGCGAATAGCCGGCTATTATCCGCATAAACTCCCGTAGTAGCGAGTTTAAATAATAGCTAACTATCTACTCCTAGTTTTACCTGCTAGTACGTTTAATCTAGTCCTCGCTAACCCCTTTTAGCTCCGCTATCTTAGTGCTAGCGCTTTACCTAATGTAACGGGACTAGCCCAGTTATAGTAGGAATGTCTTGGTAAAATACTCGATAGATAAATTCCGACGCCTTGACCAAAATCTGCTAGATTAATTGAATTACTAAAGTCCGTCAAAGACCGCGTGCGTATATACGCACGCATCGACCACCAAGCCCCTAACTATTTAATTATATAATTCTCTTGTTATTCCTTTCTCTTCTTTACACAACGTCTTGTTCTTAGCGAGAGCTATATACCCTTAGATTTAGATAGAATTTATATTATTCCTTTAAATCTTCCCTAAAGTCTCTCCGCGCCCTTACACTACGTTATATTAATACCAATATCCTTAAAATAGCAAACGAACTCAAATCCGCCACGTTAACCATTATGGCCCTAGTTAGGGAATAAATAACTATAATATAATAGTCCTTTATGGATGCCTTGGCCTAATAACAAACTATACTAGAAGCTTAGCATTAGTAATTAATTAAAGTAATATATAAAGAACTCTATAACGCTAAAGTACTCGCGTTAAAGACCCTAATAGTAACACCTATAAACGAAATTAAAATAACTATATGCGAACCTAACCCATTAAATATAAACCCTAAACTAATAATGGCAGCTTAATTTATACCTATTACGGAACGCGGGCAATGGCTATAAAGCGTATGTATTCGGGGAGTCTACAAGACGTTACGCGATCGATCGTAAGGGTCGAGGGCGTAAGGAGGTGATATACCCTTGCGTAGCTAATATAAGCTGTACACGAGGTATACGCGAGAGCACGGGGTTCTCCTATAGAGGCCCCTGCGGTCGGGTTCCGTGACACTACCCCCCCTCCTATTAAGGCGGAGCTCCAGCGACGCTATGGTTACTATATATATATAGGGGGAAATGCTTAGGGTATCTAGAAGAAGGAATATCGTTACAGGTGTAACGGGCTTATATAGGTGCTTCTAACTTAAAGCTTATGGGTTACTACTATACGAAGGTACTGGGCTATAGAGGGGAAGGAGGCTATTAGGGACTTAGTGAGGTGCGAGGGTATCGCCAAGGCGCTAGTAGTAAGCGAGCCAATAGCGATTTTCTATGTCACGTGTCTATATATTGCTTGGCCGAAAACCCTGCAACTCAGGTATTCAACCAGATGTTCAACACGGTCAATAACATCATCGCTTGCAACTGCACTCAATAGGTCGTTCTTTTCACCCACCCACCCCCCTTACGATGTACATTAGATTAGTTACTTGCAGTCCTGTTTAGGTCTAGCGGCGGGCTATCCCATTAGGGGCACCGGGTAGGATTCAGGCCAGATCTCCGAAGTTTAGGCCTAAAAAGCCTTATAAACGCTAGGATATCGCCTGGATCCCGCCCTATAGGCCTGCACCCCCCACAATCGATATATTTGAAATGGACTATGACCTGTTCGTGCC